>Ga0209536_100012041_pt1 | contig 12614 bp, 13 predicted proteins | sample DeeMarSeWOR28_12_FD_187461 | JGI IMG/M metagenome (GOLD analysis project Ga0209536, IMG submission 187461) | Marine sediment microbial communities from White Oak River estuary, North Carolina - WOR-2-8_12 (SPAdes) (version 2) | ecosystem: Environmental > Aquatic > Marine > Intertidal zone >...
GGGTCAGCCCGTGGATCGGCGCATCGACAGAAAGGGGCTGAAACTGGTGGTCGTGAGAGCCACCGACGAGGAACTGGCCGCCCACGAGGCAGCGCTGGACCGGATCGAGGCGACCGGGAAAGGGGAGCCTGTCTGGCGCAATCTGGAGCGCTGATTGCCGCGTCGATCTACCGGGTCTGACGTTTTCGCCTCAAGCCGGGTCAGAGGCAGGGTGGAACAGCGTGCGTCCGCTCATGTGAGGCGGCGGCTGCGCGCCGGCGAGGCTGAGCAGGGTCGGGGCGATATCGACAATATGGCCTTCCGGAACGCTTGCTGACAGCTCTTTGTCGGTGGTGAGGATCCACCCGCGCTCTGAAGGGAAGTGGGGCAGGTAACCGTGGTTGCCCCGATGGACCGGGTTCATGAACCGTTGTCTCTGGTGTCTGTCTGTTGCTCCGAGGATGGCGTTGCCGATGGGCTGGTAAAAGTCGTGGGGAAAGAAAATTTTTCCTGCGTCGGCGATGGCATAGAACTCGCCGAACGAGTCGTCTTCGAAACAAACGCCGATATCATGCATATCGCGGTAATGCAGCACCGTGGTGTCGGCCAGGGCCTTCAGTCTCGGGAGAATCGCGTCCCGTGCCCGGTCGGTGTGAAACCAGAATCTGGCGCTGGCCAGTTCGACGAAAAACGTGAATTCTCCCTGCGAAATGCCGGCGTCATTCACGCTCTGGATGAGCGGAATGGTGCCCGTCACTGGCTCCTGCCCGTGATCCACCAGCAGGACCAGCCTTTTCCCGGTTCGATCACAGCCCTCGATCAAGCGTCCAATGAATTCGTCCGTCCTGCGTAGTGCATCGGCCATGACCGCGGGGTTGTCGAGATGCCAGTGCTGCAGCAGGTCCAGAGCGTACATTTCAACCAGCGACAGCAGGTGATCAGAGGCGGGCAGACTCTGCGCCAGTGAGTTCAGTTCGCCAAAGTTCTTGGTGAAAACGTATTGCGAGCGGTCGCCCAGTACCCCGAAGATGGTCTGAAACCCGCCGAAAGACTGCATGCACTCGGGTTCGGCCTCCCGCCGGGTGTACTTGAACCGGTGGAGATGAAAACGACGCCGCCGCCGGTACGGCAAGGCGGCGAGATCGTAGGAGCGGTCTGCCAGGTGTCTGGCGCACTGAATCGTGGTCGTGAGCAGATCAGGGACATGGTCCGCGAGTGTCAGCCGTGAGGGTTTCCGGTATTCCGGCCTTAAGCTGACCTGCCAGACCTGATGCTGGTGCGGCAGGACGCCGGTGATCATGGTGGGCACGAGCTCGGTGGTCGGAATGGTCTTAAGATCCACGGCCGGGAAGGTTTCGCGGATCGAGCATGTATTTGGAGTGAGCTCGGGCGACAGACGGCGCTGGTCAAGGCCAGGTACATAGCAGATCAATACCGGCCTCGCGGGCAATTCGATTTTTCTCATTTCAGTCTGTCTCTCGGTGACGAGCGACTGACAGAAAAACGTGACGTAGTGACTCGTGCCGTAAACGGAGTCGTTGTTTCCAACTCCGGTGGCTCATGCCGCTTCCGTTCACGCAAGGTATTTTTGGTCATACGTAATACGCAATCACGAAAACAGCCAGCAGCACCGCCACCCAGATGGCCATGCTGCCGGTGGGCCAGGTCCGAGCCATCGTGCCGCTCGGCCCGTGGTGTCGGAACAAGAAAGTTGTGAGGACATTGATCTGCCTGGAGATTGCCGCACTAAAGCCGTTCCGTACCGGTATCAGGACCTTGCCCGTTGCCCGAATCCCGGCAGGCAGCAGTCGCCGGTAAAGCCACTCGGCATCGATATTCACCGAAGGCAGTTCCGGCGGGTACAGGCCGACCTTGTTGAGCCAGACAAAGGCCAGTGCCGAGAAAAACAGCAGCTGCAGCTGCGCCAGCACATGGGTGGTGTCATAGGGCCAGTAGTGGACCTCCCATGGCAGCAGGCCGTAGAGATACTGCGGCTGCGAACCAATGAAGATGCACAATACCGCGGCGATGCTCATGGCGATGAGCATGTTGCGCGGCGCCTCCTGCGTCCGGATGCCGGAGTCATGGGCAAAGAAGGCGAAGTAGGGGATCTTGATACCGGCGTGATGGAAGACGCCGGCCGAGGCGAACAGCAGCATCAGCCAGAGGTAGTCATAACCTTCCTCGATCATGGCCGTCATCACCATCGACTTGCTGACAAAGCCACTGAACAGCGGGAAGGCCGATATCGACGAGGCGCCGACGATGCACAGTAGTGCGGTTTTCGGCATGGTCTTGTACAAGCCGCCCAGATCGGAGCCGTTGATCTTGCCGGTACGGTACAGCACCGCGCCCATGGACATGAACAGCAGTCCCTTGAAGATCACGTCGTTGAAGGCGTGCGAGACGGCGCCGTTCAGCGCCAGGGCGGTGCCTATGCCGACGCCGCAGACCATGAAGCCGATCTGGTTGATCATGCTGTAGGCCAGCACCCGTCGCAGGTCGTTCTCGATCACGGCATAGAAAATGGGGAAGCAGGTCATCACCGCCCCGATATAGACCAGGAGCTCGGTGCCGGGGAAGCCACGGGCGAGGCTGTAAACCGCGACCTTGGTGGTGAAGGCCGAAAGGAAGACGGCGCCTGTCGGGGTTGCTTCCGGGTAGGCGTCGGTAAGCCAGTTGTGCAGGAATGGAAAGGCGCACTTGATGCCGAACGCAATGAATATAAGCGTGCCGCTAATGCTCTCCAGGCCGATATAGTCAAAGGCCAGCGAGCCGCTCTGGTGATAGTGCACCAGAGCACCGGCGAGCAGCAGAACACCGGAGGTCACCTGTATGATCAGATAGCGCTGGCCTGCCCTCAGCGCCCGTTCGGTCCTGCGTGCCCAGATGAGGAACACGGAGGTGATGGCCAGCAGTTCCCAGAAGATGAAGAGGGTGATGAGATCACCGGCGAAAACCGCGCCTAGTGCGCTGCCGGCATACAGCAGACCGGCGACGGTTTGAGTCCTCTCTCGCACATGCAGCGCGAAGACCATGGCGATAAAGGCGGCGATATGGAACAGGTAGCCGAACAGCAGGCTCAGCCGATCGGCGCGCATCAGAACCAGTTCGAAGTCGAGCAGGGGTACGCTCAACATCGTCCCCGCCGGTACCCCGAACCACAGATGCAGTCCGCCCAGTACCGGCGTCGCCAGCATCAGCGCGGCGCGTAGCCAGCCGCGCGCCACCAGCGCCAGCAGTGCCGCTGCGAAGAAAGGGACAAACGGTGGAAGTTCACTCATCCACATCGTAGTAGTCTTCCTTGCGCATCAGCACTTTGCGCATTTCCTTGGCCACCAGCACCAGTAGCACGCAGGCAACGAAGCCGAAGATGGCATAGAAGCCGGGCAGCTGTTCCCAGCCGTGGCTCGTGTGGCGGTGAAAGATGAAGTCAAGCGCAAAGAGAGTGCCACAGACGACGTAGAAACCGCGCAGCAGACGGTTCACGTTCTCGGTCTTGTCGAAGATGTACTGTTTCTCGTCACGCTGTTGCATTTCATTGGGCTCCGGCGATGGCTGTTGCGAGCCGGTAAAAGGGTTCCGGATAGAAGAACATCACCAGGCAGGCCAGCGACGTGATGATCATGGCGACCAGGCAGCTTGCCGGCGCCTCCCGCATCCGGGTGTGAACCGTGCCGTCTTTCGGCTTGCCAAAGAAGGCCCGCATGGGGATGGGCAGCAGGTAGGCAATGTTCAGCAGTGAACTCACCAGCAGGACGGTCAGCAGCAGCCATTGACCGGACTCGATGGTACCCAGCCCCAGGTACCACTTGCTCCACATGCCGCCCAGCGGCGGCAGGCCGATAATGCTCAGGCTGGCAACAAAGAAGGCACCGAAGGTGATCGGCATGGCGCGTCCCAGTCCGGCCATGTCGCTTATCTCGGACTTGTGTGCGGCCACGAGTACGGCGCCGGCGGCGAAGAACAGCGTGATCTTCGCAAAGGCATGCATGGCGATGTGCATCATGCTGCCGATGATGCTGGCCTGGGTGGCCAGCAGGGCACCGAGGACGATGTAGCTCAGCTGGCTGATGGTGGAATAGGCCAGGCGTGCCTTCAAATTGTCTTTTGTCATCGCCACCAGTGAGGCCAGCAGGATGGTCGCGCCGGCGAACCAGACCAGCCAGTCGCTGGCACTGTTCTGCAGGATGAAGTCGGTGCCGAAGATATAGATCACTACCTTCAGGATGGCGAACACGCCGGCCTTGACCACGGCCACAGCGTGCAGCAGGGCGCTCACCGGAGTGGGCGCGACCATGGCCGCCGGTAGCCAGCGGTGGAATGGCATGACCGCAGCCTTGCCTATCCCAAAGACATAGAGCGCCAGCAGCACGGCCGCCGCAGGCCCCTGGATTTCGCCCGCCAGGATGCCGCCTTCCGTGAAATCCAGTGTGCCGGTAACGGTCCAGGTCCAGAGGATGGCCAGCAGCTGGAAGCCGATGGAAGTACCCAGGAGGATGCCCAGATACAGCCGGCCCGCCCGGCGAGCCTCCTCTGTGCCCGAGTGGGTCACCAGCGGATAGGTGGAGATGCTCAGGACCTCGTAGGCGGCGAAAAGGGTGAGCATGTTCCCGGCAAAGGCGACGCCCAGGGCGCTGGCAATGGCCAGGGCGAAGCAGACGTAGAAACGGGTCTGGTGCTGTTCGTCGTGGCCGCGCATGTAGCCGATCGAGTAGATCGAGGTGATCAGCCAGAGAAAACTGGCCACCAGGGCGAAGATCATGCCCAGGGGTTCCAGGCGAAACTGCAGCGCCAGGCCAGGGAGAAACTCGGTCAGCGTAAGTTCGGGGCGATCCCCCGCCAGGACTCCCGGGACGGCGGATGCCACCAGCACGAATACGACAAGCGCCGTGATCAGCGTGACGGTTTCGCGAAGGTTGGGGAAACGGCCCGTCAGGGCGATAGGAATGCTGGCGGCCGCCGGCAACGCCACGGCGAGTTCCATGGTCCGTGCCGCGATCACGGGGCACCCCCGATGAGGGCCTGTGCCGCCAGTTCCGCCACCCCTACCGTCAGCCGGGTGTTGATGCCGAAATAGATGTTCGCCAGGACGATGATCCACAGGGGGATCAGCATGGACAGCGGCGCCTCACGGGCCCGAGCGGCGCGCTCCGAAGGACTGGCGAACCAGCCCGCCTCGACCACCCGCCAGATGTAGATGACGGCGAGCAGGGAGCCGGCCAGGATCAGAATCGCCAGTATCCAGTGACCTTCCTGGAGGCTCGCGAGCACCAGGTACCACTTGCTGATAAACCCGACCGTCAGCGGCACGCCGATCAGACTCAGCCCGCCCATGACAAAGGCGGCGAACGTCCAGGGCATTATCCGGCCGATACCGGCAAAGTCCTCGAGCCGGCTCGAGCGAAGCCTGTAGAAAAAGCAGCCCATGGCCATGAAGAGGGCGCTCTTCATGAGGGCATGGTTGAACAGGTGGAGCAGGCTGGCCTCGACGCCGGTGACCGTGGCGTAGCTGATGCCGAGGAGGATATAGCCGATCTGGGCCACGCTCGAGTAGGCCAGCATGCGCTTGATGTTCTGCTGGAAGATGGCCACAAAACTGCCGGACAGCAGTCCGAGGACGGCCAGTCCCATGGCGATTTCTCCGAAGGGCAGATCCCCGTAGGCGATGTCCGGTCCGATCACGGTGAACACGAACCGCAGCAGGATGTACACGGCGACCTTGGTGGCCGTCGCCGCGATGAAGACGGTGGCGGCACTGGGCGCGTAGGCGTAGGCGTTGGGCAGCCAGAGATGCAGCGGGAACATGGCCAGCTTCAGCCCGATGCCGACCACCAGGAAGGCGAAGGCGGTGTGGAGTGTCCGGAGCTGGGTAACCTCAGGCAGGCGCTGGGCCAGGTCGGCCATGTTGAGAGTGCCGGTGACGACATACAGGAAACCGATGCCCAGCAGGACGAAGGTGCCACCAATGGTGCCCATCACCAGGTACTGAAAAGCCGCTGTCAGGGCCCGCCGGTCCTGACCCAGGCTGATCAGCCCGTACATGGACAGGGAACTGATTTCCAGGAAAACGAACACGTTGAAGGCGTCGCCGGTGACCGTCATGCCCAGCAGCCCGGTCAGGCACAGCATCATCAGGGCGAAGAACAGGGAGACCCGGTCTTTCTGCAGATACAGGGGCGCGCTGCGATAGGCGTAGGGCAGCACGATGGAGGCGATGCCGGTGACGATGAGCGCCACGTAGGCGTTCATGGTGTCGATCCGGTATTCGATGCCCCAGGGCGCGGCCCAGCCGCCCATGGCGTAACTGACGGTTCCGTCGGCGAGGACGGTTTGCAGCAGTGAGATCGCGATGGCCAGGGATGTCCAGGTCGACAGGGTGCACATTGCCCAGACAATTCGCCACCATCGGGCCAAAACGAGGCAGAGCGGCGCCGTCACCAGCGGCACCACGACCTGCAGGGCCGGCAGATCGTCCGCGAAGATGTCGCCCATCAAAAGGATTCATCCTGCTTGTGGATTTCGTCCTCCTCCACCGTACCGTAGGCCTCGTTGATACGAATGATCAGCGACAGGGCCACGGCGGTGGTCGCCACGCCCACGACGATGGCGGTCAGAATCAGCACATGGGGCAGGGGATTGGAGTAGCTGATCGCCCCCTCGATGATGATGGGTACGGTGCCGCCGGTGACCACGCCCATGCTGATATAGAGGATGAATACCGAGGTCTGGAACATGGAAAGTCCCGCGATCTTCTTGACCAGGTTGCCCCGGGAGACCACGACATAGAATCCGGCCATGGCCAGGAATATGGCGATCTCGTAGTTGTAGAGCTGCAGGAATTTCACTGGCCGGGCTCCCTGCCGGCGAAGGCGTAATAAAGAAGGAGCATGGTCGAGAACACGGTGGTGCCAACGCCCAGCTCCACCAGGAAGATGCCCAGGTGCTGGCCGTGTGTTGGCTCATGGGCCAGGAAGTTGTAGTCCAGATAGTTGCCGCCCAGAATGATGGTCTCCAGCCCGACGCCGGCGTAGATCAGCACTCCGGATGCGGAGAGGATCTTCAGTACCCCGGGCGGCAGCGCCTCCATGGTGTCCTCCAGGCCGAAGATCAGCGCATAGAGAATGATCCCGGCGGCGAAGATGACGCCGGCCTGAAAGCCGCCGCCCGGGCTGTAGTCACCGTGAAACTGAACGTAAAGAGCGAAGAGCAGGATGACCGGGATGAGGAGCTTGGCTACCACCCGGAGTACGGTGTGATGCAGCATCAGTCGGGCTCCTTTTCGTCGCCTTCCCGGCGCCGCCTGCGGCGGATTCCCAGCAAGGCCATGACCGCGACACCGGCAGTGAAAATCACGGTGGTCTCTCCCAGGGTGTCGTAGCCGCGATAACTGGCGAGGACCGAGGTCACGATGTTGGGTATGCCGATTTCTTTCGGTGACTCCAGGATATATCGCGGCGCTACGTGCGTATGGATGGGCGCATTCGGGTCACCCAGCCGTGGTAAATCGCTGGTTCCGAACATGAGGAGCGCGCCGGTCACGGTGACGACGAGTAGAGGCACCCTGGGATCGCGGGACTTCCGGGGCTTTTCCTCACGCGCCGTCCGGGTCAGCGTCGCCAGGATCAGGATGGTGGATATGCCGGCGCCCACGGCCGCCTCGGTAAATGCCACGTCGGCCGCGTCCATGACCGTGAACACGCCTGCTGACAGAAGGCTGAAGGCGCTGAATAGCATGGCGACGCCAAAAAGGTCCCGCATGCGCACCACTGCAATGGCGATGACCGCCATGAAGGCCAGCAAAAGGATATCGATCGTGAACTGAAGGTTCATGACTGACCGGTATTTCCGTCATGAGGCGAGATGCCGCCGTGGAGCGAGGCCTTCGCCAGGGCATGGGAAGCCGTCGGGCTGGTCAGAAAAAGAAAAATCAGGATGAGGACCAGCTTGAAAGTCACCAGGCTCCAGCCGGCCTGGATCATCATGGCCAGCAGGATGGGCGGCGCGCACATGGTCTCGGCCATGCCGGCGGCATGGATGCGGGTGAAAAACGTGGGCATCCGGACGATGCCGATGCCGCCGATGATGCCGAAAACGCCCCCGATCAGGACCAGGAACCAGCACAAAAGATCCAGGAGCCCGGCCATCAGGGCCGCCCCCTTCCGCCACGGCTGAATTCTCCGTACTCGAAGAACTTGAGCACCGCCACGACGCCGATGAAGTTGATCAGGGCGTAGACCAGGGCGATGTCCAGCAGGTCGGTGCGGCCGCTCAGGAAGGCGATGACGGCGATAATCAGCACTGTCTTGGTGCCGAACATGTTGACCGCCAGAATCCGGTCGTACACCGTCGGCCCCAGCAGGGTCCGGATGATGGCCAGCACCATGGTGATGAGGATGGCGACGGCGGCGGCCTCGAACATCAGGATCCGCCCTCGAAACGGCAGACATGGGCGTCCATTTCGCCGGACTGGACGGATTTGGCCGACGCCTCGGTGAGGGCGTGCACCTCCAGTTCGTCGCCGCGGACGTCGATGGTGACGGTGCCGGGCGTCAGGGTGATGGAATTGGCATAGATGGTCCGTCCCACGGCGGTTTTCTGGTTCGCCTGCACGGTGAAGACGCGAGGGCTGATGGGCAGGGACGGGCTCAGGACCCGGCGGGCCACGTCGATGTTGGACTTGATGATTTCCTTGAAAAGCCAGGGGAAATAGACGAAGACCCTGAGCGCGATCTGCACCGGGTGGCCTTCGTAATCCACCACCTTCATGCGGTAGGCAATCCAGGTCGCCACGGCCACGGAGATCGCGCCCAGGCCGTAGAAAAGGGGATCGTAGTGGCCCGACAGCAGGAGCCAGACCGCGGAGAGGACGAGGACCAGGCTGAACAGGCGGAGCATCGGGACTCGACTTCCCCTATTTATGTTTTCGTTGTCGGTGCTCTGAGGCTCCGGGAATACTATCAGATGATGGGTCACAAACGTCCTGCCCGCGGCTGTGATCCGTGTCATAGAGCCTTGTGGCCAAAAACATTAGACTCGCGGCCAGTACTGTGGCCAGGATCGCCCCGTCGGCATCCTGAAGCCACGGTAGCTGGATCCCCAAAATGAAGGAACGAACATGATTGGACTCGAGGACGCGCGTATCGGTGTCGTCGGACTGGGTTACGTGGGATTGCCCCTGGCCGTCTCGTTCGGGCGCAAGTTTGCCACCACCGGATTCGATATCCATCAGGCTCGCATCGCCGAGCTGGAAGCAGGCCAGGACAGCACCCTGGAGGTGGATCCGGAAGAACTCAAAAGCGCCCACAAGCTTTCCTACACGAGCAACGCCGAGGATATCAGGGGCTGCAATATCTACATCGTGACGGTGCCCACGCCCATCGACGATGCGAAAGTGCCCGATCTCACGCCTCTGGAGGCCGCCAGCCGGACGGTGGGCAAGGTGCTTGGCCAGGGCGACATCGTGATCTACGAGTCCACGGTTTACCCGGGCGCCACCGAGGAGGTGTGCGTACCGATCCTCGAGGAGATGTCCGGGCTGAAATTCAACCGGGACTTCTACGCCGGTTATAGTCCGGAGCGCATCAACCCCGGGGACAAGGAGCACCGATTCGAGACTATCGTCAAGGTCACGTCCGGCTCCACGCCGGAGGCCGCGGACCTGGTGGACGCGCTTTACAGGAGCGTCGTGACGGCGGGCACCCACAAGGCTTCGTCCATACGGGTCGCGGAGGCCGCCAAGGTCATCGAGAACACCCAGCGGGACGTGAACATCGCGCTGGTCAACGAGCTGGCCATGATCTTCGCGCGGCTCGGGATCGATACCCAGGAAGTGCTGGAGGCTGCCGGCAGCAAGTGGAACTTCCTGCCTTTCCGGCCGGGTCTCGTCGGCGGGCACTGCATCGGCGTGGATCCCTATTACCTGACCCACAAGAGCCAGCAGATCGGCTACCACCCGGCCATGATCCTGGCCGGGCGGCGCATTAACGACAACATGGGCCTCTACGTGGCCGGGCAGGTCACCAAGCTGATGATGCGCAAACGGATCCACGTGGCCGGGAGCCGCATCCTGATGCTGGGGCTCACGTTCAAGGAGAACTGCCCGGATCTTCGCAACACTAGGGTTGTGGACGTCATCAGGGAACTGGAGGACCTGGGGGCGCAGGTGGATGTCCACGACCCCTGGGCGGATCCCGGGGAGGCCCGGGAGGAGTATGGTGTCGAGCTGGTGGGAGAGCCGGAAGCCGGTGCATACGACGCGATTATCCTGACCGTGGCCCACCACCAGTACGCCGACATGGGGGCCGACAAGATCCACGGACTGGGGCGCGATCCCCATGTTCTGTACGATGTGAAACAGCTTCTGCCCGCTGCCGAGGTGGACGGGCGCCTGTAGAACATCCGCAACGGCAAGGACCGGATTTCCCTATGAAAATTCTCGTCACCGGCGCCGCCGGCTTCATCGGTTACCACACGGCCAGGGCTCTCCTGGACCGGGGTGACGAAGTGGTCGGGCTCGACAACCTGAACGACTATTACGACGTCAATCTCAAAAAGGCCCGCATCGCCACCCTCGAAGACCGCTCGAACTGGCGCTTCGTCAAGCTGGACCTGGAGGACCGGGAGGGGATGCCCGAGCTCTTTGCCGGGGAGAAATTCGACCGGGTGGTGCACCTGGGCGCCCAGGCCGGCGTCCGGTACTCCATCGAGAATCCGCTGGCCTACGTGGACAGCAACGTGGTGGGGCACGCCAACGTGCTTGAGGGCTGCCGCCACAACGACGTGGAGCACCTGGTCTATGCCTCCACCAGTTCGGTGTACGGGGCCAACACAAAGATGCCTTTCTCGGTGCACCAGAACGTGGATCATCCCCTGTCGTTCTATGCGGCGACGAAGAAGGCCAACGAGCTGATGTCCCACACCTATTCGAGCCTCTACGGTCTGCCGACGACGGGCTTGAGATTCTTTACGGTCTATGGCCCCTGGGGGCGTCCGGACATGGCGCTTTTCCTGTTCGCCAAGGCGATCATGGCCGGCGAGCCCATCGACGTCTTCAACTACGGTCATCACAAGCGGGATTTCACCTACATCGACGATATCGTCGCCGGCGTGATCGCCGCCACCGACACCGTGGCGCGACCAAACCCGGACTGGAACGGCGATCATCCGGATCCGGGCACCAGCAAGGCGCCCTATCGCCTGTACAACATCGGCAACTCCCGACCCGTGGACCTGATGAAGTACATCGGCCTGCTGGAGGAATACCTGGGCCGGGTGGCGGAGAAGAACATGCTGCCGCTGCAGCCGGGCGATGTCCCGGACACCTGGGCGGACGTGGAAGATCTGGCCAACGACGTGGGCTACCGGCCCTCCACGCCGGTGGAAGAGGGCGTGAAGAAGTTCGTGGACTGGTACCTGGAGTACTACGGCAGCTAGCCCGGGTTTCTCGTCGATTCACGCCTGCGGCCGGGTGGCGTCCGCAAATACCGCACTGTATTCGGCCCGGGTGCACCACGCACCGTCGAGCGGCCTTGCGCGCCCTGTGTTTGCGTGCAAGACAATCCCTCGCTTCTCGCAGCGGTAAGAAATTTGGGCTGATTCGACTCCATGACGACTCTCGTTCCGCCCTTCAGGCGGGCATGAGCCTCTGTTTAGTTCCCCCAGGTGTTACCCGCCACCCGATCCTCTCCATCCCGCAAACCGGGGTATCCATCCTGGGGCCGGGCAGGCCGCAAATATCCAAATCCAGGGAGATACCGGTAAAATCACGGGGATAACTAGCGAACGCCGGGAGCGAGGAAGCCATGGGCGACAAAAGAGCGGCGCCGGAGAAGCTGGACGCCTGGAAAGCGCTCAGGAAACATCAGAAGGAATTCGGCCCGGTCCACATGCGGGACCTGTTCGCGAAAGACAAAAAGCGGGAGCAGCGTTTCGCCGCTGACGCCTGCGGCATCCGCCTGGACTTTTCCCGGCACCTGGTCACGAAAAAGACGCTGAAGCTGCTGACGAAACTGGTGAAAGAGGCCGGCGTCGCGGATCTTCGTGACGCCATGTTCGCCGGCAGACACATCAATACGACAGAGGATCGGGCGGCGCTGCACGTGGCCCTGCGGGCGGCGAAGAAGGATCGTTATCGGGACGGCGAGCAGGACTGTACCGCCGACGTTCACGCGGTTCTGGACCGGATGGAGGCCTTCGTGAAGGCGGTCCATGCCGGCGAGATCCGCGGCCACGGCAGCCGCAAGCCATTCTCGGACGTGGTCAACATCGGCATCGGCGGGTCCGACCTGGGCGTCGAAATGGCGATGAAGGCGCTTCGCCCCTACCGGGTGCCGGGAGTCCGTGTGCATACGGTCTCCAACATCGACGGCGCCCAGCTGGCGGACGTGCTGGAAGAGGTCGATCCCCGGACCACGCTTTTCGTGGTCTGCTCGAAGACCTTCACCACCCAGGAAACGCTCGCCAACGCCCATGCCGCGAGGCGCTGGGTGATCGAACAGCTGGGCGAAAACGCCGTTTCCAAACACTTCGCGGCGGTATCGACGAACCACGAAGCCATGGACGCTTTCGGTATCCATCCGGAGTACCGGTTCGCCTTCTGGGACTGGGTCGGGGGTCGCTATTCCATCTGGTCG
>Ga0209536_100012042_pt1 | contig 12613 bp, 7 predicted proteins | sample DeeMarSeWOR28_12_FD_187461 | JGI IMG/M metagenome (GOLD analysis project Ga0209536, IMG submission 187461) | Marine sediment microbial communities from White Oak River estuary, North Carolina - WOR-2-8_12 (SPAdes) (version 2) | ecosystem: Environmental > Aquatic > Marine > Intertidal zone >...
GCCGCCTCGAGGAGGACGAATTCTTCGTCGAAGGCATCCACGACGATTTGCTCACCAACCTGGCGCGAATCGGCTCGCTGAAGGTCATCTCGCGCACCTCCGTGGGCAAGTACAAGAACACCGGCAAGAGTATCCCCGAGATCGCCGGCGAACTGGGTGTGGCGACCGTCATGGAGGGCGCAGTGCAGCGTTCAGGCAGCACCGTGAGGATCAATGTGCAGCTGATCGACGCGCAGACCGACGAGCACCTGTGGGCGGAAATCTTTGACCGTGAACTGACCGCGGATAACCTGTTCGCCATCCAGAGCGAAATTTCCGAAGAAATCGCGAAGGCCCTGCAGGCCACCCTGTCGCCGCAGGAACAGCAGCGGCTGAACGAGAGACCCACCGAAAACCTGGCCGCCTACAACGCCTACCTGCGCGGCCGTCAGCTGATGGCGCGGCGCAATTCGGCTGACATGGACCAGGCGGCACTGGAGTTCCAGCGGGCGGTGGAACTGGATCCGGATTTCGCCTTGGCCTGGGTCGGCGTCTCTGAGGCGGCTTCGCTGCAGGCGCAATACAGCGACCTTGGCGTGGTAGAGGCACTGGAGCGCCAGCAGCTGGCAACTGAGCGGGCGCTGGCCATTGACGACCAGCTCGGCGAAGCCTATCTGGGATTGGCCGGCATCCACGAGTTTCGCGAAGAGCGTGATGAAGCCGAGGCAGCCTATCTCAAGGCGATCGACCTGAGCCCGGGCTATGCCACCGCCTACCAGTGGTACGGCAATTTCCTCGCGAAGTCGCCGCACCGCCTGGGCGATTCGCTCGATATGCTGCTAAAGGCGCTGGAGCTGGACCCACTTTCTTCGATCGTCCAGTCCAACCTGTCGTTCCGCTACATACAGCTGGGGCGTTACCAGACAGCGGAACAGCAGCTGGATCGCCTGGAGCAGCTGGACCCGGGTTTCTCGCCTGCGTTCACCACGCGGGCCGACCTCGCGGCACAACGCGGCCACTTTGACGAGCAAATCGACTGGCTGCAGAAGTCCGTTGCGGCCGATCCCGGCCGCCTGACACATTTCATTCCGCTGATGTGGGCCTATGTGGATATCGGCGAGGTGGCGCCGCTCGAGGAGATCAAGCAGCGGATGGCGGCGATCAACGAGGAACATGCCTTGCTCGGCGTCGCGGACCTCGTGTCCAGCATCTATAAAGGCAATTACAGCGCCGCGCTGGAGTCGGGCCGCTGGGCTTATGAGCGCATGGGCCGGCCACCTTTTTTCAACACCGTCTTTGGCTACGTAAATGCCCTGAAGACCGATTACGACGCTGCCCGCCAGACATTCGAGAAGGCTATGCCTGAAATGTTCGATCGCGAACAATGGCGTGCCGCCATCGAGAAACGACCGGACGATGGCTGCTTCGTCGGCTGGATCATGGTGCGAACCGGCGACGAGCAGCTGGGCAGCGACCTGGTCAGGACTTCGCTCGATTACCTGGAACAGGATCTGCCGCGCTATGTCGAGCACGCCGACCGCTATTCTATCGAAGCCTGCTACATGGCCCTGGGAGACTCGGACAGGGCGCTCTCGGCCATCGAAACCCGAGTCAGCCATGGGCACTGGGGCCAGTGGTGGTTCCTGCGGAAAATGCCCCTGTACGAACCGCTTTGGGGCGACCCGCGCTTCGAGGCCGCGATGCAGACCATCGAGGATGGCCTGGTCGTCCAACGCGCCAACCTGGCACGCAACGAAACAGCAGCGAATCTCTGACAGGACGGTTGCGGGCACCGCTTGGCGCTTTCGACGGCGATTCGGCTATCATGTCCGCATCATTCACCCCGAGATGGTCATCTGATGAAGCGTTCCCTGTTCTTGCTGGTCGGTCTGCTGCTGTCGTTCACCCTCCAGGCCCACGGCGGGGCCCCTTACATCGACCCCGCCCACGACAGCGAGCACTTGGGATCGGTTGAAAACCTGCTGTTCTGGACCCCGGAGCAGCAGGTGGCGGGTTACCGCAACATGGAAAAGCTGGCCCCGGTGCGTTGGGTACGGGCCGCAGATGGGCCGCTGGTGCTGCCGGAACGCCCGGTCGACCTCGATACCCTGCCGGTCGTCCATGAGGGCGGCAACATGACGCTGGCGGAATACCTGGAAAGCCAGAGCGTGGCTGGTTTGCTGGTCATCAAGGACGGAGTCATCGCCTATGAGCGGTACCGCCTGGGCAACGACCCTGGCTCGCGCTGGATTTCCTACTCGGTCACCAAGTCGGTGACGTCGATGCTGATCGGCGCTGCGATCCATGACGGCTACATCGCGTCGGTGGACGAAAAAGTCACCGACTACCTGCCGCGCCTGAGGGGCTCCTCCTACGACCAGGCCAGCATTCGCGATGTCCTGCACATGGCCTCGGGCGTGGCCTGGGACGAGACCTATGACGATCCGGAATCGGATATCAACCAGGCCAACTGGAGCACCCTGGCGTTGTACGACTACCTGGACGATAAGCCGCGCAACGGCCCGCCAGGCGAGACCTTCAACTACAACACGGCCGAATCCAACCTGGTCGGCAACCTGCTGCGCTCGGCCATTGGCAACAACCTGTCCAGCTACCTGGAGCAGAGGATCTGGCAGCCTTTCGGCATGGAGTCGGACGCTGCCTGGGGCCTCACCGAGCCCGGCGGCGGAGAATTTGGCGGCTGCTGCATCAGTGCGACGCTGCGCGATTATGGACGCATCGGCCTGTTCGCCCTCAACAATGGCCGCTTGCCGGACGGCACACCGGTACTGCCCAAGGACTGGATGAAGGAGTCGACCACGCCATCGAAGGGTGCGCCTTACTACGGCTACCTTTGGTGGCTGCTCGGTGACGGCGCCTATCGCGCTTCGGGGATATTCGGACAGGGCATCTACATCGACCCGGCCGCGAACCTGGTCATCGCCATGCACAGTGCTCGCCCGCACGCCAGCAGGCGGGAGGACTCAGCCCTGCAGCTGGCGATGTACCGGGCGGTCGCCGCAGCGCTGGCCCGAAAGCAGACGGCTGTCGTCGGACAGTAAAGCATCCATCAGGCAGAGAGTTTGCTGCTAAAGTAAGTACATGTCGTTCCTCGACGAGCTAAAGCGACGTAACGTGATTCGCGTCGCCACCGCCTACGTGGTGGCCGCATGGCTGATTGTCCAGGTGGTAGAAACCGTAGCCCCCGCCTTCGGTTTTGGAGTTGGCGCCGTCCGTATCGCGGTTATCGTACTGGTTATAATGTTCATACCGGCTCTCGTGTTTTCCTGGGCATTCGAGATCACACCCAAAGGACTGAGGCGCGAAGCGGACCTTGCGGGAAGCGTTGCGAATGCACGGTTTCCGGAGCAGCGGCTGAATCACCTGATCCTGGTACTGCTGGCGCTGGCGCTCGGCTATTTCGCCTTCGACAAGTTCGTGCTCGATCCGGCCCGCGACCTGGAAAAGATCGAGGCAGCAAGACGGCAAGGGCAGGTCGAAGCCGCGGTCGAATCCTACGGTGAAAATTCCATCGCCGTGCTGCCGTTCGTGAACCTGAGCTCCGATCCGGAGCAGGAGTACTTTTCAGACGGCATCACCGAGGAACTGCTGAACCTGTTAGCGCGGTTGCCGAACCTGCGCGTCATCTCGCGCACGTCCGCCTTTTCTTTCAAGGGCAGCAGCCTGAAGATTGGAGAGATCGCGCAGGAGCTTGGCGTCCGTTACGTCCTCGAGGGGTCGGTGCGCCGGTCGGGTGAGCGCGTACGCGTCACCACCCAGCTGATCGAAGCAGCCTCGGACCGCCACGTATGGTCCGAATCCTACGAAAGAATGCTGGATGACATTTTTGCAATCGAGGACGAGATCGCGGAGTCGGTACTGCCGGCCATCGAGTATCAGCTCACCGGACGGCCGCCAACCGCCATACGCACAGATCCGACCGCATACTCACTCCACTTGCAGGCCGTGCATTTCTTCCTGCAGCGCACAGCAGCGGGATTGGACCGCGCCATCGAGTACGCCTCCAGGGCAATTGAAATCGACCCCGACTATGCACCCACACTGACCTTGCTTGCCTCCGCATACATCAACCAGGTCAATCTGAACAAGCGGCCGCGGGATGAAGGATACCGTCTCGCCACGGAGGCCATTGACCACGCACGCTCCATTGCACCGGATTACGCGCTCGCACATTCGGCCCGGGCCTGGGTATCCATGTCCTATGAACGCAACTATGAAGCCGCGGCAGCCCTTTTCCGCCGCGCCCGTTCGTTGGCGCCAAGCAACAGCGTCGTACTGGGCAACAATGGCGTGCTGGCAGTCACGTTGGGGCGATTGGCGGAGGCGCGTGAACTGACCGAGCGCGGCATCGAGCTGGACCCGGTCAATTCGGTTGGTTATGCCAACCGCGCGGATCAGCTGATTCGTATGAACCGGCCCGTCGAAGCCGAGCATGCGGCACGGAAAGCACTGGAGCTCAGCCCCGGCATGAGCCATGCCCAGGGCAACCTGGCACTGGCCCAGTTGCTGCAGGAGCAACCCCTGGCAGCCCTGCAATCTGCCCAGGCCATCGAAAACGAGGCTGCGCAGCAGTTCGTCCTGGCACTGGCCCACTTCGCAGCCGGGAGTTGGGAAGACGCCGAGGAGGCGCTTGCGTCACTGGAGCGACAGCATGCCCAAGATGCGGCGTACTTCATCGCCGTCACGCATGCCTGGCGGAACGAGATCAATGAGGCCTTTTGGTGGTTGGATCGGGCATTGCAGGAGGATCAGTCCGTTTTTGGCATCAAGACCGAACCCTTCCTGCGCGTCTTGCACGAAGACCCTCGGTGGGAACAGACCTTGGAACGGCTGGGGCTGGCGGACAGCCAGGTAGCGAGAATCGTCTTCTAGGAGGGGCTCGTTCGTGAAGTGGCCTCAATAGCCGGTACGGATTGGGGTAGTGTCTATAATCTATAGCAACCAGCACATGGTCCGCGAGGTGGTTCCGTATGGCGAGAGCATTCAGGCTTGCCGCAATGCTAATCGGAGGTGTGACGGCCTTGGGTCTGTTTGGATTTGCCGTCGCCTGGCTCGTGGCGGATCACTGGAATGGCGTGACGGCACAACCTGCAGCGGCCGAACCCGGCCTGCCGGATGTCGGCTGGCCCGTCTATGCCGGTGACCCCGGCGGCTCCCACTTCTCGGGCGCCTGGCAGGTCAACCGCGACAATGTCACGCGGTTGGCGCCGGCGTGGGTCTTCCGCACCGGCGAGACCGGGGAGGGCTATACCTCGGTCTACAAGCACACTTTCCAGGCCACACCGATCCTGGTGCGCACCACGCTGTATTTCTCCACCGCCTTCAATCGCGTGTTCGCCATCGACGCGGAGACCGGCGCCGAGCGCTGGCGCTTCGATGCCGGCATCGATCCGGAACCGCATTACACGGAGGTGTCCAACCGGGGCGTGGTGTACTGGGTGGACCCTGACGCGCGTGCCGGCCAGCCCTGCAAGGAACGTGTATTCGTCGGTACCCTGGATGCCCGGTTGATCGCGTTGGACGCAGCCAGCGGCGAGCGCTGCACGGAATTCGCCGGCAACGGCGAAGTGGCTCTCAAAGCGGCCCTGCGCGAGGCGGACCGTGGGCGCGCGTACCCCGTGACCTCGCCGCCGGTAGTAATCGGCGACACGGTGGTGCTGGGTTCCGGCATGATCGACAACTGGAAGGCGCACCTCGGCCTGGGCACGGTCTGGGCCTACGACGCGCGAACCGGTGAATTGCGCTGGAAGTGGCACGCCATACCCCGCGACCCGTCGGCCGACAATGCCGCGGACTGGCTGCCGGAACAGGCGGCGCGCACCGGCACGGCCAACGTCTGGTCACCGCTGTCGGTGGATACCAATCGCGGCCTGGTCTTCGCCGCCACCGGTTCGGCCAGCCCGGACTACTACGGCGGCGAACGTCTAGGCAACAACCGCCATGCCAACTCGCTGGTCGCGCTGGAAGCCGAAACCGGAGAGATCGTATGGTCGCAACAGATCGTGCACCATGACCTGTGGGACTACGATCTTCCGGCGCAACCGACCCTGGCGGATATCGAACGGGACGGCGTCAGGGTGCCGGTGGTGATCCTGCCGACCAAGATGGGCATGCTGTTCACGTTTCACCGTGACACCGGCGAACCCTTCTTCGCGATCGAGGAGCGGCCGGTGCCCGCTTCGGACGTTTCCGGCGAGCAGGCCTGGCCGACGCAACCGTTCCCGGTTGCGCCTCCGCCACTGGTCCCGCACCGCGCCATGACCGAGAACGATGCCTGGGGCCTGACGCCGATTGACCGCGGCGAGTGCCGGAAACTGATCGCCTCGCTGCGCAGCGAGGGCATTTACACGCCACCGAGCCTGCAGGGAACGATCATGATCCCGGGCAACGGCGGCGGCTCGAACTGGGGCGGCATCGGCTGGGATCAGCAACGGCAGGTGGCCATCGCCAACACCCTGCATTTCCCCTTCGTAGTGGCGCTGATCCCGCGTGACGATTTTGAAACCGTCCGCGACTCAGGTCTTTACCCGGATACCGAGTTTTCGCCCCAACTCGGCACGCCCTTCGGCCTGCGCCGCAAGCCGCTGATCTCTTCCTGGGAAATGCCTTGCGTGAAACCACCGTGGGGTACGCTGGCGGCGGTTGACATGGCCAGGGGCAAAATCCTCTGGCAAGTGCCGCTGGGCACCACGCGTGACCTGAGCGGCCTGCCATTTGGCCTGAACTACGGCACGCCGGGCCTCGGTGGGCCACTGGTCACAGCCGGTGGACTGGTGTTCATCGGCGCCGTGATGGACGACTACCTGCGCGCTTTCGACATCGACACCGGCGAGGAGCTATGGCGCGGCCGCCTGCCGGCCGGTGGCCAGGCCACCCCGATGACTTATCAGCTGGGCGGCCGCCAATACGTGGTGATCGCCGCCGGCGGCCACGGCAGCCTGGGCACCAGCAGGGGCGATTACGTGGTGGCGTTTGCGCTGGGGGACTGAGGCCGTAGGAGCGGATTCATCCGCGATGGGTTTGGGCGGTCTGTTTCCGGAATGAATTCGGTCCTACACCATCATTCGTTGCAGGGAGCGATATCGTAATCCGCGGCCCGCACGCGCTCCAGTTGAGCAGCCATGTCGCGGCGAATTTCGTCGACAACGTCCTGGAACCGGGCTTCGCCGCGCAGCGGTCCGAGAATCGGGTCGAATTCCAGATAGTAGCGCCAATTGTTGCGCCACCCGGATTGCACGGCTTCTTCCAGGGCACCCAGCGCCGCTTCGCGATCACCCCGCAGGACCAGGATACGCGCGTCGTCGATCCCGAATCCATGCCCGCCGAGGCGGGGAATGTCCTGTATGTAGGACCAGGATCCGTCCAACAAAGCTGCAGCTTCGGTATCCCGGCGCATGTTCCTGAACAGGTCGGCGAGATCGATGGCGGCCCTGAAATTCCCGCGATCCAGTGCCCCCGGCGGCGCAGTGAAAAGTTCGGGGTAGTGCTTCTCATATTGGCCCACCGCGTCGTCGATCCGCCCCTGTTGCTGCAGAATCAACCGCATGACGGTCAGTGGCATCGCCTCATCGCTCCGAATCCAGGAATTCTCGAGACTGACCAACGCGGCGTCCATGGCCTGCTCCAAATCGCCGGAATAAAGACCCAGCATGGACCGGGCCCGGGCCGTCCATGCGGACGTTGGGCCAAGGGCGAAAGCCTGATTTGCCAAGCAGTGGGTCATGCGCGCATCGCCCAGATCGCTGAACATCAATGCCAGGTCGGCATATGTAATCGATTCGGCCCGATCGATTGCAAGTCCCCTGAGCAACCAGCCAACCGCTTCATCCAGCCGCCCTTCCACTCCTGCAGCATAAGAGCCAAGAGTCGCAAATGTCATGACAAATTCAGCATGCGTGGCAGCTGACTTCTGCAGTACCCCCAAAGCTTCGTCAAACCGCCCCAGCTGTTGCAGGGCTGCAGCGTAGTTGTTCAGCGTGATACCCGACAGGGGGTCGAGCTCCAGCGCCTTCTCGAACCAGGGGATGGCTCGCATTGGCAGGCCCAAGGATTGCATCAGGAACAGCCCATACCAGTGCGCTGCATCCGCATAGTTCGGCGCCAATTCCAGGGCCCGGCGATAGTTACGTTCCGCAGCTTCGTAATCGCGGGCATATTCACGAATACTGGCCAGCGAGTTGTAGGCCTCGCCGAGTTGGTCATCCAGCTGCAGCGCTTTTTCCACCAGGGGCTGAGCCTTGTTGACAGCCAACTCGACAGCCAGTCCGCCATAGTCCACCTGCAATTGCCAGGCGTCGGCCAGGCCGACATAAGCCAAGGCGAACTGCGGGTCCAGGTTGACCGCCTGCTGAAAATAATTGGTTGCCTCCGCGATGGATGAGGTGGTCCGGCGGGCCAGGCGTTGCCGTCCCAGCAGGAAGGCCTCGTAAGCCGCCAGATTTTCGGTCGGCCGCGAGGCCAGCCGTTCAGTTTCCTGCAGGGTCAGCGCGGCACGCAGGGCACCGGCGATGGCCGTGGCGATCTCGCTCTGTATTTCGAAGATGTTGGCGGCCGTCAGTTCGCGGTCGTAGATCTCGGCCCACAGGTGCTCGTCGGTGGCGGCGTCGATCAGCTGCACGTTGATCCGAATGCGGTCGCCGGCGCGTTGCACGCTGCCTTCCATTACGTTGCCCACGCCCAACTCCTGGCCGATGACCGGGATGGGCTTCTCGGTATTCCGGTACCCCATGACCGAGGTGCGCGAAATCACCTTCAGCGCCGAGACCCGTGCCAACTGGGTCAACAGGTCATCGTGCACGCCATCAACGAAGAAGGCGTCGTCCTCGGCGCGGCTGCGGTTGACGAAGGGCAGTACCGCTATGGATGGCCGCGATTCAACCGGCTGCTGCGCGACAGGTTCAGGGCTTGCAGCCGCCGGCTCGGCCACCATTTGCGTCTTTCCAGGCGCCAGCCACAGCCGCTCGCCGGCCATCAGTGCGATGACGAGCACCAGGAACACGATGATCACCCGGTCGAGCTTGCGGCCGGTCTGTGGTGTGATGGACTGCGAGCGGTCAATTTGCGATTCGCGCCTGAGGCCTTCCGGGGTCATTTCGAACACCCAGGCGAAGATCAGCACTGCGGGCAGACCGATCAGGGCCAGCAGGAACAACGTCTGGATCACCCAGTTGGGCGCGTCGATCAGGTCGAGGGCGAAATCGGCGCCCTGCAACAGCACCCAAGCGATCAGCACGTAGGCGATGCCCACGCGCAGTACGTTGCGCCGTTTGAGTTCGTTGACCAGTGACATTTACGTACTTTAGCAGCAAATGTGACAATGACGGACAGCCCAACGGGAATATGAGCATGAAGCGCGAATCCTTGCACCGCATCCACCACGTCGGCTGGCTGCGCGCCGCCGTGCTGGGCGCCAACGACGGCATCGTCTCGACCGCCAGCCTGGTGGTGGGCGTGGCGGCAGCCGCAGCCGACCGCTCCGGGGTGCTGATCGCCGGCGTGGCGGGGCTGGTGGCGGGCGCGATGTCGATGGCGGCCGGCGAGTATGTTTCGGTCAGTTCGCAGGCCGATATCGAGAAGGCCGATCTCGAGCGCGAACGGGCGGAGCTCGAGAACGACCACGAGTTCGAGACCCGCGAACTCAGCCACATTTACCAGCGGCGGGGGCTGGATAAAGAACTGGCGCACCAGGTCGCGGTGCAGTTGATGGAACATGACGCCTTGGGCGCGCACGCGCGGGATGAGCTGGGCATCTCGGAAGTGATGTCGGCCCGGCCGCTATTGGCGGCGTTTGCCTCTGCCGGCACTTTCACCGTCGGCGCGGTGCTGCCGTTGCTGGCCGTAGTGGTGGCACCGGAGTTGCGGATAGCTCTTTGGGTGTCGGTGGCGTCACTGCTGGCCCTGACCCTGCTGGGTGTGCTCTCGGCGCGGGTGGGCGGCGCGCGCACCTGGGTCGCCACCGGGCGCATCGTGTTCTGGGGCGCGCTGGCCATGGCCCTCACCGCGGCCGTTGGGCACTGGTTCGGCGCGGTGGTGTAATCAGGGCTTATCGATATCCAGTCCCATCTCGCGGGCCCTGCGTTGCCACAGGCGCCGCGCGTGTTCCTGCATGTCGACCGCTACATCGCCCTCGTCGACGATTTCCAGCCCCAGCATGGTTTCGATGATGTCCTCGAGGGTCAGGATGCCCGCCAGGCAACCATACTCGTCGACGATCTGGACAATGTGCGCACGCACCCTCAAGACGCGGTTCAAAGCCTCGGCCAGGCTGAGCGACTCGGGAACTACCGGCAAGGCGCGTTTGAATCGCGCCAGCGGCGCATCGACTTCGGCCTTCGCATGCGCCAGCAGCAGGTCGCCGCGCAGGACGAATCCGTCGAGCTGATCGGGGTCGTCACGGTACAGCGGTATGCGCGAAAACCGCACCGATTCGTGGGCCTCGAAGAACGAGCCAACCGTGGTGCTTTCGGGCAGGCTGAAGACCACCGGCCGCGGCGTCATGGCGTCCCTGACGCGGGTCTCGCGCAGCAGCAGCAGGTTTTTCAAAACCTCCGACTCGCGTTCCTTCAATTGGCCTTCTTCCGCGCTGAGTTCGGCCATGGCCGCAAATTCCTGCCGACTGAAGCCGTTCAGCGTTGGGCCGCCCGCCAGTCCTCCCGTCATTTTCCCGGTCAGGAACACGAACGGGTACAGCAGCCAGATCAGGAATTTCAGGCCGTAAGCCGTGGCCGGCGCCAGCCGACGCCAGTGCTGCGCACCCAGGGTCTTGGGAATGATCTCGGAGAGGAACAGGATCAGCAGGGTGAGAATCACCGAGGCGATGCCGAGGTAGGCATTGCCGAACACGATCGCCACCTGCGCCCCCGCGCCGGCCGCGCCGATCGTATGGGCGATGGTATTGAGGCTCAGGATGGCGCTGAGCGGCTTGCTGATTTCCATCTTCAGCGAACGCAACAGCGGCCCTGACGGCTTCCCCTTTTGCTCCAGCAAAGCGACATAGGGCATCGAGACGCTCAGGAGCACCGCTTCGGCGATCGAACACAAGAAGGAAAAGACCAGCGCAACCAGCACGAATGTGATCAGCAGAGTCATGACCAACAAGATACCAGAGCCCGGGCGACATGGCTGTGAAAGCGCGCAGTCACATGACCCGGCACATTCAGGACAGGTTCAGCTGGCTGGGGTACATTGATGGTAAGGCTCACGAACCTTAATGCGACAAGGAGCGCACTGATGAACAGATACTCGAGATTGGCAATGGGGGCGTGCCTGGCGTTGACGCTGGTCGCCTGCAGCACGGCGCCCACCAAGCAGGACCAGGGCGTGATCATCGGCGCCATCGCCGGCGGCATCCTGGGACACCAGGTCGGCGGAGGCACCGGCCAGGTGTTGGCCACCATGGTGGGCACGGTGGCGGGCGCCATGATTGGCGGCAGTATCGGCCGCCAGATGGATGAGACGGACCGCCTCAACACGGCGGCGGCGCTGGAGAACGTGCGGACCGGCGTGCCGTCGAGCTGGGTCAACCCCGACACCGGCTATGAGTACGTCATGACGCCCACCAATACCTATGATTCGGGCACCGGCCCGTGCCGCGAGTACACCCTGGACGCCACGATCGGCGGCAAAACCGAGCAGGTTTACGGCACCGCCTGCCGCCAGCCGGATGGCAGCTGGAAGGTAATGAACTGAGGAAAAGAAAAAAGGGGCCGGATACAATTTCCGGCCCCTCTTTTTCCTTCTTTTTCCTTTTTTTCAGAACCGGAGTCGGTACACCAATCCCGTCGTCCGCGGCGTGTTGATGAAATACGCGAGGCGCGCCCGGCCGCCGCGTTCGCGGTTAGAGGCCAGGAAGGCATTCTCGTCGGTCAGGTTGTTTACATACAGCGCCAGTTCCCAGTTGTCCTTGATGTAACCGGTCCGCAGGTTCAGGGTCTCGTAGGAATCCAGCACCAGGTCAACCGAGGTGACTTCGTCTCCCGTAGCGCCGCCGAAGGTCAATCCGTGCGCGAAATCGCCTGCCCCCGGCACCTGGTCGCTGGGCTGGGAGATGCGATCGCCAATATGCTGCAGCGAACCGGAAACGTAATATTCACCGCCACCAAACCAGTCCACCGGAAAGTAGTAGGCAGCCGTGGCGGCCAACTGGGTTTCGGGCACGGACGCCAGGCGATTGCCGTCCTGCACGCCGCCCAGGACGTTGCCGTTGGCGTCGATGACGGTGCTATCGAACTCCGCCTCGAGCAGGCTGCCGGCAAAACTGAGCTCGAGCCCATCCACGGGATGCGCAGACAGCTCGAATTCGATGCCGGTCGTGTGCGCCTCAGGCACATTGAAGGAAATGCGTGAGGAACAGCTACCAGCGTCCAGAGTGACCTGAAGGTCCTCGATATCGGTGTGGAACACGGCCGCGTTGAACACGATGCCGCTGTCCGTGCGCATTTTGAAACCCGCCTCGTAATTCCACAGGGTCTCGTCCTCGTAGTCCTGGAAGCCGCCGAAGATTCGCTCGTCTTCGTCCGTGCACAGGCTGACGTTCAGGGGGTCGTTGACGCCGCCGAGGCGGAAACCCTGCGAAGCCTGGGCGTTGAAGGTCACATTGTCGTTAAAGTCGTAA
>Ga0209536_100012043_pt1 | contig 12613 bp, 8 predicted proteins | sample DeeMarSeWOR28_12_FD_187461 | JGI IMG/M metagenome (GOLD analysis project Ga0209536, IMG submission 187461) | Marine sediment microbial communities from White Oak River estuary, North Carolina - WOR-2-8_12 (SPAdes) (version 2) | ecosystem: Environmental > Aquatic > Marine > Intertidal zone >...
CGGCGCCCTGGGCCACCAGCCGGCGGGCCTCGCTGTTCGAGGGCACGAAGCCCGCCTCGACCAGCAGGCTGAGCAGGCCCGCGCCCTCGCTGCCCCCGGAGACGCTGAGTGTCGGAACGTCGTCGGGGACCTCCTTGCGCTGCACCACCCGCCGGAAGTGCTCCGCAGCCTCCGCCCCGGTGCCCTCCCCGTGGAAGCGCTCGACGATCCGCGAGGCCAGGGCCTGCTTGAAGGCCAGCGCATCGCCGCGGCCGCTGGCCAGGTCGGCCCGCGCCTCGGACAGGTCCGCCCACCCGCCGGAGGCGAGCCGGTCGTAGTACTCGAGCATCAATCCGTCCGAGATGCTCATGACCTTGCCGTACATGTCGGGTGCCGGCTCGGTGATGCCGATCGCGTTTCCGAGGCTCTTCGACATCTTCTCGCTGCCGTCGGTGCCGACGAGCAGCGGGTGGGTGATCACGGCCTGGGGCGGCTGGCCGTAGTCGCGCTGGATCTCGCGCGCCATCAGCAGGTTGAAGGTCTGGTCGGTGCCGCCGAGCTCGACGTCGGCCTCGAGCGCCACGGAGTCGTAGGCCTGTGCGAAGGGATAGAGGAACTCGTGTACCGCGATCGGCTCGCCGGCCTTGTAGCGCTTCGAGAAGTCGTCTCGCTCGAGCAGCCGCGCCACCGTGTAATGGGAACAGAGACGCACGAAGTCCGAGGGGCGCAGGGCGTCCATCCACTCGCTGTTGAAGCGGATCTCCGCCGCCGAGACATCGAGGATGAGCCCCGCCTGATCCACGTACGTGCGGGCGTTGCGCTCGACCTCCTCCGGAGAGAGCGCCGGGCGCGTCTTCTTCTTCCCGGACGGGTCCCCGATCCGCGCCGTGAAGTCTCCCACCAGGAAGATCGGGATGTGCCCGAGACGCTGGAAGCGCTCGAGCTTCGAGAGCACCACCGTGTGACCGATGTGGATGTCCGGAGCCGAGGGATCCATCCCGAACTTCACGCGGAGGGGGCGATCCTCGCGCAGCGCCCCGGCCAGGCGCTCGCGCAGCTCGCGCTCGCCGTAGAAATCCGCGGCGCCATCTCGCATCTCCGCGATCTGGCGCTCGACCTCCTTCTCGATCGCACCGCTCGTCATGCTCTCCCCGCGAGCCAGCGCAGCTCCCGCTCCGTCACGATCGCATCCATGGAGCGATCGCGCGAGTCCACCGGCACCTCGGGCACGATCTGCAGCGCATAGCCGGCGCCGATGAGGTGCGGGCCGGCTTCAGCGAAGGTGCGATCGTAGTGGCCGCCGCCGCGGCCGAGCCGGTTCCCTCGCCGGTCGAAGGCCACCCCGGGAACGATCGCGACGTCGCCCGGCGCGAGCTGCTCGGCGGCGAGATCCGGCGGCGGCGCGAGCACCCCGTACTTCCCTGGAGCCAACGCTTCCCACTCGGCCACGGCCACGAACGAAAGTCCGCCATCCCGGATCCGGGGAAGCAGACAGCGGACTCCGGCGGACCGCAGCGCCTCGAAGAGAGGTCGGGTGGGCAGCTCGTCCGGCAGCGCGGCGTAGAGGGCGACTCGATTCGCGCCGCGCACTCCGGGGTCCGCGAGGAGACGATCCGCCACGGCCCGACCCGCAGTCTCGCGGAGGTCAGGGCGCACGCTGCGACGACGCTCGATCAGGCTCCGTCGCAGCGCCCGCTTGCGCTCCGCTACGCCGGAGCCGTCACTCAGGCCGACCCCTCGCCGAGGGCGGCCTCCGCGCGGTCGATCAGATCGCGCAGCCGCCCATCGTTGGCGGGGATGGCGTGCTCGCGGGACTCGATGACCTCGCGCGCCAGGTTGATCGCCGTGAGCATCGCCACGTCGAGCGAGTCCACCGCGCTCGTCGCGCGCTCGACCCGCTGCATCGTGGATTCGACGTAGTCGGCGATCGATTGGAGCGCTTCTGCAGACTGGTCGCTGCGCAGGCGAAGGGCCTTGCCGCGGATCGTGATGCTGACCGGGGTGACCTCGCTCACGCGTTCGCACCAGGGCTCGCCGCCGGGTCGGTCTCGAGCTGCGCATCGAGCTGGTCGATCTGGGCGATGAGCTCGTCGATGCGCTTGCCCACGTCCTTGCGCTTCTGGTTCGCCTCGAGCAGCTGCCCTTCGAGGGTGGCGACGCGCGCCGTCTTCTGCTGGACCTCGCGCTGGAGCGCTGCCTTCTCCTTGCGGAGCTGCTGCGCCTGCGCGATCAGCGCAGAAACCGCCCGCTCCAGTCGCCCCAGGTCATAGACCGGCTCGACCGCTTCCACGAAGCCCCCCTCTCGCGGTGCGACGGAAATGATGCCCCCCGGATCTCGCATGTGGGATCGTACCCACTCCGACCGAAAGTCGTCAAGAAAGGACCCGAACCGTCGCGATCGATCCCTTCCCTTGGGGCCCAGAGCCCACGAGAGCGTTCCCTCTCCGGCTCGCCGGCGAGCGCTCCCCCGAAGCCCGCGCGCGGCGTTCAGGCGAATGCGTTGCGGCTCTGCAGCCGTGAAGCTCCCATCAGATACAGGTCCACGGCCCGGGCGGCCTCCCGGCCCTCCCACTGCGCCCACACGACCAGCGACTGGCCGCGGCGACAGTCGCCGGCGGCGAAGACCCCCGGCTCGCTGGTCGCAAACCCGCGGGTATCGGCCTCCACGTTTCCCCGGCGGTCCAGAGCGAGACCGAGCCCTTCGACCAGACCCGGGTGCACCGGGTGCACGAAGCCCATGGCGAGCAGCACGAGGTCGGCGGGCACCTCGAACTCGCTCCCCGGCACCTCCCGCATCGAGCCCATCAGCGGCCGATCGAGGGAGTCCCGGTCGAAGTCCACGCCGACGCCGCGCAGGGTCTTCACCCGACCGCCCTCGCCGAGCAGTTCGGTGGTCATCAGGGCGTAGCGCCGCTCACCCCCCTCGGCATGCGAGCTCGAGACGTTGAAGTAGTACTTCTTCGAGAGGGGCCACGGCTCGGAGGGGTGGCGCCCCTCCGGCGGTCTCGGCAGGAGCTCGAGCGACGTGACCGAGGCCGCACCCTGGCGATGGGAGGTGCCGATGCAATCGGACCCCGTGTCGCCGCCTCCGAGGATCACCACGTGCTTTCCACCCGCCAGGATCTCCTGGCTCGGGTCGATGACGTCGCCGGCGACGCGTCGGTTCTGCTGGGGCAGGAAGTCCATCGCGAAGTGGACCCCCGAGAGCTCCCGGCCCGGGACATCCAGGTCGCGGGGCTCCTCGGAGCCCAGGGTGAGCAGCAGCGCGTCGAAGCCCTGGCGCAGCTCCTTCACCGAGAGGTCCACGCCCACGTTCACGCCCGTCTGGAAGACGACGCCCTCGTCGCGCATCTGATCGATGCGTCGGTCGATCACCCACTTCTCGAGCTTGAAGTCCGGGATCCCGTAGCGCAGGAGTCCTCCGAGCCGGTCGCTCTTCTCGAAGAGGGTCACGGTGTGGCCCGCCCGGGTGAGCTGCTGGGCGGCGGCCATCCCGGCCGGACCGGAGCCGATGACCGCGACGGATCGCCCCGTCCGGCGCTCCGGTCGCACGGGCCGCACCCAGCCCTCGTCCCAGCCGCGACGCACGATCTCCCACTCCACCTGCTTGATCGCGACCGGATCCTGGTTGATGCCCAGCACGCAGGCCTGCTCGCAGGGTGCGGGACATACGAGCCCGGTGAACTCCGGGAAGTTGTTCGTGGAGTGGAGCCGCACGAGCGCGTCTTCCCACTTCTCCCGATAGACCAGATCGTTGAAGTCGGGAATGATGTTGCCGAGCGGGCAGCCGTTGTTGCAGAAGGGAATACCGCAATCCATGCAGCGGGAGGCCTGGATCCGGGTCTTTTCGACCGGGAAGTCCTCCTGGACGAGTTTCCAGTCCTCGAGCCGCGCCTCGACGGGCCTGTAGTCGGTGTTCGCGCGTCCGTGCTTCAGGAATCCGCGGGGATCAGCCATTTCCGCTCTCCGCCTCGATGCGATCGTTCTGTGCGCGCTTGTAGTCCTTCGGGAAGACCTTCACGAACTTCGGGGCGAGGCTGTCCCACTTGCGGAGGACCTCCTCCGCGCGCTCGCTCCTCGTGTACTGGAAGTGCTTCCTCACCATCCGCTGGATCCGGTCGAGGTCCGCGTCGTCGAGCGGATCGAGGTCCACGGTCTCCGGGTTCACGTGGGAGGTGAAGCTCCCGGCCTCATCGAGGACGTAGGCGATGCCGCCACTCATCCCCGCGCCGAAGTTCCGGCCGGTCTCGCCCAGTACGACGACCGTGCCCCCTGTCATGTACTCGCATCCGTGCTCGCCCAGCCCTTCGACGACAGCGTCGGCACCGCTGTTGCGGACGCAGAACCTCTCGCCCGCCACGCCCTGGAAGTAGGCCTCTCCGGAGGTCGCACCGTAGAGGACGACGTTGCCGGTGATGATGTTCTCGGCGGGATCGAAGGTCGAGCCCTCGGGCACGCGAACGACGATACGGGCGCCGCAGAGGCCCTTTCCGCAGTAGTCGTTCGTGTCTCCATCGACCTCGATCGTGATTCCCCGGGTGCAGAACGCGCCCAGGCTCTGGCCGGCGCTTCCCTGGAGCCGCAGCGTGATGGTGTCGTCCGGAAGGCCCTGCTCGCCGTGGCGAAGCGACACCTCGGAGCCGAGGATCGTCCCCAGGGTCCGATCCGTGTTCCCCGTGGCTCGCTCGATCACGACCTTCTCGCCACGCTCGAGGGCGGGCTTCGCCAGCTCGAGCAGCTCCATATCGGCGACCTCTTCGAGCTCGTCGGCGAGGGTCTGGTGCTCGCAGTTGTAGATGGCGTGAGGAACGTCCGGGCGGTGGAAGAGCGCGGAGAAGTCGAGCCCCTTCCGCTTCCAATGGCTCACGGCCGCGTCCACCTCGAGGAGGTCCACGCGACCGATCAGCTCGTTCAGCCGGCGGATGCCCAGCGAGGCCATGATCTCTCGCACCTCCTCGGCGACCCATAGGAGGTACTGGACGACGCTGTCCGGCGTCCCGGCGAAGCGCTCGCGCAGCACCGGATCCTGGGTGGCGATCCCCACCGGGCAGGTATTCAGGTGACAGACCCGCATCAGGATGCAGCCCATCGCCACGAGGGGCGCCGTCGCGAACCCGTACTCGTCGGCGCCCAGGATCGCCGCGATCGCGACGTCGCGGCCGGTCTTCAGCCCGCCGTCGGCCTGGACGCGAATCCTGCCGCGCAGGTCGTTCAGCACCAGCGTCTGCTGGGTCTCGGCGAGGCCGACCTCCCAGGGCATTCCCGCGTACTTGATCGAGGCCTGGGGCGACGCGCCGGTGCCACCGTCCATGCCGCTGATCAGCACCCCGTCGGCCTTCCCCTTCGACACCCCCGCCGCGATCGTCCCGACGCCCGTGACCGAAACGAGCTTGACACTCACCCGGGCGCGCCGGTTCGCGTTCTTGAGGTCGTAGATCAGCTGGGCCAGGTCTTCGATCGAGTAGATGTCGTGGTGGGGGGGCGGCGAGATGAGCCCCACGCCGGGCGTCGAGTGGCGCACGCGCGCGATCGTCTCGTTGACCTTGTGGCCCGGAAGCTCGCCGCCCTCTCCCGGCTTCGCTCCCTGGGCCACCTTGATCTGGAGCTCGTCGGCGTTGACGAGGTACCAGCTGGTGACCCCAAAGCGCCCCGAGGCGACCTGCTTGATCGCGCTTCGCCGCAGATCGCCGTTGGCGTCGGGCTGGAAGCGATCCGGGTCCTCGCCCCCCTCCCCGGTGTTGCTCTTGCCACCGAGGCGGTTCATCGCCACGGCCAGCGTCTGGTGCGCCTCGAGGGAGATGGAGCCGTAGGACATCGCTCCGGTGCAGAAGCGCCGCGCGATCTCGCTGGCGGACTCGACCTCCTCGAGCGGAATCGCCCCCTCCGAACGACCGAAGCGGAAGAGACCTCGCAGGGTGCAGGCGGCCTCGGCCTCTCCGTCGGCGGCCTTCGAGAACTCCTTGTAGCCCTCGTAGCTCCCGCGCTGCAGCGCAATCTGGAGCTTCGAGACCGTGTCCGGGTTGAAGCTGTGCCGCTCGCCGCGGGTCCGCCACTGATAGAGACCGCCCGGATCGAGCTCCGGATACGCGAAGTCGTCGCCCGGGAACGCGCGTCGGTGCCGCATCGCGGCCTCCTTCGCGATCACGTCGAAGCCGACGCCTGAGACGCGCGAAGGGGTGCCGCGGAAGCAGCGCTTCACCAGGTCGCGATCGAGGCCGATCGCCTCGAAGATCTGTGCGCCCCGATAGCTCTGGAGGGTCGAGATCCCCATCTTCGCGAAGGTCTTGAGCAGGCCCTTGTCCGTGGCCTTCACGTAGTTGGCGATCGCCTCGTCGCTGCCGAGCCCCTCCGGCGTGAAGCCGCCCTCCTCCACCAGCTCCTCGATGGTCTGCAGCGCCAGGTAGGGATTGATTGCACCGGCGCCGTAGCCGATCAGGAGTGCCATGTGCGCCACTTCTCGCGCCTCGCCGGTCTCGCAGACCAGCCCGCATCGCGTGCGCAGCGTCTGCCGGATCAGGTGGTGGTGCACGGCACCCGTGGCCAGCAGCATCGGGATCGGCGCGAGGTCCGGCGACACGCCCCGATCCGAGAGGATCAGGATGTTCGCCCCGCTGCGCACGGCCGCCTCGGCCTCCTCGCAGATCCGATCGAGAGCGCCGACGAGGCCGGGCCCGCCCTCGGAGACCTTGAACACGCAGGACAGGGTCTCGGCGCGGAAGCCGGAGAGCTCGGTACCGCGCAGCCGGTCGAGCTCCTCGTCGGTGATCACCGGGTGTTCGACCCGGATCATTCGCGCATGCAGTTCCGTCTCGGCCAGCAGATTGCGCTCCGCGCCGAGGGTCGAGTGGAGCGCCATCACGGGCCGCTCGTTGATCGAGTCCATGGCCGGGTTCGACACCTGCGCGAAGCGCTGCTTGAAATAGCGGTAGAGCATCTGGGGGCGATCGGAGAGACAGGCCAGCGCCGCGTCCTCGCCCATCGACCCGATCGGCCACTTCCCGTTCACCGCCATCGGTGCCAGCAGGAGCTTCAGGTCCTCGTTCGTGTAGCCAAAGGCCTGCTGCAGAGCGAAGCGCTGCTCCGGGTCCGGCTTCTCCGACGTGGCGGGCGCGGGCGGGAGGTCGCCCAGCACCACCCGGTTGCCCTCGACCCACTCCCGATAGGGCCGCTGCTGCACGTAACGCGCCTTGACTTCCTCGTCTCCGACGATCCGCCCCTCCTCCAGGTCGATGAAGAAGATCTTTCCCGGATGCAGGCGCTCCTTCACGAGCACGTTCTGCGGCGGGATGTCCACGACCCCCACCTCCGACGCCATCACGACGAAACCGTCCTTCGTCACCACGTAGCGCGAGGGGCGCAGGCCGTTGCGGTCCAGCACGGCACCGATCTTCCGACCGTCGGTGAAGGCCATGGAGGCCGGGCCGTCCCAGGGCTCCATCAGGAAGGAGTGGTACTCGTAGTAGGCGCGGAGGTCCGGGTCCATGTCCTCCCGGTTCTCCCACGCCTCGGGGATCATCATCAGCACCGCCTCGGGCAGCTCCCGCCCGGCGAGCACGAGGAACTCCAGGGCGTTGTCGAAGCGCGCCGAGTCCGACGCTCCGGCGCGCACGATGGGATAGAGCTTCTGGAGGTCGTCGCCCAGGAGCTCGGAAGCCATGGTCCCCTCGCGGGCCCGCATCCAGTTCTGGTTCCCCTCGACGGTGTTGATCTCACCGTTGTGGGCCAGATACCGGAAGGGATGGGCGAGGTCCCACGCTCCGAGCGTGTTCGTGCTGTAGCGCGAGTGCACGAGACACAGGGCCGAGGTGAAGTCGCGATCGGTGACGTCCGGGAAGAAGGCGCGGATCTGCTTCGAGATCAGCATCCCGGTGTAGACGATGGTGCGGCTGGATAGGCTCGGTACGTAGAAGAAGTGATGGTCGCCGTGCTCCTCGGCGACCGCCTTCTCCGCCACCCGACGGATCACGTAGAGCTTGCGCTCGAAGGCGTCCTGATCGGCGGCCTCGCGACCCCGGGGCTCGATGAAGATCTGCTGGATGCGCGGCAGGCTCTCCCGAGCGAGCCAGCCGATGGCTTCGGGGTGGTGGGGGACGTCCCGCCAGCCCAGGACGCCCTGCCCCTCGCCGGTCACGATCCCCTCGAGGATCTCCCGCTGGCGCGTTGCCGCCCTCTCGTCCTGGGCGAGGAAGACCATTCCGACCGCGTATCCGCCCTCCGCCGGCAGCTCGAAGCCGAGCGACGGCGCCTCGCGGCGGAAGAGCGCGTCCGGGATCTGCACGAGCAGGCCCGCCCCGTCACCGGTGTCCGGATCGCAACCGCAGGCGCCGCGGTGCTCGAGGTTGATCAGGACCTCGATGCCCTTCTCGACGGCGTCGTGGGACTTGTCACCACGGATGTTCGCCACGAAGCCCACACCGCAGGCATCGCGCTCGTTCGCCGGATCGTAGAGCCCCTGGGCGGGATACCGACCGAATCCGTCCTTCATCATTTCGCTTCCTTCCCTCACTTCGCCGCGCGCCGGCTCCGGGTGCCCCCCGCGCGTCGCGGCCGCTCGGGAAAGCCGCCGTCGGTCTGCAGCGCGATGCGGGAGCGCTCGGCGTGCGTGGAGAGCACGACCATCGTCTCCGTGCGCGAAACGCCTTCGAGCGATCGCACGGCCTCGATGAGCCGCTCGAGGGACTCGGTATTCCGGGTCTTCACCTTCAGCATCAGCGTGTGGACGCCGGTGACGTGGTGGCACTCGAGAACCTCGTCGATCCCGGCCATCGAGGACTCGACCTCCCGAATCGCATCGGGACGCGACGTCGAGACGCCGATGAAGGCGGTCACATCGCGGCCGAGGCGCCGCGCGTCGAGGATCGCGACGTAGCTCCGAATCACGCCGGCCTCTTCGAGCTTGTGGATGCGCTCCACCACCGCGGGCGCGGAGAGCCCCACCTTCTCTCCGATCGCCGCCAGGGGCTGCTTGCAGTTCTCCTGGAGCAGCTCGAGGATGGCGCCGTCGGTCGCATCGAGACCGACCGGATCGCGGGTGAATTTCATTAGGCGCCTCGGACTTGGAGGCATAATAAGTAAGGCAAAAGGCGAATCCGGGTCAAGCGAACTGATGGCGAAACCATATTTTGCTTTGCTCTATTCAGTCACGAATTGCCGATTTACCCGCGGGGACCAAGGCGCGAAGCCGATCCGGGTAGTTCGTGAAGATCCCGTCGACCCCCCATTCCAGCAGGGTCTTCATGCGCTCCGGCTCGTCCACGGTGTAGACGTGGACGGCGAGCCCGTCGGCATGAGCGGTCTCGATGGTCTCGGGCCTGGCCAGGACCGCGGAGAGGTGGACCGCCTCGGCACCGACGGCCCGGGCCCGCTCGCGCCAGCGCTCGGGCGCCCTCGCCGACACCAGCACGCCGATCCGGGCCTCGCCGGAGTGGGCACGCAGCGTCGCGAGCACTGCGTCGGAGAAGGAGGAGAAGAGGGTCTCCGCCAGCAGGCCCCGCTGGCAGACCGCGTCCAGGGTCATGGCCTCGAGACCGGTGTAGGGAGCCTCGCTCCCGCACTTCAGCTCCAGGTTGAAGGGGATGCGCGCGCCGAAGCGGTCGAGCACCTCCTCGAGGAGCGGGACGCGCTCTCCCTCCCCCGCGTCGAGCGCCCGCACCGCGGAGAGCAGTGCGTCGGCGATCTCTCCTCGGCCTCCGAGCCCCTCCAGCGACTCGTCGTGAGTGATCACGATCGCCCCGTCGCGGGTGAGGTGGAGGTCGATCTCGATCATGTCGGCGCGCTGCGAGACGGCAAGCTCGTAGGCCGGCAGCGTGTTCTCCGGCCGCTGCCCGGAGGCGCCCCGGTGGGCGATCACCCGGGGCGCGGTGCTCCGGATCCTCACGCCGGCTCCCAGGCCAGGGAACGCTCGACGGCCCGCTTCCAGCCCGCGTAGAGGGCGTCGCGCCGCGACGGCTCGAGGGCGGGCTCGAAGGTCGTGATGCCGCCGGTGGACGCGAGGTCGTCGCCCTCCCCAACGACCCCGGTGGCGAGGCCGGCCAGGGCGGCGGCGCCGAGGGCCGTCACCTCGAGCACCGCGGGCCGCTCCACGGGCACCCCGAGCACGTCGGACTGGAACTGCATCAGGAAGTCGTTCGCGGCGGCGCCGCCGTCCACCCGGAGTGACGACAGCGCCAGCCCGGCGTCTCGCTGCACGCACTCGACGACGTCTCGGGTCTGGTAGGCGATGGACTCGAGGGTGGCGCGGATCACGTGCTCGCGGGTCGTCCCCCGGGTGAGGCCCACCATCACGCCGCGCGCCCGCTCGTCCCAATACGGTGCGCCCAGACCGGTGAAGGCCGGGACGAGATAGACGCCCCCGGTGTCGTCCACGGAGCGCGCCGCTGCCTCGCTCTCCGCCGCGTCGTCGATCAGACCGAGGCCATCTCGTAGCCACTGCACGGCGGACCCGGTCACGAAGATGCTCCCCTCGAGGGCGTACTCCACCTCGCCTCCGAGCCCCCAGGCGATGGTGGTCACGAGACCGGTCTGGGAGACCGGCGCCGTGCGCCCGGTGTTCATCAACAGGAAGCAGCCCGTCCCGTAGGTGTTCTTCGCCCGACCCGGCTCCGTGCAGCGCTGGCCGAATAGCGCCGCCTGCTGGTCGCCGGCGATGCCCGCCACCGGGATTTCCGCGCCCAGCCACTCGGGATCGGCCACGCCAAAGATGCCGCTCGAGTCGCGCACCTCGGGAAGCATCGCGTGGGGAATGCGCAGCGCTTCCAACAGCCCATCGTCCCAGCGCAGCTCGTGGATGTCGTAGAGCATGGTCCGCGACGCGTTCGAGTACTCGGTGGCGTGGACGCGCCCCTGCGTGAGGCGGTGCAGGAGCCAGGAGTCCACCGTCCCGAAGGCGAGCTCGCCGCGCTCGGCCCGGGCCTGCGCTCCATCGACCGCGTCGAGAATGAAGCGCACCTTCGTTCCGGAGAAGTAGGCGTCGATCACGAGCCCGGTGCGGGCCCGCACCTCGTCCTCCAGCCCGCGCGCCCGCAGCTCGTCGCAGATCGGCGCCGTCTGTCGGGACTGCCAGACGATCGCGCGATGCACCGGCCTCCCCGTGGCACGATCCCAGACCAGGGCCGTCTCGCGTTGGTTGGTGATCCCGATCGCCGCGACGTCCGACGCGGCCACACGGGCCTTCTCGAGCACCCCGCGCGCCGCACGCAGCTGGCTCTCCCAGATCTCGTCCGGATCGTGCTCGACCCAGCCCGGCTTCGGGAAGTGCTGCGTGAACTCGTGCTGATCGACCGCGACGATCGAGCAGCCCTCGTCGAAGAGGATCGCCCGTGACGAGGTCGTGCCCTGGTCCAGCGCCATGAGGAATCGAGACACGGTGGATCCTCCCGCGAAAGCTCCCGGTCAGTCGGAGAACAGCGCGTCGACGAACTCCTCGGCGGAGAAGTCCCGGAGGTCCTCCACCGACTCCCCGACGCCGACGTGCTTCACCGGCACGCCGAGCTCGTCGGCGAGCCCAACGATCACGCCACCCTTCGCCGTTCCGTCGAGCTTCGTGAGCACCAGGCCGGTCACGTTCGCGACCTCGGTGAACAGACGCGCCTGGGAGATCGCGTTCTGACCCGTGTTCGCATCCAGAACCAGCAGCGTCTCGTGGGGCGCGCCCTCGAGCTCGCGCCCGATCACCCGGGTGATCTTGCCGAGCTCCTCCATCAGCGGCTTCTTCGTCTGGAGGCGGCCCGCGCTGTCCACGATGGCGACATCGGCGCCCCGGGAGACGGCCGCCTTGACGGTGTCGAAGGCCACCGCTGCGGGGTCACCGCCGGCCTGACCCGCCACCACCTCGCAGCCGGCGCGCTCGCCCCACGCCTGAAGCTGCTCGATCGCAGCGGCCCGGAACGTGTCGCCGGCACCCAGGACGACCCGGCGTCCCGCGGCCACGTGGCGGGACGCCAGCTTTCCGATGGTGGTGGTCTTGCCGGAGCCGTTGACGCCGAGCACCAGGATCACGTGGGGCTTGTGCACCGTCGGGTCAGCGGGCGCGACCTCCACCCGTCGAAGCTTTGCGAGGATGGCTTCGCGCAGCACCCGTCTCACCTCGTCGGCGTCGCCCCCGGATGCCTGGCTGCGCACCGCCTCGAGCAGGCCCTCGGCCGTCCGTACACCGAGATCCGCGCTGAAGAGCACCGTCTCGAGCTCCTCGAGCAGCTCCGCGTCGAGCCGACGCCCTCCCAGCAGTCCGCCCAGTCGGCCGACCAGGGACTCGCGGGTGCGCTGGAGCCGATCGCGGAGCCGAACGGGCTCGGGAATGGGCTCGGGCTCCGGGACGGGCTCCGGCTCTGGAACGGGCTCCGGGACGGGCCGCGCGGGCTCCTCGACGACACCCGGCTCGACGGGTAGCGCGGCCGGCTCAGGGCGCGAGGGCGCGGCGGCCTCGGCGACTGCGCGGCGCCCGCCGCCGATCAGCCTCGCCAGCGCCACCGACAGCGGCCCCGGTGCAAAGGCGACCAGCAGAAGCAGTAGCGGGTGCGCGACCGCCCAGTCTGCGAGCGCGGTCGCCAGCGACGAGACGAGCTGCGAGAGTGCGTCCATGGGGCGCGGAACATACCATCCCGGCCGCTCCTCCCGCGCACGAAAGCCCCTGCCT
>Ga0209536_100012044_pt1 | contig 12611 bp, 12 predicted proteins | sample DeeMarSeWOR28_12_FD_187461 | JGI IMG/M metagenome (GOLD analysis project Ga0209536, IMG submission 187461) | Marine sediment microbial communities from White Oak River estuary, North Carolina - WOR-2-8_12 (SPAdes) (version 2) | ecosystem: Environmental > Aquatic > Marine > Intertidal zone >...
TAACCACGATAGCGAGACAGGACTCCGGGGCCCATCAGCGCTGGCAGAAACTCCCTGTAGGTGATCACCTGAATCTGGGCTCCGACGATCTTGCGCGCTCTTTCATAGATCTCGTCGCCCGGCAGCCGATGATCTGCAGCTGCGATTTCCTCGGCGAGCCGGTTGTGCTCGCGGACGAAAAGCGTGTGCATGACGGTTAAGGCGGCCTGTTCGTTGGCCCGGACATCGCCGGCGACGAACAGGGCCGACGATGAGCCACCGGCGTTGGGCAGGCCGTCGGTGTTGAACGGAAGCAGATTGCCCGCGCTGGTCTTGAGCTTGCCCGTCCCATCGTTCGTGCGCAGTGCCAAGGCGCGCTCCTCGTCAGAGCCGTAGACGTTCGATCCATCGACAAACGCCGTGATCTCATTGAGCTGCTGTCTGGGGTTGCCTGCGCTTGTGCCGGTGGTGGTATCGTAGATCGAGCGGTTGAACCTAAATACATAGGCATCTGAACCATCGGAATAGAAAACCGGATCGCCGGTGGGAATCGGAATGTTCTCCGGCTCCGGTGGATCGCTGCCATCGGTCAGGCCGATATCATGATCGAGAAATTGGCCCCACTGCCAGAGATAATCGCTGGCACCCAAGGGGTTGAGGATGGAGCCGGGCTGATCTACAACCGCGTTGCTGATGTCGCGAGGTTCCGGACGACCGGGTCCCGCCATCGTGTAAATGCCGTCCGCGTAGTCGGACGGTACGAGCCTCAAAAGTTGAATATGGGCCGCGCCCCAGTCGGGATTGTCGCGGTTGTTGCCGCTTCCGTCGATGGTGCGGTAGGGAAAATCGGATGGCCGATGATCCTTCCTTCCGCGGTCAGAACGATGCTGGATCCTCAATTGCGGCGATACGCGCCGCGCGTGTTCGTCGGAGTTAGCGTACCCGGGGGCGACCTCGACGCTGACAAGAATGGCCAGACCTATGACCGGCGTAAGGGCGATTTTCGCTACCGATGCATACAAACTCGGCTTGGTTCTCGTTCTCCGCAACATGGGTTGGGTACCCCTTTCCTTTGTTTAAAATTGTGATGAGATCCCGCTGCTCTTCTATGGGAAAACCGCGAAATGCCTGCTTGGAAGCTTCTGCTTCGCCGCCCTGCTCAAGAATTGACTCGTTGAGGGTGGTGCGCGGCCGTCATAGAGGTACAGCGCTTTTGGAGATGACACCCCAGAGGTTTTCGTTCAGGAACACCGACGCCCCGGCTTCGGTTTCCTCGAGACCTGGTTTGTGGGGAATGAGCTATAGTGATGCCAGGGTTCTGGTCGTGGGACACGGCTGAGCAGCAATGTAGATCGCCAGGGTGGTATGATCGCTTACGGTTATCTCGTCAACGACGTTATCATAGTCTCCTTCCACGTTGTCATCCACAATTTCTACCGGCTGCATATCGAGTTCGCTGTGAGACGCGTCACGATTGAAAGCTCGCAGGAAAATATCGCTCCCCTTCATGTTTAACCGCCAACTCTTTGGATTGTTAAAGCAACTAAATTCCTTTCTTCATCTTACATTTCGCTCTTTGAAAAAATAATATTCGTAATATTTTCACAAAATGATTTTCAATTAAATCAGGTGCCTCTATATTGCCACCACCTCCCCTGAAGATTTTCATACGTTGGATCGGGAATTTCTAACAACCGGGTGACCAGTTCGTGCAATTTACCGAGCCCTTTCTTGCGCTTGTATACAAACCCCGCCCCCTATAATTTCTGAATAGTGGACATTACGAAATAAATATCTTGTATTGTTTCTTTGCAAAATAAATGCCGGGCATGAATTGAATACCGATGAGGCGCGGCCAATATATGACCATATATTTATAAAAGACTAAGTTCATATTATAAATAGATCCCCATTAAAATTTGGGACAAATGTTATACTTGAATATTTGGATTTACTTCCGGGATAAATTCCTATTTTGTATATTTTTTTGTACGGTGATTTATCTTAAAAAAGACATTAGGTTCATGCTTACACATTTGCCAAGGAAAGAGCAGAGGTCAGGTCTTGGCGGAGGGTTACTTTCGGGCGGGGGGGCTGCCTTATACAGAAAAAGCTCCAGAGTAAAACTCTGATGCTTTTTAATCATGGTGCTAAAAATCGTATCTTAGAGATAGGTAATGATAACAAAAATTTATTGATTTAAACTTGAGTTTATCAGAGTTTAAAAGAATTTTTGAATAACCCCGGCAGTATAATCGAATATGCAATCTACAAAATTGCGAAAGAATGGATTATGTCTATTTATCCGTAAAATACCATCGGGGATCTTGATTTCTTTACCGTCCAGCATTTCGGTTATTTTAGGAGTGATATGCTCGAAAATTTTTTGCAGCATATTCAAGGCATCAACTTCCGAAATCCTTTGCCAATTATGCGTATCAAAGCCCTTGATCTCAAATTTCGACATTTTCGATTCCATTCTGTTTCGCGCAAATAATTGCTGTTTGGTGAAATGAGCATTAGCAGTTTGGGGATGAAGTCCCCTTTCTCCTTCTCCCTTTCAGTATCATTCTTTAAAAAGCCTTGCGATATCCATATGAAATCTGTATTTTCGAATTATCCGAGTTTCGGAGAAAGCCCGACTTTTTTTGTTTATAATAAGAAATGGAGTTGAAAATGCATTCAGATTTAAAAAGGCGTCGCAGGTTATTATGGTCTATTTCCTTAATTGTTATAATGATCAATTTTTATTGGCCGACCTGGGCACAAACCGATGCGCCTAATCCTCAAAAAGGCAAAACAGCTGCTGCGGCAGAAAATCAGGCCAATACCGAATCGCCCTCCGGCGTGGCAACAAAAGAGATACCCGGGGAGCCGAAAAAGCTTGACCAGGTCGGTGAAAAAGTTGGGAACGAAATTGATGAATTCAGTCAAAAAGCATCTTCACGGATTGGCGCATGGATAAATACAAAGGTATTTTATGGCATTACGTGGCTCAAATTAATTATATGTTTTTTACTGCTTTTTGTCGTGTTGTTAATAGAACGAATTGTGCGGTTGGCCATCGATCGCAGGAGCAGAAGTCTAGAGGCAAAAGAAGAAGAAAAATCAATAAGATATCTTATCTTGAAATCTGTTGCGAAACCATTGTCATTGTTCATTTGGGTATATGGAATTTACTTTGTTCTGACACCGTTGTTTTTACATTTTCGAAAGCCTGACGGAACAAACTTGGTTCACACGGTTGCCCAGCAGGCTGCTGATTTAGGGGCTGCCGTCACGCTCATCTGGTTCATTTTCAAGCTGGTATCGATTGTGGATTTTAAGCTTAAAATGTGGGCGGCCTCCACCGATAATGCCATAGATGAGGTTCTGGCGCCGCTGGCTGGAAAGACACTGCGGGTTTTCATCGTCATTATCGGGGGCATTTTAATTATACAGAATCTTACCGGTGTTAAAATCGGCGCCTTGCTCGCGTCGCTGGGCATCGGCGGAATCGCGGTCGCATTGGCGGCAAAAGATTCAATTGCCAATTTTTTCGGTACGCTGACAATTCTTTTTGACAAACCCTTTCAGATCGGTGAACGTGTCCTGATTGATAATTTCGACGGTGTAGTTGAAGATGTCGGCTTCCGCAGCACGCGTATCAGGACGTTGAACGGACACCTGGTAACCATTCCAAATGAAAAAATTGTCAATTCAGGTCTAGAAAATATCGGTAAGCGTCCGCATATCAGGTGGCTGACGAATATCACCATAACCTATGACACCCCACCGGACAAAGTTGAAAAGGCCGTATCCATCATCAAAGAAATACTGGATGATCACGAAGGCATGCACCCTGACTTTCCACCGCGGGTTTACTTTAACGGGTTCAATGATTGGAGCCTGAATATCATGGTGATTGCCTGGTATCATCCGGCCAATTATTGGGATATGCAAGAATGGCTGCAGCGAATCTGTCTGGAGATATTGAGAAAATTTAATGATGAGGTTATCGACTTTGCCTTTCCGAGTCGCACATTATACCTGGCCAATGACGATAAACGCCAGCTGAAGCTGAAAATGTTGCAGGGAGAAACCGTAACCTATATCCCTGAAGAAGGAAGCCATGAATAAAAGCGACGCTCTGGCGGGGAAATCATTGCCCCCAACCCAGAAGGCAGAATATTTTCGCATGGCGTTTGTCCTTTTATCGCCCCGGCTGCATTTTTCAGATCCAGGGTTGAAATCAAATTTGAAAATGCGGTAGGCTGCATGTTACCAGATTATATCTGAAATACTTTTATAAAATTGATTTTCGGACATCTTTCAATAAATATGTATTTTGACCTTTCATTTTACGACCGTTGCCGGATTGATATGCGTTATGCCCACGCCCCTTGAACAGAAATCATCGCTAGATGAAATTAAAGCACGATTTGATAATGATGTTGAACGGTTCTCAAATCTCGATACCGGACAGACGGCGACAATCGATGCGCCCTTAGCAATGGAGTTGATTGCACAAGCGGCGTTTAGATCAACCGCCAACATCCGGAAAGTCCTGGACATCGGCTATGGCGCTGGCAACAATACGATAAAGCTTTCTCAGTATGTCTCGCCTTTTGATTGTGACCTTGTCGACCTGAGTCTGCCGATGTTGGAAAAGGCGCGTGAACGAATTTCTTCAGTCAACACGGGCCGAATTAGAATTTTTCAAGGTCATTTTCGTAAAATCGAGTTGGTTCAAAGATATGATGTCATTGTGGCGGCGGCCGTTCTTCACCATTTACGTGATGATCAGGACTGGGAGTCAACATTTAACAAAATCCATCGGCTAACTGTTCCCGGTGGGAGCGTGTGAATTACGGATCTTGTATCTCATGAAGTCGAGGCAGTCCACGCATTAATGTGGAAACGGTATGGCGAATACCTCTGTTCTTTAGGTGGAAAAGATTATAGAGACAAAGTATTTGAATATATCGATAAGGAAGACTCCCCAAGGCCTGTCACTTACCAGCTGAACTTGCTAAAAAAAGTTGGATTTCGTCATGTCGAGCTTTTGCACAAAAATTCTTGTTTTGCTGCCTTTGGTGTAATCAAAGCCGACCAATAGAACAAATCTGCCCCGCGCAAAAGTTCAGTAAATTTTCCACTTTTTCAAGATAATATATCAATGGATGGAACCTTATTAATTTTTTATAAGGCCGGATAGTTTTATTTTTTCAGAAATAATAAATAGAATTCTTCTTTAGCTGGGTTTTCATTTTATAGTAAAGTCACTAAACCGAAAATATTAATTAAATGGATAAAATATGACAGTCCCTAAAACAACCATGTTACACATTAGGCCCGGTACAACGCTTATGCTTAACGCTGAGAAAAATAGTATGGTAAGACAGCAAAAAGCTCCACCTACCAAAACGCCCGGCCTCCGGTTAAGTTCGTTAGAAAAATTTGATGTCCTGTGTATTGTATCCATTTCAGCATTCAGGAAAGATAGAACTATCTTCAATCCTATAAACTTTTAAAGCGTCTGACATTTTGGGATTAGTATGAAAGCGGTGCCGGCTTATATATCCACTCCAATTGTATTTATTATCATTTTAGGATGTGCACCCAAAGAATCTTTCGATAAGCTGGAAATAAAAACCGGCGCCGGGTTTTTTCACTTTACCGACAAAACGATTGCGCATGATTCGGCAATGCGGGTTTTTTATTATAAACCAAAGAACTTCAATGCAGAGCGGCCCATATTATTTTTTATGCATGGTGCCGATCGAAAAGTTGATCAAATTCCACACGAGGCTTCAAGCAGCCTTGAAAAATATAATATTCTATTAATCCTTCCCGAATTCTCCGAGCAGCTGTTTCCCAAAGTAGAAGCATACCAGTATGGTAATGTAAGGACAAAACCAAAAGAATTATGGACCTATCATGTAAATGATAGAATTTTCAAACTCGTAAAAAGATTAACGGGAAGTCGGCAAAAAAAATATTTCATTTGGGGAAATTCAGCGGGCGCACAGTTTGTTCACCGGCAGCTAATCGTTGGTGCCTATAAATTTGTTGACAAAGCCTTTGCTTCAAACGCGGGTGTCTACACGATGCCCACAAATGGGGTGGATGCGTACCCCTTTTCTCTAAAAGGCTTGGATTTGCGCGAAGAGGAGTTGAAGCGACTTTTTTCTCTTAACTTCTTCATATTGCTTGGTGAGGATGACGTTCTTCAAGATAAATATCTTCTTATGAATGAAGCCGCAATGCAGCAGGGTTTAAATCGTTTAGAAAGAGGTAAAAAATTTTATTCAATTGCGGAAAAGGAAGCGCAAAAACTAAATGTTGAACTAAATTGGAAACTCATTATCATTCCAGGATGCGGGCACAATCCCAACGATGATATGCAACTAAAAGTGGTGGGTTTAATATTGGATCAAAATAATTGAAGATGTCTATTTGAATAATTCGGTCATAATGGTTCACTCTAACCTTTATCCTGACCTTGAGCGCATAGCCCGTTGATGCAAGGCGGTACGTATCTTTTCCAGACACGGTAATTCGGTATCGCAACTGACCGATATCCAAAAAATGGGTTGATTGTGTATTAAGTTCCATGTATGCAGATCTTACCTGTAAAAAAATCCCAGAAATTCCATTGTTTAATTCAAAAATAAAAATGTAATCGGCTAATATTTGGTCTTCTGGCAATAAGTCCTGAAAGAACAAAGTGTTTAACTGATCACTTCAAGAAAGGAGGTATTATGCCTGGGAAATTCGAGTTGAAAGAAAGCAAAGGCGGAAAGTTTATGTTTAATCTCAAAGCTGCCAATGGGCAGGTGATTCTGACGAGTCAAACGTATAAAACCAAAGCGGCTGCGAAAAATGGAATCAAATCTGTCTGTGCTAACTGCACTAAGGCTGCCAGTTTTGAACACAAGGCATCAAAGAAAGGGGAACCTTATTTTGTTATGTTGGCAGCCAATAAGCAGGTTATCGGCAAAAGCCAGATGTATGCGAGCAAAGCATCGATGCTGAAAGGCATCGCCTCCATCAAGAAAAATGTGCCGAAAGCAGTTGTCAAAGAAATTAAAGGGTAGTTTTATTTAGCAGCGGCGTCCCGGACGGGGAAATGATGTTTAGGTAATCGATCCCAATTTCTCTTTCTAAAGGTAGGGCCATTTGGCCCTGCCTTTTTTTATCTTGCCAGTTTTGCTTTCTGCTAACTGATTTTCAATTCCTCCGAAATCCGCCGTTAAGCACGAAACCCAAGATCCAAATGGTTGCAAAATATTGAAGATTCGTGTATTCATCATGTGATCGAGGATATCACCAGATTGATCATTTTGAGGATAATCTTATAAGTCGTTTTACGTTATTTGATTTCTGACCAACTGCCATTATGATACACAGCCATTTCGGCACCATCTGGCCTGAGGCGCACATTCACTTCCCGAGCGAGCGAGATTTCACTTCTCATTTAGGATCCTGCAGATTTTAGCCGCAATTATCGCATTAAGATCATGGTGGGTTCAATATGTGGATCACCAGACGCGATTTCATCAAAAGTACCCTGATATCGGGAGGGTCTCTGGTATTCTCCCCAAACCCTCTTTATGCCTTAGTACCCAACGAACAACACTGGCAGCCAGCTTACGGCAAAATAGAAAAAGAAGGCAAATTGGCTGAGCGAGTCGAGGAGGCCTACGCCATCTTTGAAAAATGCCGGCTTTGTCCACGGGAATGCGGCGTAAATCGTCTGGATGGCGAGCGCGGCTTCTGCCAGGCCCCGCTGAAAGTCATGGTTTACGTGGCGCAACCCCATTTCGGCGAGGAGATATCGCTGGTTGGCGAACACGGATCCGGTACGATCTTTTTCTCCAATTGCAATCTTCGGTGTATCTTCTGTCAGAACTGGCCGATTTCCATAAAGGGCGAAGGAAGGGAGATTGAAGATCAGGAGCTGGCACAACTGATGTTGTTTCTTCAGGAAATTGGATGTCATAACATTAACCTGGTAACCCCCACCCATGTGATGCCCAATATCCTCAATGCCACCAGAATTGCATTTAAAAAGGGTCTTCGTATTCCGCTTGTGTATAACACCAGCGGTTATGAGCGGGTGGAGATAATAAAGCTTCTGGACGGCATAGTGGATATTTACCTGCCGGATATCAAATACATGGATAGGGATATGGCCGCCAGATATTCATCTGATGCCCGCGATTACCCGGAAATGGCAACCACGGCGGTTTTCGAAATGAACCGGCAGGTCGGCGTTCATCAGGTTGACAGTCGCGGGATTGCCCTCAGAGGCGTGATGATTCGACACCTTGTTATGCCGAATCGAATCGCCGGGACCAAAAAATTCGTCAGGTGGGTGAGCGCTAATCTTCCCCAGCTCACCTATGTAAATATCATGGCGCAGTACCAGGTAACTTACAAAGCCTTTGAGTATCCCGAAATTGCGCGGGGGATCACCGTGCAGGAATTTTTGGAAGCAATGGATTGGGCTGAAAAATACGGATTAAAAAATCTGGATCCCAGATCTGTCAGGATTAGAGAGGTGTACTCTAAATCCGGTTAGATGTTTTGTCGAGGATGAGTCTCATGAAGCACCGGATAACGCGCCGCAGCTTTCTTGGCTTATGCGGGCGCAGCGTTGCTATCTGTGCTAGTTCCGCTGTTTTTGCGCTGTGTATCCCATCACCTTCCGCACGATCCGCAGGGATAAAGAGAGGGCTTATCGGGCGGAAGCTTTCCCCCTATTTTACGCCCATAGGCAATCAGAAGATCCGCTGCGAGCTCTGCCCCCACGGCTGTGAGGTTGACCCAGGGGAACGGGGGCTTTGCGAGGTGCGTGAAAACATCAACGGGCAATATTACTCCCTGGTTTATGGGAACCCCTGTGCGATTCATATCGATCCAATTGAAAAGAAACCCTTATATCATGTGCTTCCAGCAAGCCGCGCATTTTCCCTGGCGACGGCCGGTTGTAATTTGGACTGCAAATTTTGCCAGAACTGGGAGATTTCTCAGGCGCGGCCTGATGACACGTATAATTACAAACTGCCGCCGGATCAGGTCATCGCCAGTGCGCTTCAGTATAAAAGCCAGGTTATCGCCTCAACCTATGTGGAACCGGTCATCTTCATCGAGTATATGCTTGAGATCGGTCGGCTCGCAAAATCCAGGCCGCTTCTAAAAGTCATGCATTCCAATGGCTTCATAAACGAAAAACCGCTTGAAGATCTTTGTGATGTTCTGGATGCTGCCTGCATTGATCTCAAGGGCTTTACGGATGACTATTATCAAACGATGACGGAAGGCAAACTGGAGCCGGTGTTAAACACCTTAAAGGTTCTTAAGGCGCGGCAGGTGCATACTGAAATTGTCAACCTGATGGTTCCTGGAAAAAACGATGACATAAAGCAGGTACGCGACATGTGCCGGTGGATCTATAAAGAGCTGGGGCCGCATATTCCGCTACACTTTATCCGGTTTTATCCTCGCTACAAGCTAAAAAGTATTCCACCGACATCGATATCGGCGCTTGAGAAAGCCAGGGCGGTTGCTACGGGTGAAGGCCTTCATTTTGTCTATGTCGGTAATGTCCCCGAACACCCGGGGGGACACACTTACTGCCCGGAGTGTAAGAAAATGCTGATTCATCGGATCGGCTACCGGGTAAAAGTGCTGGGCTTAAATGATGGGAAGTGTCAATCTTGTGGAAAGGTCATCCCCGGCATCTGGCGGACTCCCGGGTCTTGAGCGAATATCAGTGTTGTCTCAGAAGTGTCAGCAGGCTGATACCGCACAGGGTGCTCAGAAAAGTCAGCGTATTCATGATACCGTAAATCGGGAGTATGAATAAAGCGGCAATGAGAACACCTGCGGCAGCTCCTGCAAGATCCAGTGCATAGAATTTTCCACCGATTTTCTCCAAAGCAGCCCCGCTGCCTGCCGCAACCATGACGGCCAGGGCAAAATGAACGCCGCCCAGAATGCCGGTGGTCAAGCTGAGACCTGAAAAAAGCCAACCCATCGCCATCGGAGACACAAAATTGCGAATCTCTCCATGAATCAGCGGTAAAAATAGCATCAACCCGATAGGGAGCATACAGACCAGCGTCTGGACGCGAATAAAAAGTCCCCGGGCAACCTTGGCATTCGGCGGGGAAGGATTCCGCCAGGAAATCCATCCGGCACCAACAGCCAATCCTGCCATGAAAAAGGCGATAATCAAAGCAAGCTGACGATAAACAAATCCTTCAATAATTTGAAAGCTTAACAAAAATACCACCTGAAGCACCATTTCAATGGCGCCCGATACAAAGATACTTGCGGCAACCGCCGCGCTGAATTTGCAACGACCGGTCCAGAAAATCGATACCATTATGACGCCGCAGATGGCGAAACCTGTCCAGAGCCATCGAAGCTTTAAATCAACCATGAAATTGAGAAATTTTTGCAATATTTCATGCCACTGGCCCGCCCACATCATGAGGTTATGGAAATAACAGATGGGGAAAAAATCTCTGTTGACGGCAACTCCCGGCGCTCCACCCAGAATGGATTTCAGATAATCCAAACGGAAAGGGCTCAGTGCATTCTGAAGGATATCTTCCCGGATGTATGTGAGTTGAAGGTTGCGCTCAAACATCCGACTCGCCAGGGTCGCGGAATCTGACAGGAGCACACCGGACACATCTGTGGCAAAAAATCGTGTTTGGTCTCCGGGATAGATGAGGGTTTTGGGGAAAATCTGAAAAAGGGTTTTCTTTATGGAACCCAGAAAGCGGGCCTGGGTTGGACCCAGCATACTTTCGCCACCGGAAACCGCAAAGGAAAAAATCCCGCCTGTTGAAAGCCGCTGTTGCACATGGGCAAAGAATTCCGCTGTATAAAATCGGTTCATCTGAGCGGTAATCGGATCTCCCATATTCATCAAAATGACGTCGTAACGTGCATGCGAGCGATGCATGAAAATACGGGGATCCTGGTGAAAAAGCCGCACCCGGGGATGCTGAAGCGATACCGTCGTTGCAGGTGAAAGATGCGGCTTGAGAAGACGAACGAAATCAGGATCCGGTTCCACATAATCGATATGCCGGATTCCCGGCTGTTTAAAAAGCTCCTCCACAAGACCGGCAATTCCGCCTCCCAGAAGAAGGATGGTTTTGGGGTTTGGATGCTGAAGGAGGGCCAGGTGGACCCCGTGTTCGGTGCTGAGCCGATCCGGTTCCGAAAATAACCACAGGCCGTTAGCAAAAACCGATACCTGCTCTTCTTTTTTCAACAGTGCAAGGTTGTGGTAGGCCGTGTCATAAACGGCCGAAAGGTTCGGCCCCCATTGCCATCGACGGCTCATATCATCCAAACGAGATCCCGAAACCGCACCCGAAACGACCAGCAAAGACACTGCAATCCACATCAGGTGCCCAAAGCGCGCGTTGGATAAGGGCCGCCACGGGCGAAAAAGCCACCCGGAAATGCACAGGATCATTCCACAGGTGATCCATATAGTTGTAAAGACCGAACCGGAAGGAAGAAATACAAAGTAAAAGATCAGGCCGCCGGCAGCCGAGCCCAGCGCCTCTCCCAGATAGATCCCCAGGGGTTGATGCGCTCCTTTTTTGCGATGAATTGCCCAGCAGGTTCCGAAAAGGGCGCCGGACAGCGGGCAGAAAAGACCTGTAACTGCAGCGGAAATGAGAAGCATCTTGCCGATGGACGCCAATTCTCCTGCCGGAAGTGCCCAGAGGATTCTGGCTGCGCGGATGAACAACACCGACAGGGGCAACATGGCCGCAAGACCAACAAGCATCAGGCCCAGCAGGGTGGTGCGCGCAGACACCTTCAACGCCCATTTGCCGGACAGCCCGCTACCCAGACCGCTCCAGAGCAGCCAACCGGCAAAAATCAATCCCGCCGACAATTCATTTCCGTAAAACAAAACCAGAAGCTCTCTCAAGATAATAATTTGAGCGACGGTCGTTACAAACCCGGTGGTCGTGATAGTGAGAACCGGCGATGGTATCGCTGATAACAAGCGCATGGTTCCAATCTCATGAGCGGGTCTTTTGATATGGAAAACAAATAAATCACGGCTTGGCGTATCGGCTTCAGTTTAACAGCTTTTTTTGAAAATAAAAGGATTGAATAATGTTGAGGAAAAATGAGGGGGGAGTGGGGGGTGAATTCAAGTCCGCAAAGCCCAAATTCTAATGGAAATTAATTGTAGGATGATAATTTTTAGAAGTTGGATTAAAATCAGCTAGTAAAAAAGAGCGTAGGCCAAGTTTACCAAGCTCTTTAGCTTTATATAATATACGGAAGCGTAATCCAAAATATTATTTTATCAGAACAAGTTATAGGCTAATAGCCGAAATCTCTACCCAACACGCTTTCTTAGTTTCGACAGCAAATCTAAAATAAGCAATCTCTACTTCAGATTGTGCATTGATAGCCCTAACTGTTGCCACATTCCCGGCAGAGCAGATGTTTTTGGCTAATTTTCAGCGGGGATGTTTAGTCCCAATTGCCCGATGCTTGGAACATCACACGGATGACTTTTATTCGCTCCCAGGTGTATAAACGGTGCCAGCAGTCCCAGAGGGCCGACCACCAGGGTGCTGAGAGCCCTGGCCCCT
>Ga0209536_100012046_pt1 | contig 12610 bp, 13 predicted proteins | sample DeeMarSeWOR28_12_FD_187461 | JGI IMG/M metagenome (GOLD analysis project Ga0209536, IMG submission 187461) | Marine sediment microbial communities from White Oak River estuary, North Carolina - WOR-2-8_12 (SPAdes) (version 2) | ecosystem: Environmental > Aquatic > Marine > Intertidal zone >...
GCGCAACTGCAATCAGCGGCGGGATGGAGCAGTGCCTAAAAAACATCTCCATCCAAATGGCTGAAAAAATAATCGAATCCAGCAAAATAGCAACGACGATTGCCCGGGCCGGACGCAGTTAATATTGCACCGGCGGCAACGATTATGCCAGAGACCGATGAAACATCCTTCCGGGTTCAAATTACAGTGAGAGGTAAATAAAAATATACTGTCCCTGGTTGATATCGATTACCAGGTCGCCGCCTCTTGCTTCAGCATAGGTGATCCAGGCCGGCTTGTCACCGGGGCCGCATTCCAAATTCGGGTACGATTCGCCGGTTTTACCCTGGAACCAGGACAGCAGCATCGGGTCCGGGCAAAGCGCTTTCGCCCTTTGCCTGGCCAGATCCTTTGCCGCTGCAAATTCAAGCTCCGGGTTGTCTGTTTTAATATTGATGTGTTGGCCGGGATAATCTTTGATAGCGGGTCTTATCAATTCCATTTCGAAATCCGATCGCATTCATTGCTGGTAAAAACTGCAGGTGGAGTTCATACATTAGCATATACGATTTTCTGCAGTCAACCTGTATGGCATTGCGTTGAAAATTCTAAGTCGATTTGTTGAAATTGGCTCTGCAATGATTACGCTATATCATGCGCCGCAAATAAATTTACCTTGTTGTTAGAGTTACTGAGCTCGCAACCCTTATATACGAATACGGACGGAGGTGTAGCATGAGTGAACGCAAAATAACCAAACCCGAGCAAAGCTGTATCAGCGGTTGTATTACCAAATACTGGGGCAATCCCCAAAATCAGGATGATGAAGAAAAACGTGATCGCGATTACGAGCAATGTCTGACAGATTGTCGGATTTGCGGCTAGATCGAATTTTTCTAAAAATAGCTTTCAAGGCGGCCGTCAGGCCGCCTTTTTTCTGGTACCCGCATCAATACACCCCGGCGCCTGCCATAGCTTCATATTTGACAGCGGTGGTTTTGCTGATATACTGACTAAACATTGATTACGAATCGGTTTCAACCGGAACCCCACAGCCCATTCATTGAAGCTCTTGGAAAGGCACCGACATGGCAGCTGCCAGAGATCAACAGTTGGACGACAGCATTCGCTTTTTGAAGCGGGCGGAAATTTTTGAAGGCCTCCGTGCAGCGCACCTCAGGATTATTCTCCAACGGGGTGCCGTTGAATCCTATTATACACCGGGGGACATTTTGTTTCAGCTGGGGGAGCCGGCAGATGCCCTTTATGTCGTTAAATCAGGCGTGGTTGAAATCTGCCGGGCTCGGGGTGAAGACGAGGCGCCTTCGGTTGTGGCTTACCTGGGAGAGGGTGAAACCATCGGAGAAATGGCGATCACCACGGGATCACCCCGCGGGTCTCTGGCGCGGATTCCGCAGGCGGCCGAGGTCTTTAACCTGTCGAAACCGGCTTTCGAAGCGTTAATGCGGGAGATCCCGGAGTTTTCCGCCGGCCTGCTGCGCGTTATGTCCGGCCGCCTGGAGGACCGATTGCGCAAACAGCGCGTGGCCGCCCGCTTCCAGCAACTGGCCGGTGACCTGAAATATTTTGACCTTGCCACGGTGATTCAGGCCCTGGCCGGATCCGGCCGATCGGGCACCTTGACTATCCGCAATGCATCCGGCAATGTCTTTGCGGCAATGTATTTCGATCTGGGACGCATTCGGTATGCCGGCCGGGGCGCGCTTAAAGGTAAAGAGGCCGTGTACCAGCTTTTCCTGTCACCGCTGCAGGAATCCTTTATCTTCCAGGGCGGTCCCCTGCCGGCTGATTTCACAGACGAAGAAGAGATTATGGGATCCACCACCGGGCTGCTGATGCAGTGCGTTCATTTACAGGACGAGCTGCGGGATCTGAAGCCTGAATTTAGCGATGACCAACGCCAGTTTAAGCTCAACACCAAAACGCTGACCTGGCAAGACCCGGACACGTTGGCTTTGGCACGCCAGATCTTCAAATGCCTTCAACAGGAGAACACCATCGCGCAGATGGTCCAACAAATCCCCTACAACGAAGCCTCAATCTGCATGGTGCTGTCGGAAATGCGGCAGAAGGAAATGATTGCGTGAAAGCCCGCTATTTCTTCGGTTATAACATCGTCGCGGCGGGTTTCACCGTCCAGGCCGTCTGTATCGGGGCGATGTTTGCCTACGGCGTTTTTTTCAAGGAACTCCAGGCTGAATTCGGCTGGTCGCGCGCGACCATATCGGGCGCCTCGTCTTTGGCTTTTTTAATGATGGGTGCGGTTGGAATCCTTGCCGGGCGGCTCAATGACAGGATTGGTCCCCGGGTGCTGATTGTGGCTTCGGCCGGCTTTTTAGGGCTTGGTTACATGCTCATGTCCCGCATGCAATTTTCCTGGCAGCTGTACCTTATGTATGGCGTGGCGGCCGGCATCGGTTTTAGCACGCATGATGTCATCACGCTGTCGACCGTGGCGCGCTGGTTTGCAAAACGGCGCGGCGCGATGTCCGGTATCGTCAAGGTCGGCACGGGTTTCGGCCAGCTTCTGGGGCCGATGATTGCCTCCCTGCTGCTGTCCAATTTCGGTTGGCGCAGCGCCAACTTAATTATTGGAGCCGTAATCCTGGTTGCGCTGGTGGCCGCGGCCCAGGTGATGCGGCGAGACCCGCGGAGCATGGGGCTGCTGCCCGACGGCGCCAGCCATATGGCCGGCGGCCAGGCGGCCCTGGCCGAGGAGCCGGGGTTTTCATTGCAAGAATCCGCCCGCATGAAACAATTCTGGATCATCTGCATTGTTGAGTTTGCCGTTTTATGCTGTTTGCTGACCGTTGTTGTGCATATCGTGCCATATGCCCGGGATTTCGGCCTGGCCCCGGTTTACGCCGCCGCTGTGCTGTCGACGATCGGCGGCGTCAGCATCCTGGGCCGGATTGTGATGGGTGTTGCCAGCGACCGGATCGGTGGCCGGCGCGCGTTGATCACCTGTTTTATCGTGCTGTTTTGCAGTTTTATCTGGTTGCAGTTTGCCACAGCCGTCTGGATGCTGTTTCTTTTTGCGGTGGTCTACGGTTTTGCCCACGGCGGGTTCTTCACCGTGGTATCACCCATGGTGGCGGAGTTGTTCGGCACGGGCTCGCACGGATTGTTGTTCGGGATCATTCTGTTCAGTGGCACATTGGGCGGTGCGATCGGCCCGCTGATGGCCGGCTGGACTTTCGATGTGACCGGAAGCTACCGGATGGTCTTTCTCGTGCTTGCCGGGCTGACCCTGATCGGTTTGGGGCTGATGATGGTGTTGCGGCCCATTTCCGACCGCGGACCGGGCAGGTAGGAGCGGATTTCAAATAGTCGCTGAAAATATGCTCCTCTGGGCCAGTCGCTGATCCCGTGTTCTTTACGGGGGTCAGAGAAAAATGGCTGTGCCGCGACTTTGCCTATCGGAATGATGGAATCATGGAGTATTGGAATGATGGGTTAGCGCAATGGGGTCTAATTTTATGGGGGTGGCACGGATCGAAAATTAAAATCTGACCATCATCCGTTTTTGGTGCCCAATATTCCATTGTTCCAGCATTCCATTATTCCCTTCGGAATCCAAGGTAAGCTCTATCCCTCACGAATGGTATCGACACCGGGCCTTATGGACCCGCATCTTTACTAGGGAATCCATTACCTACCTTAGGCATTCAATCCCCTAATTTTCGGCCTTATATTTCACATATTTTTGGCTTTTTTAAACGATCCGGTTTTATAACTATCTGAAATTAAATGTAATAAATGTTTAGCGCCTTTTCTGGCACAAGCTTTGTATTGCCATGGTTGTGAATCGCCCGGAGGTGTCGCATGAACAACCAGGAACGGCTTGCCCTTGCTGAAAAGGTTCAAAAAAATATTCAACAAAAATTTCGCCAGTATTGGATTTTTCGTAGAAAAGAACAGATCGAAAAAGAATACAAGCTTGATAATGATGGCCGGAAAAAATAATGATTCGGCTATCCATTAGGCTCTGGTCGTCGAACCGGCCCGGGGGTATTCGGTTTGAAGTCGGCCAAAACTCGTGCTTAAGGCTCCGTAATGGCCGCCGTTGCCCATGGTCTTAAGAAAGGTTTGTGATGAAGACCGGTGAAGCAGCCATGGCCAAGGTTATCGCAGCGGCGGCCCCAACGGCGCCTAAATCGCTCAAACAGTCGGCCGGCTTCAAACCGAATACCCCCGGGCCTCTGCGGGGCACCGCTTAAGTTTTTCAGGTATCCGCGAATAATTAAAAGCCGCGTTCCTGTCTGATTTTTTCATAGCTTTCATGAATTTCACGGAAACGGTTCGAGGCGAAATCGATAAACTCTTCCGGCAGCCCTTTGGCAATAATCGTATCGGGGTGAAAGTCTTTGACAAGTTTTTTGTAATTGGATTTGATTTCTTCGTTGGATGACTCGGGGCTGCAGTTTAACATTTTGTAATATTTATCGAAATCCTTGAAATAGACCGCTTTTATATCTTCAAATTGCTGGTTGCTGACTTTAAAGATATCTCTTACTGTTTTCAGGGCGGCTTCCTCGGCCGGGTGGAATGTGCCGTCAGCCGCGGCGATCTGGAAAAGCAGGTCTAAAAATGATAACAGCAACGTCGGCTGGTTCCCGACAGCCTGGTATAATTGAGTTGCAAAATCTTCGATGGAATACCGGGAATCTTTGGCCTCGTTGAAAATCTGGCGGGCAAACTGTTTTTCGCGGTCCGCCATCGGCAGGCCCTTGATAAAGCCATCGACAACGGCGATCTCCTCCCGGGCCACCACGCCATCGATCTTGGACAGTTTGCCCAGGATTGAAAACAAGCTGATAAAATAAGTGGCCTGGTTCTGTTCGCTCTGCTCGAGCTGAGGCCTTGCGTTGGAGTCGATGGCCCGGCCGGCAGCATCAATTCCTTTGTCAACCAGCAGGTGCCCCATGGCCGCCCCGGCGATGGCCCCCAGCGGTCCGCCTAAAAACAATCCCAATGTGCCAAACGTGATTTTCCCAAACCAGCCCATATATTTTCTCCTTAGCCGCTTAGCGACATCATACCCACAATTTATCGCCGATGTTGATTCTTTGCAACTGGACATAGGTAATACGTTATAATGGATTTCTGATCAAGAGTTGTCTCTGCTTTTTAAAAATTATTGGTGGCATTTTGGTGTTGTTTCAGATAATTTTGAGGTAAACCAACGGAATCGGGATGACAACGACCATGCCATTTGGGAGTTATTCGTTAATGGTTTAAAAGGAATGAAATCTAATTTTATAACTCACTGATGGTGGAAATATCAATTCAGACTCATAACCCATACAAATAACGATTAACAAATAACACTTAAATGAGCGCATTGCGCTCATTTGAGGTACAGCCCATCATGGCGCATCTAAATCCAGATATCCTGCCACGCGGTCTTCCGGTTGAAGCGGCTCTTGAGGAGGTGCAGCAAGCGCTGACCGAAAACGCCTCGGCCGTGCTGCAGGCTCCACCCGGGGCCGGCAAGACCACCTGTGTTCCCCTGCACCTGCTGAACGCATCCTGGCTCGGGGGGCGTAAAATTTTATTATTGGCGCCGCGCCGCCTGGCTGCCCGGGCGGCGGCCGGGCGCATGGCCGATCTCCTGCAAGAGCGCGTGGGGCAGACGGTCGGCTACCGGGTCCGGCTGGACAGCCGCGTCAGTGCGGCCACCCGCATCGAAGTGGTTACCGAAGGTGTGCTGACACGGATGCTGCAAAGCGATCCATCTTTGGACGGGATCGGCCTGGTGATTTTTGACGAATTTCACGAGCGCAGCCTGGATGCCGATCTGGGACTGGCCTTGTGCCTCGACCTGCAGGGCGTGCTGAATCAAGATCTGCGGCTGCTGATCATGTCGGCCACCATCGAAACCGCACCGATCGCCGCACTGCTGGGCGATGCGCCGGTGATCACCTGCCCGGGGCGCTCGTATCCGGTTGAAACCCGCTACGTGGGCCGGCACACCCCCGTATTTTCCAGTGAGACCGTCGGTGCTGCCGTGCTGTCAGCCGCCCGCCGCGAATCGGGCAGTATTCTGGTGTTTTTGCCCGGGGCCGCCGAGATCCGTCAGGTGGCGCAATTGCTGGAGCAGGCCGGGCTGGGTCCGGATTGGCTCATTGCGCCCCTTTTCGGTAACCTGCCGCGCAGCGGTCAGGACCGGGCCATTGAACCGGCGCCCGCCGGCAAGCGAAAAATAGTGCTGGCCACGTCCATCGCTGAAACCAGCTTGACCATTGAAGGTATCCGGCTGGTGGTGGACTGCGGCTTGCAGCGGGTTGCCCGCTTTGATGTGCGCAGCGGATTGACCCGGCTGGTCACGACACCGGTGTCGCGGGCATCGGCTGACCAGCGGCGGGGCCGGGCCGGCCGAACCGGTCCGGGTATCTGCCTGCGATTGTGGTCCCGGCGGATCCATCACAGTTTACCCGCAGCCCACAAACCTGAGATTCTGGAGGCCGACCTGGCCGGTCTGGCCCTGGAACTGGCCATCTGGGGCGAGGCCGACCCCGGCCGGCTGCGCTGGCTTGATCCGCCAGCCGCCAGTGCGTTTGACAGCGCCGGCCGATTGCTCCGATCCCTTGGCGCACTGGATGAGGATGGCAGGATCAGCGATCACGGAAGCCGGATGGCGGCCCTGCCGATCCATCCCCGGTTGGCCCACATGATACTGGCGGCGGACAGCCTGGGCCAGGGCGGTGTCGCCTGTGATCTGGCAGCCTTGCTCAGTGAACGGGATGTGGTTCGTTTTGACGCCGGCCGGACCGATGCCGATATGCGCATTCGCCTGGATCTGGTGCAGGCGGCGCGCCGCAAACAGCCCCTGGCCTATCCGGCAGCCGCCATCGATGCTTCAGCCGTGCGCCGGGCCCTCCGGACGGCGGATCAGTTGCGCCGGCGCCTGGGCGGCAGCGCCGGTGAAGGTGATGCCGCATCCATCGGCCGGCTGCTGGCCTGGGCGTATCCGGACCGGGTTGCCCGGCGGCGTCCGACCGGAAGGGGAACGTTTTTACTGGCCAATGGCCGCGGCGCGGTGCTGGATCCGCTTGAGCCGTTGGCGGGCGAGGACTTTGTGGTTGCGGTCGAACTGGACGGTAATCGGCGCAACGCGCGCATCTACCGGGCGGCCGCCTGCGACCCGGATTTGCTGACGGCGCAGTTTGCCGAACAGCTGCAGTGGACGGAATCCGTGGCCTGGGACCCGCAGCGCCGGGTGGTTGCGGCGCAGCGCGACTTAATGCTGGGGGCGCTGACGCTGCGCAGCGAGCCGTTGACGGCGCCCGACCCGTATCGATTGCTGGCGGCGCTGCTTGAAGGTATCCGGCTCCACGGGCTCGATTGTCTGCCCTGGACCCGGGCCCTCAGGCAGTGGCAGCAGCGTGTCTGTTTTTTGCGAAGCTTGGCCGGCGGTCAGCAGCCGTGGCCCGATGTTGCAGATGACGGCCTTTTAAAAGACCTGGCACACTGGCTGGCCCCCTATCTGACCGGCATAACCCGGCTGCGTGACCTGTCTCGAATTGAATTGAAAAAGGCGCTGGCCGCTATGCTGTCTTATGAGCAGCGCCGGTTAATGGACCAACTGGCCCCGACCCACCTGACGGTGCCCAGCGGTTCAAGGATTCCGATTGATTATTCCGCTGATGTGCCGGTGCTGGCCGTGCGGCTGCAGGAGATGTTCGGCCTATCCAAAACCCCGTCTGTAGCCGGCGGCCGCCAACCCCTGCTGATTCATCTGCTGTCGCCGGCCGGCCGGCCGGTGCAAATTACCCAGGATTTGGCGGGGTTCTGGCGGACCGGCTATCTTGCAGTGAAAAAAGAGCTGAAAGGGCGTTATCCGAAACACTACTGGCCGGACGATCCCCTGCAGGCCCGGGCCACCTCCCGGGTGAGGCCGAGCCGGAATTGAAGATTGAAAATTGAAGATTGAAGATTTGTTGATGTCGCTTTGCTCCGTCCTTAATGAAAATAATATAGTTCCTGAATTTCATTGCTTAACTTGATCTTGCCGCCGAATCCGCAAAAATCATCCTAAATGCGAGAGAAAATCATGCTATATTCAGGAACTATTCCATGTCAAATTCTTTGAAATCAAACCAGTAACCGGTTTTGCTCAGGTAATCCAACTCGAACTGGACCGCATTGATGTGATTGTTTTCAATCTCCAGAAAGCGCGCAAACAATGCCCGGCCGTCGGCCGCCAATTCATCAACCATTTTGCGGTAGAAGTCACTGGTTTCGATTTCCGCCTGCAGCGCTTTGCTTAGCATCTGCTTGCGGATACCGTGAAATTCTTTTGCCACCAGCGATTCGACCTTGGCCGCTTGCCGGTTGATGGCATCCCGGGAAGGAATCGCGGAATCCAGTTTTTCGGAATCGATCTGCCCGGTTTGTTTAAACTGCTCCAGGATATGCTGAAGGTAATCAACATGGTGCTGTTCGTCGTTGCCCAGGGTTTCAAAGATTCTTTTGCCGGCCTCGTCCTGAACGGCAGCTTCGGCTTCCCGGTAAACATCACGAATCTTAATTTCAAACTCAATGGCCGTTTTGATTGCATTTTCGAGTGTCATTTTAACCGCTCCTTTGCCTGTGCCGGCTGATGGCTGAATTTAATTGCAAAAATTAACTGATAACATAATAATAAATACCGCGATAATCAACATCAGGTTGTCGCCTGACCGGATAGAATGATGGAATATCGGAGAAGTGGACTAATGGGTTTTGGCCTCCGGCTTGCAGATCCTACGCCTCGGAGAGGAAAAGGCAATGTTGGATTAATGGTCCCGCCGCCGAGGGGCTTGAAGGTAAAAGTAAAGTGGCTTATATTATTATTAATTTATTGTAGGTGAAAATTCGAAAAATCATAAAATTAATATGCGCAGCATAAAGCAATGAATCCGCCGGACTTTCGATTGTACGACTTAATCAGTTTTCAAAGGAAAACCTACCACCCTGGTTGGACTGTGTTTCGGGGCGGATTAATTAGGTGCCGAATATGGGAAAGATAACGCTTTTCAACAAACAAAACCCGGATCAGTGGAAACGGCAAAACGAAGAACTGCTTCAAACAGTTCATGATGATGCCCTTAAAGCCATTATCAGTGGCGTATTAATTTTGCACGAACTTGAACACACCGGTGCGTGGAAAAAAGCGGGCCGGCGCCTGGATTACTCGAATTCTACGTTCGACGTTTATCTTCAGCATCATACGACCTGGTCCCTGAAAGATTTTAGGTTGCTTGAAGAGGCTGTGTTCGGGCACTTTGATGAATTAAAAAAAAACGGGCTGGCCAGCGTGCTAAAGCGGCTGAAGCGGTTAAAAAACGAACCCAATCCGCTGCTGGAGCGCCGAAAAAAAAGAGCTGGATCCAGGCTGCCGGAAGCAAGCAAAATGTCTACAAAAAGATAACAACCTGTCCACTGAATTGGTAAACTGAATTCAAACTTCATTCCTTTAAGTTGCCTCGATCTTTCTAACATCCTGATAACTATACTAATTAATAATACGCCGCCGCCTGGAACGGATCTTGCTAGAAATTGGCGAAATATGCAACCTGACCCCCGCCGGGTTCAGGCAAGATCAATTCAAATCCAGGGAGGCGAGCACATGAAACATAACTTAGGAATAAAATTGGCAGTCCTATCGATGAGTTTGATTTTGGGATTTAGCGTATCCTGTCAGAAAAAGACCGTGGCGGTTGATACGCGATCGAATCCACAAACGCAGGAAGACAGGTCTGGAGCCGCCCCGGCGGACACTTCACAAATAGGAGAGCAAACTCTGGATTCCTCAGCGACGGGCCGTGGCAGCGAGTCGAATGTCGTCCTGCAGGAAGATATCTTTTTCGAATTCGACAAGGCCACGTTGACACCGGAGGCCAGAGAAGCGCTGACCAAAACAGGGGCGTGGTTGAGAGTTAACGCTGATGTCGTCATCACGATTGAAGGTCATTGTGATGAGCGGGGTACCACCGAATACAACCTGGCACTGGGCGACCGACGGGCTGAAAGCGTCAAAACGTTTCTGACCGATCTCGGCGTTGAGCGGTCGCGGCTGACGACCGTCAGCTACGGCGAAGAGCGGCCTTTTGTCCGGGGGCAGGGTGAAGTCGCCTGGGCCCAGAACCGGCGGGCGCATTTTCTGATCCGCTAGGTCCAAAACACTTAAAATTTTAGACACTCAAATCAGGCAGAAAAAAAGGGCCGGGCTGAGGTGCATTATAATTTAGCCCGGCTCTTTTCTCATTCGGAATCCGGATATCAGGCGGCCTGCTTGTTGGTTAAAAATTGCAGCCGCACCGAACCGATCTCAATAATATCAGAATCTGTGAGAAGCGTTGATTCGGTGGCGGTGATATCATTGATTCTGGGTTTGGGCAGCCCGCCGATGTAATTGAAGTAAAAACCATCGGATGCTCTGCTGATGGTCGCTGATGTCGGGTCCAGCAGAAGACCTTTAACCACGATGTCAGACGTTGGATGTTTTCCGATGGTCGTGATTTTGCGCGTCAGCTCAATTTGACCGCTGCCGCCGGCTAAATAGGCCAGGGCGCCGTCGGTTTCTTCTTTATTGCGATGGGTGGCGGACCGGGCGGTTTGGGGATCGGCTTCTGGCACCCTGCCGCGGCTTTGGTTTATCTCCCAGAACCTTACCACATTGATACTCTTGTGCGGGGTGCTCTTTTTCATCATCTGGCGGTGGGCGGTCGAATTCATGGCCAAGGTGTCATCATACGTTTCCGGGGTCTTTCTGTGACCCGGTTCTTTCTGTTGATGCTCGAAGACGAGGGCGTAATCCCCGATGTTGATAACATCCCCATGTTTGAGCCAGTGGGAGCTGACCAGCTGTTCGTTGACAAAAGAACCATTTTTGCTCTGCAGATCGATCAGTACGAAACGTTCACCCAAAGATTCAATTTTGGCGTGGTGCCCCGAAACCGCCGGGTCCTCGATTGCCACATCGTTGTCTTGCCGGCGGCCAATGGTTATGGGAACTCCCGTCTGCAGTTGAAAATCGCTAATCGTTTTATTTTTTAAACATAGCTTTAATGTAGGCATTTTATTTCTCTTTTAAGCTGCAGATATAACCGCGTTTAATCATTTGTATTCCTATCGCAAATATTGAGCGTGTTGCCCCGCCGGTGCCCCGAATCACGGGTTCAGCACCCGGCCGGGCAATATCAAAATTATACCTTACTATTCGAGCCAGGTCAATCTTGCGGGCGGTTGCTATGGTTTTATCATATTGAAATAATTATATATCCAACTTAGCGCCGCCTGAATAACGAGGGCCTGAATTGAATCCTCTTTCAGCAAAACCCTTTATCCTTGACAAGCGTTTATTATTTCAATAAGTGGCATCATACCTGGTGGGTTTGTTTATGAACCGCAGAGATCTGCTAAAATTTGGTTTGGCCGGCGCGGTCGCGGCAGCGGGCGGCAGCGGCTTTTTAACAATCTATAAGCGCACTGCCGGTGTCAAAAAGATCTTCGAATATCCCGACCCGATTCTGCGCCGGGTTTCTGCACCGCTGAAGGCGGTCGATGATAAAATCGTCGCGTTGAGCCGGCAGATGATCGCCACCCTGCGGTATCATTCTCTGATCGGCTTTTTTTCCAATGCTTTTCTGAGCCGGGGGCTGGCCGCGCCTCAGGTGGGCGTTTCGCAGCGCTTGATCGTCTGCGGAATTTATGGACAGATCAAAGTGCTCATCAATCCGGCTGTCATCGAAAAGCGAGGCGTTTATTGCGGCTACGAAAACTGCCTGTCTGCTCCGCATCATGATCGCAGCCTTGTAAAACGTCCCGCATATGTTAAAGTGAGCTACAGCGGCCTGGATGGATCACAGACGGAACTGGCGGCAAGCAAAGACTATGCGGCCCTGTTGGCTCACGAAATAGATCACCTGGACGGAATCCTGTACGTCGACTATGCCTGACCGAAATCTAATACACACCCAACCCGGAATAACTGGAAATAATAGCCACAAAGACACCAAGACACTAAGAAAAAATAATAGTCAAAAGTAAACTTCGTGTCCTAGTGCCTTGGTGGCGAAAATATTTTGGTAGAAAAATCCTTCGCAAACATGATGCCATTTCAATATTTTTCATACAATATACAGGTATTGCATTGCCGGCCCTAACCCCCAAAGATCTAAGAGCCTGTATCACAGCCGATCCCCGGACCAGTCCGTCCACTCATTTGGCGGATGACTCCTTTGCCGCCTGGTGCTATGACAACTTATCATTAAAAGAGGCACGCTCTGCTTTTGAGCGGGATGCCGACGCGGCTGAATGCGAACAGTGGGGCCTTACCGCGCTGGAGTGGAAGGCCCAGGTCGAAATGGCCATCATTGCCCTGGCGGCGGCGGAAAGGATGTATGCCCGGGGATGAGCGGTTGGGAGCTGCGCCCTGCGGACTTGAGGCTTGGGGGGCTTGGTGGGGCTTCGCTGGGGCTTCGCCCTGCGGGCTTGGGGCTTCGCCCTGCGGGCTACGACCCCACAAGACGACCCCACAAGACGACCCCACAAGACGACCCCACAAGACGACCCCACAAGTCGCCGGACAGGACAAGTCGCAGGGCAGGCTCGTCACCCTGCT
>Ga0209536_100012047_pt1 | contig 12610 bp, 12 predicted proteins | sample DeeMarSeWOR28_12_FD_187461 | JGI IMG/M metagenome (GOLD analysis project Ga0209536, IMG submission 187461) | Marine sediment microbial communities from White Oak River estuary, North Carolina - WOR-2-8_12 (SPAdes) (version 2) | ecosystem: Environmental > Aquatic > Marine > Intertidal zone >...
TTCTTCCAGGGCCATCCCGAGTACGACACCAACAGCCTGCTGAAGGAATACAGGCGCGAAGTGTTCCGCTACCTGAACGGCGAACTGCCGAAGCCGCCCCCGCACCCGCAGCACTTTTTCCCGAAGGCTGCCGCGCAGGCCGCGGACCGCTTCGTGCGCGAGGCTGAGCGGGCGTTGCGCGAAGATCGGGCGCTGCCCGATTTTCTGGAGACGGAAATCGAACCGCTACTCGACAATACGTGGGGTGACACCGCCAAGGCCATCGTCAACAACTGGCTCGGCCTGGTCTACCAGGTCACCAATCTCGACCGCCGCCAGCAGTACATGGAAGGGGTCGACCCGCACGACCCGCTGGGCCTGCAAAAATGAGCGCAGGAGCGGATTCAGCCGCGATAGAGGTGGCGTCGCAGGGTCGGGTACTGATGCGTGTTCTGGAAGGCCCTGCCCCACAGCGGCCGGGTACGAAACGACCAAACCCAAATGGCGGCTGAAGCCGTTCCCACAGCAAGAATCGAACAAACCATGGAGAGCAAACGATGAAAGACCAGACCCTGGCCATCCACGCCGGCTTCAAATCCGATCCCGCCACCAAGGCGGTCGCGGTGCCGATCTACCAGACCGTGGCGTACGAATTCGATGACGCCCAGCACGGTGCGGACCTGTTCAACCTGGCGGTACCGGGCAACATCTACACGCGCATCATGAACCCGACCACGGACGTGCTCGAGCAGCGCTGCGCGGCGCTGGAAGGCGGTATCGCCGGGCTGGGCCTCAGCGCCGGCAGTGCGGCCATCAATTACTCGGTGCTGAACATCGCCGAGCAGGGCAACAATATCGTGACCGTGCCCTTGCTTTATGGCGGCACCTATACGCTGTTCAAGCACATGCTGCCGCGGCAGGGCATCGAAGTCCGATTCGCGGCCGACGACAGCCCGGATGCAATGCGGGCGCTGATCGATGACAGGACCACGGCCGTGTTCTGCGAGTCGATTGGCAACCCGGCCGGCAACATCGTTGACATCGAGGCGCTGGCCAATATGGCGCACGAGCACGGTGTGCCGCTGATCGTCGATAACACGGTCGCCACCCCGGCGCTGATCAAGCCCATCGAGTGGGGCGCAGACATCGTGGTCAATTCGCTGACCAAGTACATGAGCGGCCACGGCAACTCGCTCGGCGGTATGATCGTCGATGGCGGCGAGTTCCCCTGGGCCGACTACCCGGAAAAATTCCACATGCTCAACGAGCCCGAGGAGTCCTACCACGGCGTGGTCTACACCGAGGCGCTCGGCGCCGCCGCCTACGCGGGCCGCGTGCGCACGGTGGCGCTGCGCAACACCGGCTCGGCCCTCAGCCCGATGAACGCTTTCCTGATCCTGCAGGGGTTGCAGACGCTGCCGTTGCGAATGGAACGGCACTGCGACAATGCCCTCGCGGTGGCCCAGTATCTCAAGGACCACCCGAAGGTGGCCTGGGTCAACTTTGCCGGCTTGACGGACTCCCCCTACTACGACCTGGCGATGAAGTACACCAGTGGCCGCCCGTCCGCACTGCTGACCTTTGGTATCAAGGGCGGCTTCGAGGCTGGCGTCAAGTTTTACGACGCGCTGCAGATGTTCCTGCGGCTGGTCAACATCGGCGACGTCAAGTCGCTGGCCTCCCATCCGGCCTCGACCACACACCGGCAGCTGTCGGCAACCGAGCTCGAGTCGGCCGGCGTGACGCCCGACATGATCCGTCTGTGCATCGGCATCGAGGACATAGAGGACATCATCGCCGATCTCGACCAGGCGCTGCATTCAGCGTAAAAGGCAGGTGAAACTTCTCTTTTACTTCAATGGTTTCAATTCGGCCATTCCCGAGGACTGGTCGGACAACGAAAAACTCGTGGCCCTCGAAGACTATGCGGCACGGCGAGGCTTTCGCTTCGTGCCGCACACCGTCAATTACCGCCGTGCGCGCGGGCACACCGCCGAGATCCTGCAGCGATTGGCCGGTGCAACCTTGGATCAAGTGGTCTTCAGCGGCTCGTCGATGGGCGGGTGGTTCGCCCGCGTGATGCAGTTGTTGTTGGCCCAGGCAAGCCCCGGGTTGCCGGTGGCGGCGCTGGCCTTCAACCCGGCCTTCGACCTGGGCCTGCACGGGCACATGCTGCTTGGGCCACAAGTCAATTTCGTCACGTTCGAGGAATACGAATGGACCGAGCAGGACAGCGCGCGGTTGAAAGAGCTGGAGGATTCTGTCGACTACAATGCGCCTTTGCCGTTCTTCGTCTACGTGGATAAGGGAGACGAAGTCATCAGCTGGGCGCACAGCGCTGCCCGCCACGCCAATATCGCCCGTTTTCTTGCTTTCGAAGGCGGCAGCCACAGTTTTGAACACAGCCACGAAGCGCTGCGGGACTTCGATTCGGCCCGGAATCGCTGATTTCCAGCAGCTGCCGCAGCTGCAGGCCAATCGCTCATCGTGCTGGAGGCGAACCGGACATCTTGGTAGGATGGTTGCCCCCTAGTTGAAATGGCATAAGGTTATGGCGATGTTCGATAAGCACAAAGGTAGCAAGGAAAGCAGCCCCACGGCTTCTGAACCCAGGGTTTCACAGCCGCCGCCGAGCGTGAGCACGGCACCCGCCGCAGGTGCGGACAAGGTGGCCATGATCGGCCGCGGAATCAGCATTTCCGGAGATGTCACCGCCGACTCCAATCTGCGGGTCGAGGGCGTGATCGAGGGACGCAGTGTCCAGAGTTCGCACGATGTGGAGATTGCCGAGTCGGGACGGGTCGTCGCCGGCATCACGGCAAAGGTCATCAAGATCGCTGGCGAGGTCACGGGCGACATAGCCGGTAGCGAAAAAGTCATGATCGCGAGGTCCGGACGGGTGCAGGGCAACGTGGTTGCGCCGCGCGTCCAGCTCGAAGACGGCGCGTTGTTCCGCGGTAGCATCGACATGAATCCGGCGCCGACTGCCGACGCCAAGCCGGTTGCGACCAAGCCCACGGCGGTGGAGAGCAGCGCCAAGGCGCCGGCCGCCGCAGCGTCCCAGGCTTCCGAAACCGCCATGGGCGGACCCAGAAAGGACTCCGGGCTCACGCTGAAGAGCGGTTGAGCGAGGCGGCGTTCCAACTCGACGCCGCGCCCGGCCCGCTGCGGGCCGGGCCGGTGGCGTCGCATATCCCGAGCAAACTGTTTTCCGCGCTGTTTCGCCAGGTCGATTCCGATCGCCGCATAACGGTGCTGGAAATCGGCACCGCGCTGCCGGAGACGGTGGACTTCTTCTCGCAGTTCAGGTGCCGGCTCCACTTCTGTGATCTGTACGCGGAGGCCTGTGTGCGTGAGCAGGCGGACTTGTCGGAGACCGAGCTGCGGCACGGTTTCGAGGAACAATTTCGCTTTCCCGCAGGAACGGCGTTCGACCTGTGCCTGTTCTGGGATTTTGTTTCCTACCTGGATGATGCGGCGCTGCGTGCCTTCAATTCCGCGCTGCGGCCGTGGCTCCATGCTAATACTCAGGCACATGGCTTTGGCGTGCATCACCTGGCCATCAGCCTCGACAACATCCAGTACGGGGTAAAGGACCAGGAAACCCTGACCGTTCGCCGGCGGCAAACGTCACAGATGCGAGCGCATCCGCACTCTCAGATCGAGATGCATGACATGCTGAACTGCTTCAAGTTCGAGCGCGGCCTGCTGTTGCCGGACGGCAAACTCGAGATGCTTCTGAAGTCCAGGCTCTGATCTGTGCCGAAATGAACCGGCCGTCACTTGACGAACTGCGTATCGAACGGCAACCGGAGCGGCCTCCCTCGCGCTTGGGCCGCTATCTCCTGTTGGTGCTGGTCGCCGTGGCCGTGGCGGCCGGGCTGCTGTACGTTTTTCGGCCAGCGTCGGCGGTGGACGTGCGTACCCAGGTCGTGCGCGAGACGCGGGACGGCAAAGGCAGCGCCAGTACCGTGCTGAACGCTTCGGGTTACGTCACCGCGCGCCGCCAAGCCACCGTGTCGTCGAAGTTCACCGGCCAGGTGAAGGAGGTCCTGATCGAGGAAGGTATGCAGGTCGAGCAGGGACAGGTCCTGGCGCGGCTCGACGATTCCAATCTGCGGCCGGCCCTGGCGCTGGCCGAAGCGCAGATGGAGTCGGCAAGGCGCGGCAAAGCGGAGACCGATGCTTTGCTGGTCGAGGCGCGGCTGAACTTTGAACGCACCCAGCGCCTGGTGGACAAACAACTGGCCAGCGCGGCGGAACTCGACCGGGCGCGCGCGCTCGCCCGGTCCCTGGAAGCTCAACTGGCGCGCAAGCAGGCCGATGTCGAGGTGGCCGCGCGGCAGGTCGACATCTACTCACAGCAACTGGAAGACAGCATCATTCGCGCACCCTTCGCCGGCGTGGTGGTCGGCAAGAACGCCCAGCCCGGCGAGATGATTTCGCCGGTATCCGCCGGCGGCGGCTTCACCCGCACCGGCATCGGCACCATTGTCGACATGTCCTCGCTGGAGATCGAGATCGACGTCAACGAGGCTTACATCAACCGCGTGGCGCCCGGGCAGGCCGTGGTGGCGACGCTGGACGCCTACCCGGACTGGAAAATCCCCTGCTACGTGATCGCGATCATCCCGACCGCTGACCGGCAGCGGGCCACCGTGGAAGTGCGCGTCGGCTTCGACCAGCTCGATCCGCGAATCCTGCCCGACATGGGCGTCAAGGTCGCCTTCCAGGAATCGGAACCGGAGTCGGTGGACGAGTCGGTCGCGGGCGGCGTATCGGTGCCGACGGCCGCGATTCGGCGCGGGCAGGGGCGTGATTACGTGCTGGTGGTGCGCGACGGCAAGGTGGAGCGTCGCGCGGTTGCGCTTGGCGGCGAGCGGAATGGTGGCAGGGTAGTGACCAGCGGCCTGGCGCCCGGCGAATCGGTGGTGGTGGAAGGCCCGCCGGACCTGGCCGACGGCGCCGCGGTAAAGGAAAAATAGGATGACTGATGCAGCGGTAAACCGAAACATCGTCACCGTTCGCGACGTCGACAAGATCTTCAAGCGCGGAAGCGAGGAAATCCACGTGCTGGGCGGCCTCGACCTGGAAATCCCCGAAGGCGAATTCCTGGCATTGATGGGTCCCTCGGGGTCGGGCAAGTCCACGCTGCTGAACCTGATCGGTGGACTCGACCGCCCCAGCCAGGGGGTCCTCGAGATCGGCGGTGAACGCATCGACCAGCTTTCCGACCGCCGCCTGGCCGCCTGGCGTGCGCGGCACGTAGGGCTGGTGTTCCAGTTCTACAACCTGATGCCGATGCTGAGCGCACAGAAAAATGTCGAATTGCCGTTGCTGCTGACGCACCTGTCCCGTGCCGAGCGCAAGAAGCGCGCCCGCATCGCGCTGGACATCGTCGGCCTGGCGCATCGCATGGGCCATTACCCACGCACCCTGTCGGGCGGCGAGCAGCAGCGGGTCGGCATCGCCAGGGCGATTGTCACCGACCCGACACTGCTGCTGTGTGACGAGCCAACCGGCGACCTCGACCGCAAATCCGGCGACGAGATCCTCGACCTGCTGCAGGCCCTGAACCGCGAACAGGGCAAGACCGTGGTCATGGTCACGCACGACATTCACGCCGCGGCCCGCGCCTCGCGCACGCTCTACCTGAACAAGGGGCAGCTCTCGACGGAGCCCGAGGAGTGAAATACCTCTACCTGGTCTGGAGCAACCTGATGCGCAAGAAATTGCGCACGCTGCTGACCCTGCTGTCCATTCTGGTGGCTTTCCTGCTGTTCGGTTACCTGGGTGCGATCCGCCAGGGCTTCAGCCAGGGCATCGACGTGGCCGGGCTGGACCGGCTGATCGTCCGCCACAAGGTATCGATCATCCAGCTGCTGCCGCAGGCCTACGAGGCGCGCATCGAGCAGATCGACGGTGTGGAGGACGCGGTCTACCAGACCTGGTTTGGCGGCATCTACCAGAAGCCGACCAACTTCTTCGCCCAGATGCCGGTAGAGCCGGACCAGTACCTGGACATGTACCCCGAGTTCCTGTTGCCGGCCGAGCAGCGGGCAGCCTGGCTGAAAACCCGCAGCGGCGCCATTGCGGGCCGCTCGACGGCCGAACGGTTTGGCTGGAAGATCGGGGACCGCATTCCGATCAATGCCACCGTGTGGACGCGAAAAGGCGGCGAATTGACCTGGGAATTCGACCTGGTGGGTATTTACGACGGCGCTGAGAAGGGTACCGACACCACGCAGTTCCTGTTCCGCTACGATTTCTTCGACGAGTCGCGGCAATTCGGGCAGGGCATGGTGGGGTGGTACACCGTACGGGTCGCGGACCCCGATCGCGCAGCCGAGATCGCGGCCGCCATCGACGCTGAATTCGCCAACTCCCCCTACGAGACCAAGGCCGAGCCAGAGGGTGCCTTTCTGCAGGGTTTCGCCAACCAGGTCGGCGACATCGGGTTCATCATGATGTCCATCATCGCCGCCGTGTTTTTCACCATATTGCTGGTGGCCGGCAACACGATGGCCTACGCCGTGCGTGAGCGCACCAACGAGCTGGCGGTGCTCAAGGCGGTCGGTTTTACGGATGGCGGCGTGCTGGCCCTGGTGCTGGGCGAGTCGCTGGTGCTGACCGCGCTCGGCGGCGGCATTGGGCTGGGCCTGGCCTGGCTGCTGGTGTCGGCCGGGGATCCAACAGGTGGCTCCCTGCCGGTGTTCTATATACCGGCACGGGACCTCGCGGCGGGAGGCGTCCTGATCCTGTTGATGGCCCTGATCGCAGGCATTCTGCCGGCTCTGCAGGCGCGGCGGTTGCGCATCGCCGACGCCCTGAGGCGCTAGTGGGATGTTAAACGCCATATCACAAATTTTCTCGGTGACCTGGTTCAACCTGCGCACCTTGCCGCAGCGCATCGGTTCGTCTGCCACGGCCATCTTCGGCATCGCGGGCGTCGTGGCGGTTATGGTCGGGGTGTTGTCCATAGCCGAGGGCATCCTGCGTACGATGCAGAGCTCGGCAGCGCCGGACAATGCGGTAGTGCTGCGAAGCGGATCCAACTCGGAAATGATGAGCATCCTGCTGGGTGATGACAGCCGCATCATCGCCGAGGCTCCCGGCGTGGCGCGCAACGCGAGCGGCGCCCTGGCGTCCCCGGAGCTGTTCGTGGTCATCAACCTGACCAAGCGGGGCACCGGCACTGACGCCAATGTGCCATTGCGAGGCGTGACCCGGGCGGCGCTGGACGTGCATGACGATTTCCGCATTGTCGCGGGGCGCATGTTCCAGTGGGGCCTGAACGAAGTGGTGGTCGGCGTTGGCGCGCAAACGGAATTCAACGGCCTGGACATCGGCTCCACCATCCCGGTGGCGCAGGAAGACTGGCCGGTGGTGGGCATGTTCGAAACCGGTGGCGGCCTGGCCGAGACGGAGATCTGGGTGGACGCATCGGTCCTGCAGCCGGCGTATCGCCGCGGCAATTCCTACCAGTCGGTCTATGCGAAGCTGGAGTCTCCGGAAGCTTTTGCGGAGTTCAAGGACGCACTGACCAGCGATCCACGCCTGAACGTCAAGCCCATGCGCGAAGCGGACTACTACGCCGAGCAATCCGCCATGCTGTACAACCTGGTCACTGGCCTGGGCACGCTGATCGCAGTCATCATGGGCCTTGGTGCCGTGTTCGGCGCCCTTAACACGATGTACACGGCGGTGTCGGCCCGGGCACGGGAAATCGCCACTTTGCGGGCGCTCGGCTTCCATTCCGGTCCAGTGGTCATTTCGGTGCTTGCGGAGTCGCTGTTGCTGGCATTGACGGGAGGCGTGTTCGGCGCCGCCCTTGCCTGGTGGGCCTTCGACGGATTCCGCGCCGCAACGCTGAATTTCACGAGTTTCAGCCAGGTGGCGTTTGCCTTCGACGTGTCGCCGACCCTGCTGCTGCGAGGCGTTACCTTCGCGCTGGTCATCGGTTTTATCGGAGGCCTGTTCCCCGCCGTACGCGCCGCGCGCCAGCCCGTCTCAGAGGCGCTGCGCGAGCAGTGACGTTCCCACCTTGCTGAACACCCCGTGACCGCTTGGCGGGCGGTCTTTGCCTTTTAGTCAAGATATCATGCGTTTACGCTTGACATTTCATTTTGATTGGATTATGAAAGGTACACGCACGATCTACCAGTCGTGCGTTGTTGCACTACCAGCAACGCCTGCGGACAGGGATTGCCCGCGGTAGACAATTAAGGACGATTCGGAATATCCCCCGCAAAGGACCGCGGGCGAGAAATGGGCAAAAGGATATGGAATCTTCCCGGCGATACCTGCTGCAGGCAGAGATCGAGTACTGGCACGAAATGCTGCGAATCAACCGCGATCGGCTGACCGACGCCAGTAAACAAGAGATGCGCAATTGCCTGAAGGCGGCGATGCAAGCGCTCAACGCAGGACCGGCATTCAAGTTTCGCTCGGCTGCCTGAGCCCGGCCAACGCCTCCGGCTGAGCCTGTGAGCAGGCCCGACTGCCTGCTCCAGGGTCTGGACAGCGCGGTTCAGGACCGCGTCTGAGGACTGGCGCGCGCCCGTCATTGGCTGCTCGGGGTGTTCCCTGCTATGGTGCGCGCTCCAGGCACTGCGTCACTCCAGAGAATCCCTTATGCCGCGAATCACCCCCCAGCGAATCAGCTTGCTGTTGCTCTGGCTCTGCTCAGTTTCCGCGCTGGGCGCCGCGCAGCTGAACTTCGACCCGCCCCGCATCGTCGTCACCGAGAAGCCCATGCAGTTGATGCTGATCGACGGCCCTCCTGTGCGGGTCGCGATCGAGAGCACCCGCTTGGAATTCGTGGTCAACACCGACTGGACGGTCTTTCACGACCTTGCCAGTCGCTCCTGGTTTCTGCTGGATGAGGGCTACTGGCTGCGCAACAACATGCTGTCCAGCGGCAACTGGATCAGCACCACTGATTTGCCCGACGACTTCCTCACGCTGCAGCTGAACTCCGACTGGCCGGAGGTGGCCGAGGCGATACCGCCGCGCATGCCCGCGACATCGCCGCTGCCCATATTGATCAGTTACGAACCGACCGAGCTGGTGCTGATTGACGGCAAGATGGTTTGGGAGCCTGTCGCGGATACCGGATTACAATTCGTCTCGAACACCGCGCATGACCTGTTCAGGCTGGGCGGGCGCTACTACCTGGCGCTGGCAGGGCGCTGGTTCACTACCAAGGACGTCAACCGCAAGTGGTATGCCGTGCGGGAACTGCCGGCCAGGTTCGCGTCGATTCCGCCCGACCACGCCAAAGCGCGCGTGCTGGCTTCCGTTCCGGGCACTGAGCAAGCCCTGCAAGCGGCGGAGGAAGTCAGGCAGCCGCAGACCCGCTCCGTCTCCGTCAATGCGGGTGACGGGCTGACGGTTCCCTGGTTCGGCGAGCCGCAGTTCGTTCCGATCGAGGGCACCGTGCTGCGACGGGGAGAAAATACGCCCTACCAGGTGCTGCTGCACAACAACTTCTATTACCTGTGCCACGAGGGCGCCTGGTACCGCGCGGGGAGTCCCAACGGGCCCTGGGCGCCGGCACGCGAAGTCCCCGAGGCCATCTACACTATTCCTGCAACCGATCCGGCCTACAACGTGACTTTCGTCCGGGTGGGTACATTCGACGACAGCACGGGCCGCATCGCCTACACCAGCACCGGCGGCTACTACGGCAAGTACTACACGGGATCGTCGGTGGTCTACGGAACGGGCTGGTACCACCCGGGTTACTACAGCCGCTCGGCCTACTGGCGCTATCCCTACGCCTACGGCTACTGGGGCCCGTATGGGGGTTACGGCTGGCCTTACTCCGGGTACAGTCATTCCGAGACCTACAAGATCAACGTGCGGGAGACGGATTGGGAGTGGGAACTGGATGGCACGAAGCGTCGCGTCTACCGCTACGGCCCCCGCAACGTGGTCGGTGGCCAGTACACCATGCCCGAGAGCGATGGCTACAAGGGCGACGGACGCCAGCGTCCTGAGCCGCAGGACTGAGCACAGGACCGGGGCGAAGAAGGTTGAAATACCCCCTGCTCAGGCGTACCTTGAGGTCAGTTAATAACCCCACTCGGAGAAAGCACCCATGACCGCTAATACCCGCGGCGCAATGCGTACCGCCCTCACTTCCTCCCGATACATTTTCGTCTTCCTGCTGGCCGTTGGCATGATTGCGCTAGCCGGTTGCGGCAGCACCAAGGTTTATACCGCCGAAAAAACCATGATTTACAAGGACAGCATGTATAACCTGAGCAGTGTTCAGCAGGTGGGCTCCCGCATCGACGGCAAAGCAGCGGATGGCACGACCGTAAACCTGCGTGCCCTGGACAAGAAGGGCGTTGAAGCCCAGTTGAAAGCCAACCCCGGCATGGTGGTTACCACCCTGATCACGATGGATGACGGGGAAATGGTCTACGAGCGCAAACAGGTGAAGAAATATTCGGACTACAGCAAAATGGCGAGCCGCCTCGACGGCGCGATGAAAGACATCAGCAAGTTCATGGCGGACGGCAAGAAGACCCAGCTGAAGCTTTAGTTCGCGCCCACTCTCCTCACGGCCTTCACGATCGGCGCGGGGTCAACCCGAGCCGACGTTGGTCCTGGGCGCCGGCATCAGTCGCATATCGGCTAGCGCGTGCCGCAGCGCGGCCGGAAAACCCATGTCGTCGAGACGGTAGTACTCCACCTTCATGGTCAGTGCGCTGCCGAAGATGATGCTCACCAGCGCCATCAGCGAGCCAAGAGCGAGCGTCGACATGCCGGTGATGCCCTGGCCGACTGTGCAGCCCAGCGCCAGCACGCCACCGAAGCCCATCAGCATTCCGCCGAAGATGTGGCGCAGCAGGTCATCTCGCCCCACGAAATACTCGACTCGGAACTTCCCCGTCAGGATGACATAGAGGAAGGAACCCAGGATCACGCCGAAGACGGCAGATATGCCGAAGTTTATCGTGGACCCCGTATAGGTCATCAGGTATTGCAGGCTGTCCGCGGTAGGAGCGATGAAGGTGTAAGACTCCAGGCGCACCGGTTCGAAGTCGTCGAACCCGACCACACCGGTAACGTACCAGCCGGCGGGAATAATCAGGCCAATCACGATGCCGGCCAAAAGGTTGTCCAGGCTCCGCCGGAAATCCGCGCTCCACAGCGCGTAAATGATCAGCCCGCCACCCAGTGTGCCCGCCACGGCCCAGGTGAGCGCCGCGCGATTCTTGATGCCGAGCGCTGCGCCGAGCAGGCTGTCCATCCCCTGACTGCCGGCGGCGAGACCGACGTTGGTGACCTCGATGACGTTTACACGGACGAGAGCGAGCAATCCGCGCATGGTCATGTAGGCCGTCAGCGCCAGGAACAGCATTGTGACCAGTGATTTGAGGTTGCCGCCACCGACCCGCACCAGCGTGCGCTGCCCGCAGCCAGAAGCCAGTGTCATGCCAATGCCGAACAGGAATCCGCCGAGCAGATAGCTGAGCCAGCCGAAATTGGGCGTCAGGTAGATGGCATCGCCGAGGTCGACCAGGCCTGTCCTGCTCATGATCTGGCTAATGATCATGGCCAGGCCGATGGCCAGGAACCAAGCGCGCAGCCGGTTTTTGTCGCCCATATTGACCCAGTCACTGACCGCGCCCATGGTGCAGAAATTCGTCTTGTTCGCGACTGCGCCAAAGACGATCCCAATCAGGAATGCCAAAGCGGAAACCTTGTAGACGGGCGTCCAGTCCATAATCGTCACTCCTCTCGTTGCTGCTCCGTGGGCCGGGCTGCTGCGGCCTCCGAGATGGCCTGGTCAAGATAGAATCCGTACATCTCGGCGTTGTTGATGCCGGTAATCGGCGGCCCCAGGCTATTGCCGGAAGCATCCAGCAGCAGCACTGTGGGTGTGATGGTGACGCCGTAGCGCGCCGCTATTTTCGCTGTCGTTGTCACCTGCCCGGAAAAGTCCGTGACAGGGGTGTCCGGCTCCATCATCATCTCGCGGATTCGCACCCTGTCGACGTACTCGCCACTGCGAACCATGGGTGCGAGGAATTCCCTGCGCAATAGTGCGCAGTAGCGGCAGCCCTCGCGAGTTACCGAAAGCAGCAGGTTCACGCCGCTGGCCGCGGCCGCCGCGGCCTCCAGGCGAAAATCGACCACCTGCTGCACCGTTGCGCTGTTCACGACCTCCGGATGCTCGCCCGCGTAGTCCTTCCAGGGGGTATCGGTGTAGCGACCCTCGGCGATGTATTGCCCCATCATCATGAATTCACCGACTCCGCTTACCATGGTCACGCGTCGATAGACTTCGGCGCCGCTCAGGTCGATGAATGAGATCGTCGGGGTGGTGGTGACACGCCGATGCGCCGCGAAGACCTTGGATGGCAGAGTGATCCCATCGACATCTGTCAGTTCAACGTCCCCGTTGATGTCCACCGCGATGCTCACGAAGCGCTCGCGGTACCAGTCCTGCAACTCAGGCTGGTTGAGGATGGTCTTCAGCATGCGCTCACAGTAAGGGCACCCCTCCTGTTCGAAAAACAGCAACAGGCCGAGCTTGCCCGCCTCACGGGCCTCAGCCAGTTCCTCTGGCAGGTCGCCGAAAGTCTGGGTAAAAAAGAACTCACGCGGGTCGCGC
>Ga0209536_100012048_pt1 | contig 12610 bp, 11 predicted proteins | sample DeeMarSeWOR28_12_FD_187461 | JGI IMG/M metagenome (GOLD analysis project Ga0209536, IMG submission 187461) | Marine sediment microbial communities from White Oak River estuary, North Carolina - WOR-2-8_12 (SPAdes) (version 2) | ecosystem: Environmental > Aquatic > Marine > Intertidal zone >...
CTATCAAAGGCACGAATACGGGCCACACATCCAGGCGATGTCCCCGCAAGTTCATGTCCCTCATGAGAGATGAGGTGGGATAAATCAACTCCGCCCCGGTTTTTTTTGCCACAGCCTCGGCACCTGTAACCCTGAAGCAGAACCCGGCATCGTCAATGGTGTTATCAGCAATTCTAATCTTTCCGGCACCCGCTTCTTGACAAAGCTCAATGACACTTTGCAATACTTTCGGATTTGTGGTGGCTGCCAGGTGAGGCGGTCTGGCCCAGGAAATATTCGGTTTTATAACAACCACATCTCCCTTGGAAACAAATTGACTGATTCCCCCGGCGGCCTCGAAAACCGCTTTTACCAGCTCTCTTGCAGTGTAGGTCTCGTTGACGCCCACGCCTTCCACAATAAATCCCTGCTTTTTTATCCCGGCCCAAGCCGAAAGCGGTCTTTGCACGGGTACTGTCAGAAAACTGCCGAGAGCAAGAGAACCGCACAGTTCAAGCAGCATTTTAATAGATTCTCTTCTGGTAATGGGATGACACGGCTCCATAATTTACACCTCTTCAATTGTCTTTGTGGAAGCCACACGAGCTAGCTGCCAGCAAAATAGTTCTAAGGTCTAGATAAGAATGTCCTCTTCCCAGCCCAGCCTGATGAGCTGGATCTGGTCCGCCCGACTGTTTCCTAGCCCGAACCGGGTGTTAGCTGCGGCAATGTGCAGGGCCGGCGGGCTGATGGGCTTTTCACTACCGAAGAAAATGTTCCGTTTGGCTTGAATGATCCTGGCGCCTGTTGCGTCGGCAGCTACTGGATCCCTGCTCACGATCAGCCCGGAGTAAGGCCACATATAACGGCTGCTAAAATGATGAGGACCAGCGCCGTGAAACAGTGGCGTTAACATCACGAGAATATTCAGCCGTGTTTTTCCCACCACATGAGGAAGTTGCCAGATAGCGCCGAGCTTTTCGCAGGAATTGCCGTGGTACATCCAGGGGTTAGGGACAAACATGATGTAGTTCTTGAGTAGTGTGCCAAGGCCGGACCAGTGGTGGGTTCGCATGGGGCGCACATTGATCAGAGCAGTTGACCGTTGGAAGACAGAATCTTGCAGCACTCCCCTGTCATCAGCGGAGATGTTTTCCTTTTTGACTCCCGCGTCTAAGAGGTGGTTCAAGATGGCGACCTCTAGTGGCTCTGGTGTGGGGAGATGATGCCAGACATTAGTCTTAATGCCCACGATATCAGCGGGCGTCACCAACTGCTTCCATGCCGAAACGGGGTCTGGAGTATCGGTGAGAGCAGTCATGGCCCTATCAAGCATGTTCTGCAGAACGCTTTCACTCAATTGCCCTCGGCTATCAAGAACGTTTTTGTCTCGTATCAGCACCACCCGGCTCTTTTCAGATTTTTTTGCAGAAACACTACCTATGAGCGGCAGTCCCATGAGGCTTCCCATAGTCAGACAAGAGCCAACACGAATAAAATCACGCCGTGTGATAACCTTTTTCCCAGCTTCCATAAGATAAATCTCCCTCCACTCTGTCTACTTTGCTTTTTTTGTTACGAACTCAAGAAATGACTAATTTTATCAGAGGGCTGCCAAGACTTCTCGCAAAAGATTCTCGGCAAGTGGTCGGGTGTCGGCTTCTAGAATCACCGTTAGAAACTTGTTCTTTCGCCCGGTGGCGGACCACTTCCCGTCTTCTACCACCACGGCTCCCGTCGACTCTGCCTCGGGTAGGTAATGGTGAAGCAAGGTTTTGTGGGCTTCTGCGGCCTCCTCCACATTCGGGTAAGAGACAAGAAGGAGATGGGCTCGTTTTCCGGACCGCTGGTACACTGCAAGGACAGCATCCGTTTGTTGTCCAAGGTTCAGAATGTTTTCGTCTGCAAGATAAAAGTGATAGTTCAGCAGAGTATGATGGTGTAAGTATCGGATGCTACGGGATTGAAGACCCTCTGGTGGAAGTTTTAGCAGGAGCCCGGGCTTGGGACCCCGATCTTTAATGAGCGAAGCCACGACTCTGGAAAGATCACTGATGGCTTCTTTAGCACCTTCTGTTTCTTCTTCTATATAGATAGAAACAAAGAATCTCCCTTTCCAGAAGCTGAGCCAGCCCGGACGGTATAGGGCCCCCTGCCCCACGTCCACAGCTCTTCCGTCCCTGTCGTGGGTGAAAACGCCAAATGCATCTTCAGAAGTACCCATGTCGAAGATGTCTAGCACAATGGCAGGGGCATTAGGGGAAGTGTAGCGACGGGAAAGGCAGCTGCGCATGTTATAGGCCCTGTAGACTTCACCTGCGCCGTCGATATAGCGAAAAATGGTTTCCCTGTCGTACATTCGATCCTTGGGTTCCGCAGTCCAAATCCCTATTTGGCTCGGTAGGGCGGCAGATAGAGCATCGAGCTGCTCTGCATGAGATTTCTGCATTATCATAAGCGAAGAGTAGCCTACTGTCTGTAGAATCAAGAAGACTAATAGTACCTTTCTCATAGTTTCCGCAATAAAATAATGTGCGTCTAGAGGGGACGCCCTTGACTTTTTAAACTTACGGCCCTTTTTCGGATGGCGCACAAACCGATGTGGGATTTCGTGTTGGTTATATGGCTTCGCTGTTATTAGGCTACGCTGTCATTTGCCTTCGGCGTCATTGGGTTAGTACGTTGCACTTTCATTTGTTGCAGGAGGTGTGAGAGCGCGGCTGGAAAGCCGCTCCCACAGAATAGCTTACCGCTCACAAAAAATAAAAAGCTCCAATCCCCTCCTTATGAAGAGATGGAGCTCAGTCAACGTACCGGCCAGTTATTGATTGTTCGCTCATTGGGGAGGGGCACCCCTGGTCTTGTCGAGCAGCCTACCGGGCTGCCGTTATTCTGTCAAGCATGCAATGGTGTGAGGCGCCAATGAAACGACGCGGGGACGCGGAGAAACGGGGACACGGCGAGGAGGGCGGAGGTTAGAGGGCAGGTCATTCGTTTTTTGCCTCCGGCGTCATTTGGCTACGCCATGGTGTTTTTCGAGTCGTTCTTCCGGTTCATTTAGCTTCACAGTTATTGCGTGGTTTGTTCTTTGAACTTATCTTCTTTGCACAGTGAGGAGATTGACTTCAGAATCACAGAATCAGAATCATGCCCTCGTAGAAAGGAGATCCAGATGCGATACAAACTTCTAGGCAAAAGTGGACTGAGAGTTTCCGAGCTATGTCTTGGCGCCATGACTTTTGGTGATGAATGGGGATGGGGCGCCTCCAAAGATGAAAGCCGGAGGGTTTATGAAACCTTTCTGGAGGCTGGAGGGAACTTCATTGATACGGCAAACGCTTATACCGAGGGTTCCAGCGAGCGCTTCCTGGGTGAGTTCATGGCAGACCACCGAGAGAAGGTGGTTTTGGCCACAAAATATACGCTCAGTGGTGCACTCCAGGATCCGAACAGCGCCGGCAATCATCGGAAAAGCATGATGCAGGCAGTGGAGGCGAGCCTGAGAAGGTTGAAGACCGACTACATCGACCTGTACTGGCTTCACGCTTGGGACTTTTTCACTCCCGTTGAAGAAATAATGCGGGCATTCGACGACCTGGTTCGGCAGGGAAAAGTGCTCTACATCGGAGTCTCTGACGCACCCGCCTGGATCGTCTCCCGCGCCAACACCATGGCGGAACTTCGAGGTTGGACAGCCTTTGTGGGATTACAGATTGAATACAGTCTTATAGAGAGGACGGTTGAGCGAGAACTTCTGCCCATGGCTCGAGAGCTGGACCTTGGTGTGACGGCGTGGTCTCCCCTTGCCGGGGGTCTGCTTACAGGCAAGTATAGCCGGCCGGGTGGAGAGGGAGACGAGAGGCGACTGGAGCACCCTATGTTGGCAGGGTTTGGCGACATTGACAAACGCAAACTGGCTATTGTAGAGGCGGTGCAATCTGTGGCTCAGGATATCGGCATTACCCAGGCACAGGTGGCACTGGCTTGGCTCCGCCGGCGGCACGGTGTAATTATTCCAATCGTTGGAGCGCGAACTACTTCACAGCTCAAGGACAACCTTGGATGTCTTGACGTCACTCTCGACAGGGAACACCTGGAGCGACTGGATGAGGCGAGCCGAATCGAGCTCGGGTTTCCACACGACTTCTTTCAGGGTGATCTGGTCCGTCAGCTGGTGTATGGAGGCATGCGCGATTCTATCGACAACCACAGGGCAGGTCATTAGTCATTTATCATTTGGCATTTCGCATTGGTCATATGGCTGCGCCGTCATTTGCCTTCGGGGTCAGTACGCTTCGTTGTGATTCGTTGTAATCGGTAGAGGACAGTGGACAGAAGGCAGGTTGGTTAATTAGAAAATTAGAGAATTGTTCAAATAGTAAAATCGGTTACCATTCACGAATTGACAAATCGACGATTTCTATAATCGACAAATGATTGCTGTCTACTGGATTCTTTGATTGCAGATTGGGGATTGCCGACTTTTCAATCGTTCAGTGCAACTCATCTCTCGCGCCATAGACACGGCTAAGAAACTCCGTGCACTCTTCACAGAAGTCAAAACCTCTTCCGTCGATAATAGCGGTCACATATCCCTTAAATCCAAACCGATTAATTTCACCTCTGCTCATGGGACATAAAAAACCATCAGCCGCCATTTTATAAGATGCATGATCCGTTAACCCCAGATTGTGACCCACTTCATGCACCGAGACCTTTGACGTTCTAGTAATAAACAAATCATACTCTTCCCTAGAGTTTATCTTTTTCGGGCCCAATTTCCTTGTCGAAACAACAGCAACGTCGTTCTTGGGATTCTTACCCCCGAAGATGGAGTTGTAAAACTCGTCGCTATCCCTGGTTTTCAGATTGGCGTCGGTAATGCCAAGTGTGTGACCACCAATTCCTTCATCCAGTATCATTGTTAGCAAAAGAGCATCAATATTGTCCACGAATGGCATGTCTTCATGTATCAAATCATAGCGTATGATAATACCAGTGAAAGACTCAAGAATTCTGTTTCCAATCTCCTTTAGACTGCTATAGGTAATGTGGCTTCCTGCGCGAACAATATTGAGTTGTGATTGATTGATTAGCATTGTTCACCATAACACGATGCATTTATCTTCCTGCACACCGAAGCAACAGAGCAAAATTCATGCCTAACTACACAGCAATTTCTGTGGAAGGGATGGAGTAAAGAAGATTGCGGATTTCTCTTTGGTCATGTGGCTACGCCTTCATTAGGTCAAGACGCTTCGCTGTCATTGGGAAGAGGGCAGAGAGCAAGCAGAGAGAGCTCGAAGGTCAGAGGACGAAGGCAGTGGGTAGATTTAAAGGGACGCGGAGATACGGGGACACGGAGGCGCGAAGAGAGATAACAAGTCAAACGCTCCAAAAGCTTTAACCCGGATATTTCATGCATTATTTGCTGCGACCACGAAACTGGGAACCCGCTTGCGGGACTGAGCGGTGCGCAGCGAGCGCCAATAATATGGCCGTCCTTCCTGGCGTCCTCGGGTATCGGTCCCTGCGACGTACCGTTCAGGTACGCCTCGGCTTCGATCTTGGATTTCGGATTTTTGACTACAACGGATGATATAAACTTTACAGTTCAGATTTCACCATTCGTTCTCTGCTTCTCACGAGCTTTTCAGTAAATTTTCAATCCGCATTCCGCAATCGTCGAACCGGTGGCCCGCCCGCCTCGCCTGAGCGCTCCCGATGGCGGGCAGGCACGCCCATCTTCGTGGTCTCGCGACAGCAATTCATGAAATATTCAGGTTAAACGAATTGACGAATCAACGATTTCTCTAATCGACAGGGATTGGAGTTATCTACTTCTTTCTGGGTGTCCGCTTTTTGGGCAGTCGCGCAGGCTCAATTCTCCCCAAACTTTGAAATTGTATTCTGCTGGCAGCTATCCTTTCATTTACTGGGCCGCAAGCTGACCAACCTTTTCTAATTAAATCCAGGCTATTTTGTTCCAACATTGAGTCTATGGATACTCGATTGCGGCCGCTGATCTTGCTATTGTACATAGACAGATCCGCCCTTTTTATCGCCGTCTCGACTGTATCCTCGGGCCGCACCACCGTGGCTCCAATAGATACAGTAACCCGAATCGTGCTGTATTCAGTATCGTGACGAGAATTCTCCACAAGTAAGCGCAGTCTGTCTGCAAACGAATGTAATTGAGCCATATCTACATGTGTGATGATTGCAACGAACTCCTCACCGCCGTAACGCCCCAGAAGATCGTGAGCCCTCAGGTTGGTCGAAAGTGTGCGGGCGACCATCATCAATACTCCGTCTCCGACATTGTGCCCGTAGGTATCGTTAACGACTTTGAAGTTGTCTATATCGAGAAAAAGTACCCCGCATGCCCAGCCGTAACGTTGCATTTCATCAATTCTCGAATGCAGCTTCATGTCGATGCAGCGCCTGTTCGCCAGTCCAGTTAGAGGGTCCACCAGGGACTCCTTTTGGAGTTGGTCGATTTTCTGAAGAAGTGCTGCCTTTGCCGAATTGTCGCTGAAGGTTTCAACAGCGCCAGCAATACGACCACTAGAATCTCGTAGCGGAGACACACGAATGATAACGGGCAACCGGTGGCCGTCCTTGTGTTGCAGATAGGCCTCAGTCTCACGCTCGAGGCCATCCATGAGAGTCTGGGCCAGGGGACACCCTGCTTTACATAGATTAACGCCGTTGTCGTCGATGTGCACAAGCAGATTGTCCGAGCAGCTTCTGCCCACTGCTTCAGAACTCTCATAGCCAGTAATCCTCTCTGCACCCTTGTTCCAGTAGGTTATCCTCTTGTTCATGTCTACGAAATAGACGCCATCTTGGAGGCTATCGAGGATACCCCTGAAGAAACCTTCCTCTTTCCTCATCACGTTACCCTACCCCGCATATTTCACGAATAGGCTGCTCCGACCGTCAATATGACCGCCCTTTCGGGCGTCCTCAGGTGTTCCTTCGGCTACGCTCAGGACAAGCTCAACCTGCAGCGTACTGTCAAGTAGGCCTCGGATTCAAGCCCCTGCGGTTTCCCGGTTGCACGCCCATCTTCGCGGTCTCGCCACACCACTTCATGAAAGATGCGGCCAGAAAATGCTCATTCTTGCCCGAAAAGTTCGGGATAAGATCTAACAAGCAAGAAAAGTGCCGTTTTTTCCATTTTTTATCCGGCAGATGATATGGTCGCATCAATCAACCGTCCAAGGGCAGAAGTCAGGGTCTCATTGAGGGTTTTCTCCACTTCCTGGCGCTTAAAGCGCACCACACTCTCCTCAGGACGACCCTCAACCGTCTTTGTCAAGACCTTTCCCTGCGCTTTAAATCCTATTTTTGCTGTAAGCTTTACCAGGTAGCGTATTTCTGTTTTAAAGGTGTAGGAACTGGCTCTCACCTCCAGAGCATCAACGTAGCCTGTTATGGCGATATCGACCTCTTGAGGAAAGGCCTTGAGGTTGCCAGGAGTTGGCTCCCAGCCGGTGAGTTCTACAGTCTGTATGTTTCGCGCCTTCAAGAGCTGGCGGAAGATGGAAGTGATATCTTGAGCGGGGTAAGAAGATTTCAGCCGAATCGGCTCCTCTTTGCCATTGGTGAGGACGCGCTGCCCTACTCTTGCCGAAGGGGGTCGGTTATCTTGAAATGGAACAACTCCTATGGTCAGTTTGGTTGTTGGACTCTTCTGGACAATAGGGTCAGCTCGGAGATTGAGCCAATAGGTTTTAGAGGAACCACAACTGACGAGGCTCAGTGCAAATATTAGGGTCAGGATAAGGTAAATATTCAGGTACTCTCTTTCTTGTCCGGTAATCTGCATGGCTTTACCTCCACAACGAGTTAATTCATTGATGCGTTGATGCGTTAATTTGTCAAATAGTTAAATCGTTAAATCCTTCAGATCAGCCTACTGTCGCACTGGAGATGTGTCAAGCTCAGAGCGAAGTGGTATAGAACTCAGGGCAGATCAGTAGTCATGCTGTTGCGCCGTCATTAGGTCAAGACGCTTCGCTGTCATTTGTTGTAAGAGGTAGAGGACAGATGACAGCTGGTAGTTAGAAGTAGAAGCAGTTTTGCACTTTGGGTATAATTCAGCCTGAGAAAATGAATGGATAGGAGAATTGCTGACCATGAAGGTTTTGCTCATATCTGCAAATACGGAACAGATCAACATGCCGACCCTACCCCTCGGTTTAGCCTGCGTGGCGGCGGCTACACGCAAAGCTGGACACGAAGTGGCATACCTTGATCTCATGGCTCAAGAAGATGTCCAGGAGGTTATCATGGAGGCCATGGAAGAGCGCAGCCCTGATGTCGTAGGCATCTCCGTGAGAAACATCGACGACCAGGTCATGGATAATCCCGATTTCCTGTTGGAACAGGTGAGAGAAGTTGTGGCCAGCTGCCGGAGTTTCTCAAATGCCCTCATAGTGCTGGGTGGTGCTGGTTACAGCATGTACCCTGAGTCGGCCCTGGATTACCTGGGGGCGGATATGGGGATCCAGGGAGAAGGGGAACTGGCCTTCCCCGCCCTTCTGGACAAAATCCAGCGAAACCATGATCTTTCAGACACGCCAGGACTTTATCTCCCGGGCCGTGGCACTCGAGCTAGGAGAGCTTTCGCGAAAAATCTGGACGCCTTTCCTTTCCCTGAAGACCACCTCTGGTCCTCGTCTGCTATCACTGGAGACGCGGATTTTTTGCTGCCGTTCCAGACCAGACGCGGCTGCCCCATGAACTGCAGCTATTGCTCCACGTCAACCATAGAAGGCGAAATTTTCCGTAAACGCGCCCCGGCTCTGGTGGTGGAAGAGATTGCACGGCAAGCCGAGAAAGGCTTTGATCGTTTCTTTTTCGTTGACAACACCTTCAACCTCCCCGCTTCCTATGCCACGGAACTTTGCCAACAGCTTGCAGCGGCGGAGCTGAATATTACCTGGCGTTGTATACTCTACCCCTGGAAGGTTGATGAAAAGCTGGTGAGGTTGATGGTAAAGGCCGGGTGCAGAGAGGTTTCCCTGGGGTTCGAGAGTGGTTGCGAGCCGATCCTGCAGGGTATGAACAAACGATACAACTCCCAGGATGTGCGGCGAATTGCTCAGATACTGGGAGAGCACGGCATCCACCGGATGGGGTTTCTGTTGTTGGGAGGCCCAGGCGAAAGCAAAGAGTCAGTGGAGGAAAGCCTTCACTTTACCGATTCCCTTGGTCTTGAGGTGGTCAAAGTAACCACGGGAATTCGTATCTATCCTCATACGGCTCTGGCAAGGATTGCCTTAGCCGACGGTATGATCTCAGGAGATGACGATCTTCTCCAGCCGCGATTTTATCTGGCCGAAGGATTGGAAAATTGGCTGCCTGAAACCGTACATTCTTGGCTTGCCGGGCACCCGAATTGGGTGACATGATAGCTTGGTCATGTTCTCCGGCGGTAGCTTACAAAATCGTACATCTCGCTCATTATCGCTACGTTGTCCTTCTTGACTGCTTCATGCATCCTGGCATTTTCGATGGCAAGCGCACCAACCTCGGACAGAGCTTCGGCGAAATCTAGCTCAGTTTCTGAAAATTCTCTAGGCTCTGCGGTATACAACCGCAATACCCCGATCACCCGCCCTTTGCAGGAAAGCGGCACCGAGATAATACTGCCAATGCCTTCGTCGTTAGCTTCTTTGGGGTACTGGATCCTGGGGTCCTCAGTTGCATTGTAAACGCTAACAGTTTCTCCCTCCATGGCATCAGCAATACTCTTGTCTGCATCCAGCGAACCCTTTCTGATATATCTCTCACTCAATCCGTGGGAGGCCAGCAACTCTAGAGTTCGTTTCTTCCCATGCAACATACGTATGGCACAGGCCTTCAGATCCATGACCTGAGTCACATTGCTGACGAGAAGATCCAGTACTTCTTGTCGGTCTAGGGTTGAATTGACTGCCTTGACCACTTCTCTGAAGGAGTCAAAATACAATCTATCTTGTGTCTTCATAGCAAAGCTCCTTCACTCTATGTGGCGGCATCTCACCCCTACCTCCTTCAGGCCATGAGATCGGTAAGATATGTGGCAGACCGTACCGACGAGGACGTAAGCGGTTCAAGGCGGAGGTTTCACGTCGGGGTTTAAGGGGTTAAGTTTAAATGTGCAAGAGCAGTTGAAACAATGCGAGCCGAGAAATTGTTAAGGTGCTCGGACCCTTGTTCGCACAAGAAATTGGGGAGCCAGAGGTGCAGGAAAACTAGAGGATGGTGGAGGAAGACGTGTCCAGCTTTCGGATAAGGCCTCGGTTGATTCTAAACTTTCATTGGTGGCCCTGGTTGCCGCCGACCCAGATATGTTCAGGACTGTTATCGAAGGCTCCTAACAGAACAGACAAAGGACTGCTAGGAGAGACCTAAGCCCATTTTAAGATTCATTTATACTCCAGTGATTTCATATATATTGATTTGTGTGGAAAATAGAGGGTTTATATTGTGTTAGATTACGTCACATGTTGTAAATTTGTCAATACGAAAAACCACCATTTGTGGAGGGCAGATTGAAGCTCCCTGCAGCAAGACCTGTCGATGAGGAGTTCGACTGCCCACGGCCGTGAGAAGTTCGGCCTTGAGCGACTCGACCTGAGCTCGTCGACAGGTCTCACTGCCGAAAGGCCCGGGTCGAACGGAGGCTCACTCGAGGTCCTCAAGTCGTGTCGCTACGGGGAATGCGCTCGCCCTGTTGAATTTCCCGAAGGGAACCCTATTCAACAGGGCGAGCTGGAGCATTTTCAAAGCGACGCGGGGAAACGGGGGCACGCAGACGCTGAGAGAGATAACAAGTATAACGCTCCAGACGTTCAATACGATGTGACGAATTGAGGAATTTTCTAATCGACAAATGACCACTCACTACTTGATTCCGTGATTACGAAATGTGAAACGGGAAATGACGCTGGGCGGGTACGAATGTTGCAGTCATTATCAAGCCTAGAGACAAGTACACCGCACCCCCCCCCCGGGAGGGTGGAACCCGTGGGCACTCTGTTAGCGCCTGTTGAGCTTGCTTGAGCGTCAAATCAGACCGTTACCCCACCCCCTGGGCGGTATCATTATGGATACGCCAATGAAGACAAAAACGCATCGAGACATAGGCATCGTAGCCAGGTACCCGGTTACCGTGTTCACGGCAGATGGGTTTCTGGATGGGGTAACGCAACTCATAAATAGCCGCGGAGCACTTATCCACTGTCACCGGCCCCCACGTCAACATGAGACTACCACCATCAAAATTCAACTTTCTAAACGTGAGTCATTACTCGTGGAAGTCGAAGTAATGATGTTGCACTTTTCAGAACCAGATGAAAATCAGGAAGTTGTGCCGCTGGGAATGGTGGTACGCTTCAAAAATCTCTCCTCTGTGGGTCGCAAACGTCTTCGCAGTGCAATCGCCAAGCACTATGCGAAAAAGCTTCAGCGACTGGCCGTTAAGAATTAATACCCTTTATAGACGCTTTTTATGATGTACCTCTTACCGTTTACTTTTTACCGCTTTCACTTGACAGGTCCCAACCCTTCGTGCCAGAGTCTGGCCAACCCTAAGTCAAAAATCCGGGTCCTGAGGGGCTTTGAGCCAACCCCAGAGGGTGCCTCAATGGTCTTTCCCTCAAGCGGGAGTCTGCTGGAACAATGGAGTGGTGGAGTAATGGAGTAATAATACGAACTGATACAAAATTGAAATTAGGGTTTTGGCTTTTTCCAAAACTCCAATAGTCCAATACTCCAGTACTTTAAAAGCGCTCGTCATCCTTACCGGCAAAGCCATTGAATCCTGACCCGGCCCAGAGGACCAGGTTTTCTATCATTAAATAATGACTTTCATTCATTACGGAAGTAGATCATGTCACTGGATACCTATCGGAAGTTAGCGGAGCATTTGGACGACTTGCCGGCCGCCTTTCCGTCTACGGAGAGCGGCGTAGAGCTCCGCATATTGCGGCGGTTTTTCACCCCAGAGGAGGCCGTACTCGCCTTACATCTGACCCTGCTTCCTGAAGAGGCTGAGGTTGTCGCCAGCAGGGCCGAGCTTGCCCCAGAGTAGGCTGCTCAGCGCCTGGAAAAAATGGCCAAAAAAGGACTTATCTACAGCATCGAGCGAGACGGTAAGCTGCCGAAATACAGAGCCAACCAGTACATCATTGGAATCTGGGAATTCAGTGTCAATAATCTCGACGTGGACCTTATCCGGGACATGGAAGAGTACTTTCCCACACTCTTTCATGAGGCCTGGAAGGTTCCTCAGCTACTTACTATCCCTGTGGGTCGCAGCCTGACCCCCCAGCATGAGGTGTTATCCTATGAGCAGGCCGAGGAACTGGTGCGAGCTCAGGACAAGTTCGTGGTAGCTCCCTGCATATGCCGACGAGAACACACCATGGTGGAAAAAGGCTGTGATAGGCCTGAAGAGACCTGCCTGATCTTCGGGACTGCGGCGGACTACTATCTGAGGAATGGATTGGGCCGATTGACTGACCTAGAGGAAACTCTCGAGATCCTTGACCTGGCTGAAAAAGCCGGATTTGTGCTTCAGCCGAGCAACGCCAAAAAGGCGGTAAATATCTGCCTTTGTTGCGGCTGCTGTTGC
>Ga0209536_100012049_pt1 | contig 12609 bp, 15 predicted proteins | sample DeeMarSeWOR28_12_FD_187461 | JGI IMG/M metagenome (GOLD analysis project Ga0209536, IMG submission 187461) | Marine sediment microbial communities from White Oak River estuary, North Carolina - WOR-2-8_12 (SPAdes) (version 2) | ecosystem: Environmental > Aquatic > Marine > Intertidal zone >...
GTTCTCTTGCAAGGATTGGAACAAATGTGAAGGCGGAGAGCATAGCAGCTCCTGCCGTTATCTGGATTGTTTCAGTCTTCAACGGATGGTCACTGAAGTTGCGGCACTTTGGTCTCCTTTTCAATAGTACTATCTAAACAATATCAGAATTCACATTGATTAGTTGCAAAGCTTTTTTTCTTCTCATACTAATAGAGGTTTGAACTTAGGTTGGATGTGAAAAAGTGGTAGATTTCTCCCCTCGAGCCAAGTTCATAGCCATAACAGTGGATGAGCTGATTCTCGTACCAATTGCGATATGGATTGTATATACGTTCAGACCTGACTGGCTTCTGCCAGCAACAATCCTCCTTATCATAGGTGCTGCAATTTTCGTTGCTGGGAAGTACTATCTTGTATACCCCTCTCTCGTGGATGAGGCTAACCCATTCTATGAGTTGAAGGGAATGAAGGGTGTAGTGATCAGTGATGTGACCCAAATCTCCGGCAAGATACGAGTTGGATCTGAAATCTGGGACGCTCGATGCGATGTAGGAGAGATTAAATCTGGTACAGAGGTAGTAATAGTTTCTCGTGATAGTATGCGGGTTCGAGTAGAACCTTTCTCCCACACTACTGCAGGGAACTAGATTTTAGGAGTTTCATCAGTAGATGAATAGTCATATCGACGTCCAAGAGGTTCACAGTTTCAAAACTCGAGTGTGAATATCTGCAAGGTATGGCAAGGACTGCTACAATCTGGCCCTGAGATGCAAACTGTACTCCATCGGTCATATAGGAGTGGAATACAGCCCGTTGAATTGGGATTTTCTCCCTCTCAGCTGTCATAATGATATTCTGGATTAAGTCATGAGAGTAATGCAGCGCATTGTCCTTAATTACAACAACTGGGCCTTTACCTAGGGCTATTCCAGTGTCATCCTTCGTACCAGGATGGTCATCTGCAAGACCTATGTCCAATACAACAACTGCGTCTAATTCAAGGTTTCTTGCTACAACAGCGGCCCCTCTTGCACCCATTTCCTCCATCACTGTAGAAACAAAGGTGATTGTTGGTCGTTTGCTTTTTGGAATCTTGGCGAACTGTGCTAAGACCCTCAGCAGTACAACTAGTCCGACTCGGTCGTCCATTGACTTCCCTGAAACATGGTGATTCAGTAGTTTCTCAACTGGAGCTGCATAGATGACTGGGTCTCCAATGTTGATGCCCAACTCTTGAATGTCCTCAACGCTCTGCGCTCCTATGTCAAGAAAGACTTCCTCGTATGTTGGGATTCTGCCTTTTCCCTCGGGTCCTGCTAGATGTGCAGTCTTCACACAGAATACACCGGGTACGAGCCCTCTCTCTGTCATGATCAGGACCCATTGACCAGGTAATAGTCGAAGGTCTGGCATGTGTCCCTGCGTGTTCCACTTGACACGCAAGAAACCATTCTCATCGATACTGCTTACAAGGAATCCAACCTCGTCTGCGTGGGCTACGATTGCATAATGCTTCTTGATTCCTCCTTCCAGAGTCCCTACAACATTACCAAGTCGATCCTGTGTGAAGTCGCCACAGTGTTCCTTGAAGTGTTCCTTTACAATGTCTTGGACCAATGTTTCCCTTCCAACTGGGCCTGGAGTTGCAGACAATGTTTTCAGGAGATCCAATGTTTCTTCGGACATGCAGACTCACCAGTTTTATTCTTACGTAACTCACACTTAAGGGTCAGGTATGAAGAATCTACACCGTCATGTAATCTCTAGCTAATACCCCCTGATTACCTGAGAATATATGGGGTCAGCTACATTCTATCACATGGCATTCACAGATATCCTAATCGGGCTTTCCATCGGTCTGATTCTAGCAGCAACTGTATACTTGATCATGAAGATGCAACTTCGTCATAGGATAGCGATGGTGGAGAAAGAGTTCCGCCAGACCTGGGCTGAACAGGAGTCTTCAATCCGAAAGGATGCTACGGACAGAAGTCGATATGTTCTGAAGGGAAAGATCGCTGAACATCTGGTGCCAATGTATAGAGATGTCTTCATGTATGACCCCTCGGATGCTCGATTCCTCGGAGATCCAATTGACTACATCATTTTCGATGGTTACACTGCAGTGAAAGATGGCAACTCAGATGAGTCAATCACTGTCGTTCTTGCTGACATCAAGACTGGCAATGCTAGTCTGAATCGAACTGAACGTAAGATCAAAGAAGCAGTAGAACAGGGTAGAGTACGCTGGGAAACAATCAGGCTTGACTTCTAGTGCTACTCACAGAAACAGTCCTTCATTATGGCCTGCATGACAGCGTCCTGCATGGATTGTTCTTCTGGTAATCCAGTGAGGTGTTTGTCACATACTTTGATGGTGGGTAACATCGTCACATCGTCAGTTCTGCAACCACATTCATCCGCACTTTCAACATCGACCTCACGGATGGCGGTTCTTGAAACTCCAAAGTTGGTCAGAGCATCGACTAGTATCTCCTCTGCTGCCTCACAGAACACACAAAACTCGGAAGTATACATGATTATACAACTACACTTGCCGCATGCTGTTTTTGTTTCTGTTCCAGACACGGGTATCGCCTCAGTCTTCATTGCTCTATCTCTTGGAAGTTTTCCAGATCATTCAGTTGACATCTGCTCATTTACTGAAACCTGGTGACGCCTGGGCTACAGCAACCCTCGCATATTAAATATTATCAGTTATTATGTTATAACTGTTGTTATTCTGGCTCCGAATCTTCCCAATCTGAATCTGATGGTTCCTCCTCTGTATCTTCTTCAAGAATCGGTTCCTCTTCAGGAACTGGTGTGTCTTCCATTGGCACTTCCTGTGGTGGGGGTGGGGCTGATGGTTGAGGTTCTTGAGAAGGCACCGGTGCTGGAGCCTCTTTCGGCTTGAATACCCTCGGATGGATGATCCTACCAATTAAACCACCAAGGAAACCGAAAAACAGGGCCATAGCGTATACGAGGGGGGCAAGCACGACCAATAATGCTATGATGACTATACCTTCAATCCATGGAATTGGCGCATCTGGAAATCTCATGCTATACGAGATTGAAAGTGACATGACGAGCCACATACGGGAAAAAATGTCCGTTGCTGTGATAGTAACCTCTGGGAAAAAGATCTCTGGAGCCATAGCTAGTAGTCCCACACCTAGTAATTCAGTTAGAAACCCTGCAAGGAACCCTCCTGAGATGTCACCCGCTAGGATTCCGACTATGAAGATTATGATGAACAGTGTCCAAACTCCACCAAGTGAAACGGATATCCATCCAAATAACATGTCAGTGATGAACAAGATTATACCGATTATTATTGCAAGTAGTACTTTCTTCATCTGCATAAGGTCTACCTCCTAACCTACGCAAATTCAAAATCCATTACACCCCCGATGCTTATGAATTGTTGTCATATCGAGGGTTTGAGGTTATTCCTCAACCTCTTTGCAAACCGAGTACCGAAGTCTAGTGCTCTTGATTCCTCATCATCTACCAGCGGTCCTTTGCGTCCAGTAACCTTGGCGGATAGGTTATCTATCAACTCGATTCCTGGAAGCTTTTCACGAATCTTGGTTTCCAGTTTGGCCACAGCAACATCCTTGTTTCCACCTGTGTATGTATCAAAAGCAGCTCCAATCTTACCTTTCAGATGGACAATTGATGCTCTGTCTATGAACTTGACCAGGTTCAATGCTGGTTCTTGGTTATGGTTTGGACACCCAAGTAAGATAGCGTCATAATCACATAGGTCGTCTGTATGAATCTCTCCAGTCTTTTTGACAATACAATCAACACCCTCCACTTTGTTGATGCCCTCACAGATTGCCTCTGCAATCTTCTTCGTGTTTCCATAGACACTTTCATAGATGATGATTGCTTTCTTCATGAGCTGTCGCCGAATGAATCTTCGTTCTCCCCACCTTATTTACGTTGTTTCATGGACCGCATGTATCGCCTTCATGAAAACACGCGAGACATTACGTGAAACTAAATGGCTATTATAGGGACTGGTGATTCTGTGACAATCTGCTAATAGGTCCCAGAATGTAAAATTGTCAGGAAAAATAGCTGGGGGCTTTAAAGCTAGCACAAAACACGAGGTGAATCGAGATCACACACACTAAATCAAGGATTCTACTTCTCGCACTCATTTTAATTCTGACCATTGCACCATTCCAGGTGATGGCTTCACAGTCGGCTGGAGTAGTACCGGTTATTGAAAAAGTAGTCACACCATCAGTGACTCGAACATGGGACCCTATCACGCTAATCTATGATGGACAGTTCCATGATTCCAATGAAACCGATGAGGAGATTGAGAATATACACAGTTTGGTACCTGAGCTAGTTGATTTAGAGATAATTGGTCAGAGCTACCTGGGAAAAAATCTGACATGTCTTCGAATCACAAACGAGTTGAACACTGTTCAGAAGGCCAAGGCTCTAGTTGTTGCACATCATCATGGAAGGGAGCAGATCACAGTTGAGCTGGCTTTAAGATTCATACTTCATCTCCTCAATAACTATGGCGTCAACGATACAATCACTGAATATGTTGACACACAGGAGATATTCGTCATTCCAACCCTCAATCCGGACGCTCTGGATGTAGTAGTGAACGAAGGGAATCACTGGTTACGGAAAAACCTTCGACCATATGATAACGATGGAGATGACCTATTCTCTGAGGATGATGTTGATGACGAGAATGGAGATGGATGCATCTCAAACTTCTATGTATATTTGAAAGACAATCCATCTGACATGCCCCACTATTTCGATTATGACTGGGAGTACTGGGAAGGAATTGATGATGATGGAGACGGTCTTTTCAATGAGGATGAGGTTGGTTGTGTCGATTTGAATCGCAATTATCCTACTTTCTGGGGTGAAGGTGATCCTGATTTATTGATTCCAACCACTCAGATATATTGTGGAACCGAACCATTCTCAGAGCCTGAAACCCAGGCATTCCGTGACTTTTCATTGAAGCACAGATTTGCAATGGCATATTCACTCCATTCAGGAATCAATACAACATACTTCCCCACAGACGCTTCTGAACACTGGACTGAACCAGCTCTCTATTATGAGATGGCATCCGATTACCAAGACATCCTGCCCGACAACTTCAATGAATATCTTGGCTATATTCCTTCACTATCACAAGAAGCTGGAACACCTGGTGGTTGGGGTGAGTGGATGTACTACGAACGTGGTACTACTGTGCCTATCACATTCGAGGTCTATCATAACGGTTCTTCTAACACGGAAGAAGCACACGTTATCATCGAGAACAACAGTACCCACATCATCCGTGAATGGAAGGAAATCTATGGCTACTTCAATCCAGTTGAAGAGAGCATTAACAAGCTCTGGGATGAATTACTACTAGCCTTCGAGTACCTTCTTGAGATGACTCCAAGACTTGATGTGTCGATTTCCTCTATCTCCGGAGGTATTGAAACTGGGGATACCCTCTCACTCTCTGTCCAGACTGAATGTCTGAGCCCCCGATTAGGTAGTAAGGAGAGTATATACTTCCTTGACGCAGCTAGCAGTGTTCTGGACTCAACCATTGCTGTGGGTGCTGCCCAGACATTCACGAATCCGGCGGAGATCATCCTCCAAGAAGACTTGACTGACTCTGGTTTCAGTATACTTGTTGGAAACAACTACACTGGTTTCACGGAGTTTGTGGTATCACTCGGCACTCCTGGAATAACTCTTGACCCACTCTTAGTTGGTGCTGTTATAGGAATAACAATCGGTGCCGTCGTGCTTGTGATCATTTTTGTGAAAATCCGCAAGAACTAGTTGAATGCCCAGATTTGGGAGGGGTCAGGTGATCCCTCCGCTTTCACTTTTCATAGCCAAATCGACTTGGACGCGTATCATACAGCAAGACATTGGAGTTATATCTCTCTATAGTCGAAAAGCAGTCGGTGAAACTATTTTGGAAAGAGAACGGTATCATCAACTCATGTTCCTTACTGCAGCGATTTGGAACTGGACTCTAGCAATTGCATTTCTAGTCCTGCCTCGAATTGACATGAACTATTTTCTTGTGACCGGTCTCGTAATTCCAAACACAATGCTCTGGTTTGACTCTTTCATGGGTCTAGTCTTTGCATTCGGGCTGGGATTCTACTTTGTCAGCAGGAATGTGAAAGAGAACCACGGTCTCATTCAGATGGCTGTTTTTGAAAAGACCTGGGTCTTCCTAATTGCGATTCTATGGTTTGTTTTTGGTCAGGCGTCTATTTTGGTCATAGCTTTTGCGACAGTTGACATGATATTCGGATTGCTTTTCATTGAGGACTTGCTAGCAATCAGAAAACTGAACTGACCCTCAAACAGCAGATGTGTCTATAGCGACCTCCAGATTCGCAGAATGTCTAAAGAAGGTCCTTGTGGTACGGCTAGTGAGCCTGCGAACAACCCGCTGGCTAGCCAAGCTATCAGTCACTATTCTGAACAGCAGCTCATCAAACCGCGACATCAACGCGACCTCTATCTCACCTGTACGCGGTTCGGCCGTCGGAGTGTCCCATATTATCTCATAGTAGGCAATCGCATCTCCCACGGTTCTGTTTATCATGCTTTGCAACCGCACATCAAGTGGCTCTAAGATTGTCTTGATGTAGCCCTTTTTGTCACGTAGCGGACCATTCAGACTCACTTGACCAACTCCACGGGTCACGCAAAAACCAATCCATCCCTCCAAATAACTCCAGCTGATTCCTCTTGGAATTACATGTGCTTTAGTATTCAACATGCATACCAGATTATAAGTGAGGATTGTATGTGATGATATCGGACGAATCTGAAATGGAAGAGATAACGATCTGGAGCGAAACGAAGAAGGGTGGCAAAGTGGTCGAACGGTTCCCTCCAAACGCCACAAGCATAGATCTCAGTGACAGAAGAATTGGCACAACTGATCTTTCGGTTCTCAAAGAATTCTCTAACATCGAAGCACTGACACTTTCAGGGAATGAGATTCAAAGCATCGACTTATCCCCTTTGCGGGACTGCGATGCACTTCTCGAATTATCATTAGGTGGGAATGAAATAGAACAGATTGACCTCATGCCACTGGAGGGTTGTACAAGTCTCATGCATCTTGACATGTCTTTCAACAGAATCAAGATGATTGACCTCTCTCCATTAGTGCACTGTAAGGACCTAAAGGCACTTCACCTCTATGAAAACAAGCTCGAAAGCATTGACCTCTCAGTCCTCACTAAGTGTAAGAAACTCAGAAATCTGACACTTGAGAAAAATCAGCTGGAAACAGTCGATATTTCGCCACTCTTCCTCTGTCCAAACCTTGTCAAGTTTGGTATAGATTCAGATCTGACCCTGACTGCTTCGTCAAACCTCAAGACACAATCAAAGGTCCCGATTGGTCTGAAGACATATCTTGACAAAATCGACTGGAGCTGAGTTCCAACATTCACAATAGCTCGGACTCACCGAGATACATCGTTATCTCATTTCAAGTGGACTGTATCATAGGAAAATGTGTAGGGACTGCGCCACGCCAAAACCACCCGACACTGAGGGCCTGCTTTTTCTTAACAAGACCCTGACCGTCTGGAAGGACATCAGGAAGGCTCTATCAATCGTGGAGGAGCTACGCAAGCAACAGTCACACAGTAACGCAAGAGTAGAGGTGTATCAACACAGTGCGGATAAAGTAAGTCTGAAAGTGACATTCAGATCAGTTCAAGAGCTTGATGAATACCTGAACTCTCGCTTCAGAAGAATGCTGCTAGAAGGGATTGGTGACTTGCTCAAGATTGATGATCTTGAGAGGGCATCAACAAAGGTTTACGCCCAGCTCAACGATCTTAACGATGTCCATGGACATGTTGTCCTATGTGACTAGATAGAACCAAAGGCAAGCACGCAGGTCTGTTTTTCGTAACAATGCCCTCATACGAAAACTCCCCCCTCCTACCACGACATCCGGCGTGTTTGCCACCTTTTCTTCATTTTCTGATAAAACAAACAGAATGGCGGGTAAATAGTAACCTCTATAATGAGGTATTCAATGGCTCGGTCGAAGCGCTATGTCAATGATATTATTCCTCTCAGCTGCCTTCTTATCAGGTCTTTTTGCAGTCTTCGTTGCTTTGTACATCTATCGGGAAGTGATGAGTGCTGACGAGGGCAGTGATAGAATGAGGGAGGTAAGTAGCCTAGTGGAAGAAGGTGCTTACTCCTTCATCAAGGTCCAATATCGTATTCTATCCATATTCACAATTATTCTCGCAATACTGATTACACTCATTTTCGGTATTTTTGGCATACCAATAGCAATTTCCTACATTCTAGGATCTATTGCTAGCATGGTTGCAGGATATATTGGGATTGTTGTGGCAACCAAAGCGAACCGACGCACAGCTGCAGCAGCTGCTTCGGGTGGGCTCAATCCCGCATTCAAAGTTGCCTTTCGAGCAGGATCTGTCATGGGTCTCATGATTGCAGGAATCGCGCTTGTAGGTCTCTCATCATTATATGCCCTCTGGAACTTTGTTCTTCCAGAATCACTCTTCGCAACTCTAAGTATTCCGAAACAACCAGAGCTCTGGGAAATTGTTACAGGGTTTTCATTTGGAGCTAGCACAGTAGCTTTGTTTGCCAAGGCTGGTGGCGGGATTTATACTAAGACGGCTGATCTCTCTGCGGATCTTGTTGGTAAGATTGAACATCACATTCCTGAGGATGACCCACGAAATCCGGCTGCAGTGGCTGATGCGGTTGGAGACAATGTTGGAGATGTTGCTGGCACTGGTGCAGATATCTACGATAGCAATGTTGCTGCCATACTAGCTGCCGCAATACTCGGTGCCGGAATAGATCTCGCCATCGACCTGGCAATTCCATTCTTTGCACTGCTACCTCTGATGATTGCTGCGTTAGGAACAATCGCTTCTGTAATAGGGGTCTTTCTGGTTCGACCAAGAGAAGGTGAAGATCCCGGTCCAATTCTAAACCGGGGGACCTATATCACGACAATCCTATTTGCTGTATTCACAGTGGCTATCATTCTGATTCTCAATATGAACCTTATCATAGCAATCGCTGCCATAGTAGGTCTGCTTGCAGGAGTATTCATCGGATTCACGAGTGATGTGTTCACTAGCGATAGAGGAATAGGTGGATTCAAGCCCGTACCTAAAATGGTTGAGTCCGCAGACAAGAGTGCTGCGAATTTGATTCTGTCTGGATATTCATATGGGCTACTCAGTGTCCTGCCCTCTGTGATTGGAATTGCAATAGCTATGGTAGTTTCATATACACTTGGAACATTTCTTGGATTTGGAGATGATGGATGGGAAGGTGGAATCTATTGTGTTGCAATTGCAGCAGTTGGCCTTCTCTCAACAAATGGTATGATCATGAGTTCAGATGCTTATGGTCCAATCGTCGACAATGCGAGAGGTATTATCGAGCAGGCACAAGCACCACATGAAGCAGTTGTTGCATGTGACAAACTTGATGCAAGTGGAAACACTGCGAAAGCAATTACCAAAGGATTTGCCATAGGTGCCTCAGCTATCTCAGTGCTAGCCCTCTTTGCAGCGTTCATTGAGTCAACTAAGTCACTTAGAATTATTGGGATTGATGGTCTCCTAGAGGTGAATATTGCTCAGCCCTCAGTCCTTGCTGGTGCTCTCATCGGAGCAATGGTTCCAGTAGCCTTCTCAGCTATCCTAATCCTAGGAGTGGAACGTAACTCTGAAAGAATGATAACCGAGATTCGCAGACAGTTTGATGAAGACCCCGGTATCCTTGAAGGAACTTCAAAACCTGACTATGATAGGTGCATCGCCATTGCTACCTCAGGTGCAATCCGCGAACTCATGCCTGGTACACTCATTGTCATATCAGTAACTATTGTCACAGGAGTGATATTTGGACTTGAGGCATTAGCAGGTTATCTCGGCGGGGCTGTCTTGGCTGGTCTGATTCTTGCTCTACTAATGGACAATGCTGGCGGTGCTTGGGACAACACGAAGAAGATCATCGAGTCACCTGAGTACACCAAATATGAACAGGGGACAGAAGATTGGCACAGGGTCCATGACATATCTGTGACTGGCGACATGGTTGGTGACCCATTCAAGGACACAGCTGGACCCTCCATCAACACACTGCTTGTTGTTGTATCACTCACAGCAACACTGTTCCTACCAATCATTGCTCGGTTGCATGCCTTGTTACTGGGGCTGTTCTAGAGATTGGGCAAAACCCTATCCCCTAGTCTGTAGCCTGCTTCGGAGATGCAGACACCTTCCTCCGTTCCCATAAGCCCTGAATGATCAATATCTCAGTGAATATCCCACTGATTAGAAGAATGTATCCTACAACGTTGTTGCCAGTTACCCGTGCAACAAAGCCACCAATGTTACTCCGCTGGATTTCGATATCTACATCGGACCCAGTGAATCCAATCGACCCATATGATATCCTCTCAGTATAGCTTTCCATGAATATGCCTAGTATTCTGTGGTAGTACAGTTCCTCGTCATCGTTCCCATAATTGAAATCGCGATACGCTCTCCAGCTTCTACTTCCTGCAGTGACTGCATAGAGATTTCCAGATATGCTCACATTTTCTCCTGAAGTCCAATTGGATGTGTCAACCCAAAGGGGAAAAGATCCAATTCGGTAGCCGCTCAATATTGATGCAAAGTTGTTAACCTTGATTGGTATGTTGACAGAAATTGTTTGATAGTCATGGTCTAAAGTGTAGCCATTTCCAGTTGCTGTATGTTGTCCATAAAGAATGTTGAGTGTGTAAGAATCAGTTGTATTCATGTTGATTTGAATCATTGATACATATGTGATGGAAACCAGAAAGAGTGTCAGATAGAGTACGAATACAATCCATCTCGTGAGCTTGTCACTAGACTTTTCACTCCCTTTCATCCGAATCCTCATTTCTCACTGTATCATGAATTGAGATAAGTCTAAGCAGAAATAGAGAAGGAAAAAGCTGGGTTTATAGTCCTTCAGAGGAAGTTCTTTCACAGTAGTGTCAGAGTTGGGTTTCGATTGTCAGACATCGGTAGGAAAATTGTTGATGGACTCGCCTTAGTTCTAGTGATTCTTATAGCTCTGCTATTGGGTATTGGAATAGGGACTCTGCTTGCTTGGAAAGGTTCCATTCCTGAGGGAGCAGTTATTCTTCCCCTACTAGTCATCGGTTCGATTCTAGTTGTGACTACAATAGTCTGTTATTGTCTTCGGGCTTGGGTAAAAGAACAGTAGTGCACGAAAATCTACTTCAACGGTATGTAAGCAGAGGACTTTGCAGCACCAATACCTGGATTTCCATGCTTCACAGGCTTGTTGGTAACTGAGAACTAATGCTTTACCATTTCATATGAAAGATAGCTAATAATGAGTGCCATGAGAATGACCGCGACTAGAATGGTGAGTCGGATATCTGGAGCAAGAACCATTTGCAGCAAGAATTGAGAGATTAGGAACTTTGGAGGTCTTCGAAACATCACATCAATAGAATACTCAACAGTATATGATATCGTTCCTGAGATAGTTCCGGAATATCCATTTTAGATTTGAATTTCAAGAGTGTGTCCCTCTGAAGATAGATTGTAGAAACTAAGTGATGTGTCATTGTAGAAAATACCAGTAAGATCCGAATACTCGTCAAACAAATAGACATCTGGACCGTTGGTCAGCAAAACATGAAGTGTGACATTGTCGAAGTTGGATGATAGAAGGAAGGCTCGATCAATTTGGTAACTGGGCTCAACTATCATATTGAACAGATTGACTGAAATTATATTGAGATAACCACTGTCCAAATCGAAACTTACGTGAGAATTGAATAGGCCATTTTGGGTTTCATACTCTCGTTCAGAATAGGGCCATATGTCGTGAACTATTATTGAGAATAGAAGGATAGATAGTAGGATTCCAAGTTTCGTTCTTGATTTCAATCCAATCATCATTAAATAAAAAGGTGGTGAGATAAATCCTCGTTTCTCTCAATAATTAATCCAGAACCTAACCATTGATGTGATAAAGGCTTGAATAGGCGCTTTATTTCAGTGGCACATAAGCAGAGGACTTTGTCGCACCGATTCCTGGATTGCCATGTTTAACAGGTTTATTGGTGACCGAAAATTCTCCGAGCACATGTCCGATCATCTGAGGTATGATCTTGATGCGGGTGAAGTCCTTACCGTTATGGATTGCAATGGTCAGATCGACCATCTCAGGAAGAATGACCATGTCACGACAATGAGTACGAACGACGACATCTTTCCCCTTTCTCTGCTGCTTTCTTGCAGCTCTGAGCTTCATGAGCAGTTTCTTCTGACGTGGGGGTAAGCCGCGCTTGAGGGTCCTTCTCCTGCGAGTTGGAAGAAGCTCGATAAGTGAATCCATGTTCATCTTAGCTAGCTCGGACAGGGGATACCCGCGGTACATTGGTTCGCTTTTTTGTGACATGTTATCACCAATTGTGATATACGGAGTCGATTGTAACGACTCACAACTGTGCTGAACCCGAGAGGTGTCAATTTAAGCGTTGTGTACTGTCCATCACTCTGGACGTTC
>Ga0209536_100012050_pt1 | contig 12608 bp, 8 predicted proteins | sample DeeMarSeWOR28_12_FD_187461 | JGI IMG/M metagenome (GOLD analysis project Ga0209536, IMG submission 187461) | Marine sediment microbial communities from White Oak River estuary, North Carolina - WOR-2-8_12 (SPAdes) (version 2) | ecosystem: Environmental > Aquatic > Marine > Intertidal zone >...
GGTTATCGAAGATAGGGTTTTAAATAAATTCAGCCGCACAACTCCAGATACGGATGTTGCCTCACAACCGCGCTGGCGCAAACCCCGGGTGGGGGTATTCTCCTATCCGTTCCAGGCCAACGAGGATCCATCTAAAAAATGCCAGGTCTGTGTCGCCTGGCTCACCGCGGATATTAAAAGCACTTTTGATATTCTGGCACTTTCGCTGCTCGAACAGATTCTGCTGGGAAATTCCGCCTCACCGCTTCGCAAAGCCCTCATCGACTCAGGACTTGGTTCGGCGCTGTGTGACGGCAGCGGTTTCGATGCCGATAATCGTGATACATTATTTGTTTTCGGATTAAAGGATGTTGAAGAAGGCGCTGCCGAGAAAATCGAGGCCCTCATATTTGAAACGCTGACTGATCTCGTCGATAAGGGCATTGACAAACAACTGATCGATTCTGCCATTCACCAGATTGAATTCCATCGCAAGGAGATAACCAACACGCCGTATCCATATGGAATTAAACTTTTGATGGCTTTTGCCGGCCCCTGGTTGCACGGCGGAGATCCCGTAAGAATTCTAAAATTTGATGACGATTTAAACAAGCTTCGCGAATCGATGAAACAGGAGCCATTTTTTGAAAACCTGATTAAAAAATGGCTGCTGACCAATTCCCATCGGAGCCGGCTCACCATGATTCCGGATGAGCAAATGGAAAATAATGAAGCAATTCGCGTCCAGGCTGAATTGGAGAAAATCAAAAAAAGCCTGTCCCTGTCCAGACTCAAAGAGATTCAGCAGAATTCCAAAGTCCTTCAACTTCGCCAGGAAACCCCGGATGATGTATCCTGTCTGCCCACTCTGGCAAGAAAAGATATTCCTTCCGCAGTACCGATTGTCAAAGAAACAGAATACGACCGCAAGTCATCCGCCACATTGTACAGTCAACCGACTTCCGGGATTTTTTATTTCGCGGCTTCAGCCGGCACCGGCGTTATTCCCCGGGAACTGATTTCCCTGGCCCCGTTTTTTTGTTATGCCGTGACCCGTTCAGGGACTTCAATACATGATTATACCGAGATGGCCCGGCGGATCGATGCTTACACCGGCGGCATCGGTTTGGCAACGCACGCCCGCACCCGATATGGTGACGACGGGAGCTGTTTACCCTTTATTTCCTTTGGCGGCAAATGTCTGGTCCGCAACCAGGAGAGGATGTTTGAAATCATTCAGGAACTGATCGCCCACTTTGACTTCGGCGACCATCCGCGCCTAAAAAATTTGCTGAATGAATATCGTGCAGGTCTTCAATCCATGATCGTACACAACGGCCACCGGTTGGCCATTTCGGCCGCTTCCAGAAATTTTTCACCCACCCGTGCCCTGAGTGAATCCTGGAGCGGTATCCATCAATTGAAAACGATCAAGCAGATAACCGATAAACTCACCGACAAAAAAATGGCGGCTTTATCCAAAGACCTCAGCACTATTGGCACTCATCTTTTTGCACGCAACAATTTTCAGATGGCGCTCATCGGAGAGGAAGAAGCACTACCGCGCGCCCGCACCTCGGCTGGCGCAATTTTCGAACAGCTCGCAGATAATCAATCCGATGGATTCGGCCCGCCCCAAATCCGAATGGATGATGAAATCCTGCGAGAGGGCTGGAGCACCTCCACGGCGGTATCGTTTGTGGCCCTTGCGTTTGAAACCGTCCGCATGACCCACGCGGACGCCCCGGCTCTGGCGGTAATCAGCAAAATTCTGCGGTCGATGTACCTGCATCGTGAAATTCGTGAGAAAGGCGGCGCCTACGGCGGGTTTGCGATTTACAGCCCTGAAGACGGGCTGTTTTGTTTTGGGTCTTACCGGGATCCCCACATTGTCGCCACATTGAACGTGTATACCGCTGCGGCGGAATTTGCCCGTTCCGGCAACTATTCCGATGAAGATGTTAAGGAAGCAATATTGCAGGTGTGTTCCGAAATTGACAAACCGGATCCGCCCGGCCCGGCCGCCCGGAAGGCATTTTATCGCAAGATTGTTTCGCTTTCGGATGAGATTCGCAGTCAGTTTAAAACCCGATTGCTGTCTCTGACCCGCAACGACGTCAGGCAGGCGGCAAAAAAATATTTTAACCTCCAGGCCGAGCCGCAGGCGGTGGCCGTCATTTCAAATGAACAAAAACTAAACGAAGCCAATCAGCAGCTCGCCGATCAACCCCTCAAGCTTTATCAAATTTGATCAATCAAGTTTGGCTTCTCGCTGCTGGCACCTAGCTTCTGGCTTCTGGCTTTTATCCGGCGTTTCGAAAGAATCGGCTTAGCCAGCCGCCAGTTGCCATAAGCCAGGTGCCACTGAGTAACAAGAAACGAGTGACAAGATGCCAGAAGCCAGGAACTATTCCTCGATCATCTTCTTGAGCTGCGCGAGCGTCTCTTCGGGCATTTTAAACGAATGCTCGGGCCCCGGAAAAGTCACCTCCTGCACTTCCTTTTTATATGCCTTCATAGCGTCAAGGATGATGGTTCGAATTTGAGTGAACTGCTTAACGAATTTGGGTACAAATTTATCAAACAACCCGAGCATGTCATGGGTGACCAGTACCTGGCCGTCCACATCCGGGCCGGCACCGATGCCGATAATCGGAACCTCAACCGCCTCTGAGACCAGTTTGCCTAACGGTGCCGGAACCGCTTCTAAAACAATTGAAAACACGCCGGCGCCCTGCAGGCATCTGGCGTCATCAATAATTTGCTTGGCCGCCGCTGCATCTTTGCCCTGCATTTTAAATCCCCCCAGCGCACTGGCGGTCTGGGGGGTGAGGCCGATGTGGCCCTGTACCGGTATGCCGGCTTTAACGATTGCCTCGATAGTAGGGGCAAAATCAAGGCCGCCTTCAAGTTTGATGGCATCACAACCGCCTTCTTTCATCAGCCGACCGGCATTATGGATCGCCTCTCGGATTGAGGTGTTGTAGCTCATAAAAGGCATATCACCGATAACCAGCGGGCCTTTGCAGCCGCGCTTAACCGCCTTGATGTGGTGAATCATGTTTTCCATGGTGACTTCAACGGTACCGTCCAAGCCCATCACGACCATACCCAGTGAGTCTCCCACGAGCACCAGATCGACTTCCGCCTGATCGGCCAGCAAACCGAAGGGGTAATCATAGGCGGTGACCATCACCAGCTTGCGGCCTTGTGCCTTGGCCTGCTGGATGTCCAGAATCGTAACCTTTTTACTCATCTTGTTAGTTTCCTTCCTGTTTGTTTCAGGTTTCAGGTGTCAGGGTAAATTAGGACTGAGTGCTGAGGACTGAGGACTGAGCAAATTCGATATACCTCAGTCCTCAGCACTCAGTCCTCAGTCCTGCTCACGGTAGTGAGCTTCAGCCGTCTCCACCAGCGCCGTCAGCGCTCGATTGACCGGAGCGGGGATCCCCATGCTTTCGGCTTCGCGCACCACAAAACCGTTTATGGCCTTAATTTCAGTCAGCCGACGGTGATCCACATCCTGGCCCATGGACGACCGGTTGGCCGCAGTGGCAGCGGCCACCTGAAAGACATGAGCCGTCGGATCTTTGCGAATCTCGATTCCCTGAGCCAGGGCAACTGCAGCCGCTTCCTCAACTGCAGCACGGCTAAGTTGCCGGGTCGATTCGAGGTCCAGGATTTGCCCGTTTTTTATACCGGTCAAAGCCGTGATGGCATTAATTCCGACATTGACGAGCAGTTTATCCCAGATCACGGGACGGACGGCTTCTACCGCAGCGGATTCGATTCCGGCCTGTGTAAATTGATCAGCGATTTGTCGAGCGATTTGAAATTCCTTTCCACCGCCGGCCCACATCCCGACGGTCGTAGGCCCGGCACCGGCGTGTCGGATCGATCCAGCCTTGAGCATGGTAGCGCCATGAGCTGTTGTGCCGGCCAGGATGTGGTTGGAGGGGGTGTGTTCCGCGATGGTTTCGGCGTTGCCCATGCCGTTTTGCAGTGTCATCACCCACCCGTTGCGGCCTGCCAGAAGGGCAGCTGATTCAGCCGCTGATTTTGTTTGTGTTGATTTTACAAAAATCAAAACCAGCTCAGATTCCCCGATTTGCCGTGGGTTGCTGGCGGCGTTCAGTCTGACCTTGCGGGTTTTCCCCTCCCGCTCGATTTTGAGCCCATTTTGTTTCAGCGCGTTAATGTGTTCCTGCCAGATATCACACAGCCATACCTCATGACCGCCTTCGGCCAGAAGCGCGCCGAACAGGCTGCCCATCGCACCTGCTCCGACGATTGCAATTTTCATATCAATCCTCCGCTATGAATTGACGATTGATGATTGACAATTGACTATTTGTGGAATTCTATCATTTTTTAACTCAATGAAAGTGCATCGTTAAACAATCGACAATAGTCCATAATCAATCGTCAATCCCAAGGCCTCGTCCCTCATTTAGCCAGCAGGCCACAAAATGTTGCGGTGCCGCTTCTACCAGTGAAGGCCTTTTGGTCCGGCAGCGTTTAAATGCATGCGGACAGCGGGGGTGGAATGCGCAACCCGGTGGCGGGTCGATCGGGCTGGGTACATCACCTTCCATGGGAAACGGTTCGGTTTTGTGGTGTGGGTCCGGCATGGGTACGGCTTGCAAGAGCGCCGCCGTATACGGATGACGCGGTGAGATACTGAAGCTTTCGGCCGGTGCCAGTTCCACGATGGTTCCAAGATACATGACGGCAATGCGGTCACTGATATGTTCGACCACACTCAAATCATGGGAAATAAAAACATAGGCCAGGTGGAACTCTTTTTTAAGGTCCTCCATTAAATTTATGACCTGGGCCTGAATGGAAACGTCCAGAGCGCTGACCGGCTCGTCGGCAACGATCAAATCCGGCCGCACACACAGCGCCCGGGCAATGCTGACTCGCTGGCGTTGTCCCCCTGAAAATTCATGCGGATATTTGTCCAAATCGACTGCCCGCAATCCGACTTTTTCGAGAAGTCCGGCCGCAATTGTTTGTCGTTTGACTTTCGTAAAATTTTGTCCTGCGCGCAGGGGTTCGGTGACAATCGCATCCACTTTCATGCGTGGGTCCAGGCTGGCGTATGGATCCTGAAAAATAATCTGCATGCGGCGCCGCAGTAAGCGCATTTCTTTACTGCCTAAAGCCATTAGATTTTGTCCTTCAAATTCAACATCCCCGCTGGTGGGCTCGATTAATCTTAGAATCAAGCGTCCCAGCGTTGTTTTGCCGCAACCGGATTCTCCCACCAGGCCAAAGGTTTCACCGCGAGATAGCGTGAAGGATACACCGTCAACTGCCCGGACTAGGGCCCTGGGTTCGGAAAACAAACCACCGCCCAGCGGAAATGCTTTGACCAATTTGTTGACCTTTAACAGCGGGACTTCAGCCAAGTTATATCCTCCGATCCGGGTAGCGCTTGAGCCAACAGCGTGCGCGATGACCGTCACCAATTTTAAAAAGTGCGGGTTGCTGATTGCGGCAGACATCAAACATATGAGGACAGCGGTCGGCAAATTTGCATCCAATGGCGGTTTCGGTCAATGATGGAACAGTTCCGGGAATTTCCTGGAGCCGGTGTGATTGCCTGCCACGTCGATCACCCAATCGAGGCATGGATTTGAGAAGACCCCGGGTATAGGGATGAAACGATCGATCAAAGATATCCGTCGTACACCCCTCTTCGACGATCTGGCCGGCATACATCACCACTACCCGCGAAGCCATCTGAGCTACAACGCCCAGATCATGCGTAATCAGCAATAGAGACATGTTCAATTCCGTCTTAAGCTCCAGCATGAGAGACAGGATTTGGGCCTGGATGGTCACATCCAGCGCAGTGGTGGGCTCATCTGCGATCAGTAATTTCGGCCGGCACACCATGGCCATGGCAATCATCACCCGTTGCCGCATACCGCCCGAGAGCTGATGGGGGTAATCATCCAGTCGTTTGCGGACAGCCGGGATTTTAACATGATCCAGCCATGCGGCAGCTTCAGCCAATGCGTCTGATTTTGAAAGTGCTTTGTGGATCAACAGCGGTTCGGCCACCTGTCGACCAATGGTCAGTACCGGATTTAGAGACGTCATGGGTTCCTGAAAGATCATGGAGATGTCCCGGCCTCGAATTTGACGCAACCGTTCGGCATCCAGGCGCAGCAAATTCTGACCTTCAAACCGGATATGGCCGGCTTCGACTCGGCCCGGCGGAGACGGCACCAGTCCTAAAATACTTAAGGCGGTAACGCTCTTGCCGCAACCGGATTCCCCCACCAGCCCTAATGTTTCACCGGCCGCCAGATCAAAGCTGATTCCATCCACCGCCCGGGCATTCCCTTCGGGTAGCTGGAAGCTCACCCTGAGCTCCTCAATGTCCAGTAGTTTATCATTCATATATTAGCTTTTATTTAGGCAATTTCCCCTTGTTTGAATATCGAATATCGAACAAGGAATGTCGAATGCTGAAGTTTTCTTTCCCTTCGACATTCATTATTCCTTGTTCGGTGTTCTGCGGTTCTATTTTTACTGACACATGCTTGTCCTCCATAGCCTTTAAGGCGAAGGAGGGACACCTGAAACCTTCTATCAGTCATACGGCTGGTACAAATAATGAAGGGCCGTCAAGGCATAAACTTTGGCTGTTTCAATCAGCTGATCCAGGTCGATCCACTCATCGATTTGATGGGGAACCTGACGGTCGCCCGCGCCCATGGTCACAATGGGAATGTTTTTATCGGCCCACAGAAAGGTCCCGTCCGTTGCACCGGGCACTCCGGCGTAAACCGGCGTCTTGGCCGTGATCGATCGGGTCGCCCAATCAGCCGCTTTGACGATGGACTCAGCCGGATCGGTAAACGTACAGGGTCTGTCGGTTAAGATGTCGACCTGAACCGCCAGATCATGGCCCCGCTGCAAATCAAGCAGATCGTCGTATTGCCTGTATTTATCCCGGACCCTTTGGGCCACATTTTGTGCCAGTGCCTTCAGATCCGTAATGATTTTTTGATGAGACTGCCGGGGGGTTGTGCGGATGTCCACCAGCACCCTGGCCTCCCGGGGCATGACGTTGAGCTGGGGCGCACCGGCCGCCGGCGCCTGGATCACGGTGGGTGTGAAGCTGGGCCAGCCTAAATATGGATCGCTTCCCACAGTGGTTGCCGCCTCCTTTTCCAACTGGTGCAGACCGTCAATGAGCCTGGCAATAGCCGGCGCGCAGTTCAAACCGGAAAGCGGCATGGCGCCGTGGCTCATGCGGCCGGTAATCAGATAACCGGCGCGAACAGCGCCTTTCTGGGAGGTACAGATCAAGCCGTCTTGCGGCTCGCAGATTACCGCCGCTGTTACCTTATCGGCATGGCCTTTTTTGATAAAATCTCTGACCCCGAGCATCTGGTCTTCCTCGTCACACAGCACACCGCCGATCACCGAGCCGGAAAGTTTGATTGCCGCGGTTTTTAAAGCCTTCATCGCGACCAGCATGGCAGCCAGGTTGCCTTTGGTGTCATTGGTTCCGCGGCCATACATCCGGCGACCGACAATTTTAGCGCCAAAGGGGTCATAGCGCCAGGCCGAAACATCCCCCGGCGTGACAACATCAGTGTGGCCTTCAAACATGAGCGTGCGCTTTTGCGATCCACCCGGCCAACTGATGATGATATTCGGTCTGTGGGGAGCGACTTGATCGATTTGCACCTCGAAACCCTGTGATTGCGCCCAGCCTGCGACTTTCTCTGCGACAGCCTGTTCACTGGTCCCGGCCACCGGATCCCACACCGAATTGATCTTAACCAACTCTGCCGTCAACGAAATCAATTCGTCCGCATCAATTTCATCTACTACTTTTTTTATGATTTCTTTGGTTGGAGTCATAATATCTGGCTAAAAATCCGAAATCCGAAGCACGAAATTCGAAACAATATCTAAATCCGAAATCCAAATGCTCAAAACGGGTTTCGAATTTTGATTATTTGATATTCGAATTTGTTTCGGATTTCGATATTCGTATTTCGTATTTATGATAAACCAAACATTCCTTTGTAGAGAGCTCAACGTTATCTTATACGAACCATTTTCGGATCCAATGTATCCCTGAGTCCGTCCCCCAACAGGTTAAAGCCCAGCACTGCCCAGGCGATGGCCAATCCGGGGAAAATCGCAATCCATGGAGACAGTGACATATAGGTTTGAGCCTCGTTCAACATTCGGCCCCAGGAAGCATGTGGCGGCTGGGTTCCCAGCCCCAGGTAGCTGAGACCGGCCTCGGCCAGGATGGCCACGGCGAATTGAATCGTGCCCTGGATCAGCAACGGTGAAAGAATATTGGGTAGCACGTGGCGCCCGGCAATGGACCATTCGCTGATACCGGCTGCTCGGGCCGCCACAATAAACTCCTTTTCCCACACGATCATGGCCACCGCCCGCGTCAGCCGTGCGAACACCGGAATATAAAATATACCGATGGCCAGCATGGCGTTGATCATGGAGGGTCCGAGAATCGAGGTTATCAAAATAGCGGTCAAAACGGCCGGAAACCCGAATAAAAAATCTGAAAAGCGCATAATTATCTCGTCTACCCATCTGCTGTAATACGCCGACGCCAGCCCCAACAGCACCCCGATACTCAAACCGATCGCCACCGTCATGAGTCCGACGATAATCGAATTCACGGCGCCCACCATTACGCGCGAGAGCGTGTCCCTGCCGTATTGGTCCGTACCCAGCGGGTGCTGCCAGGACGGACCCTGCAGACGAAGCTTGGCATTCATCCTGTTGGCATCATAGGGAGTCCAGATCAGACTGGCAACAGCCGCGATGACCACGATCGACGACAGAATAAATCCAACGGTAAAATTTTTATTTCTGAAAAAACGCATCATTCCAACTGTATTCTTGGATCAATAAAGGCGTAGGTCATATCGACGATAAAATTGACCACCACGACAGCCGTCGCCATAAACAACACGATATCCCTGACCACCGGTAGATCTCGCATGCCGATGGCGTTGAACACGAGCCGTCCCAGACCGGGCAGAAAATAGACGTTTTCGATGATGATTGCCCCTGCCAGAAGCTGTCCCAACTGGAGTCCCATAATCGTCAGGACCGGAACGAGTGCGTTGCGCAACGCATGCCCATAAACGACCGTATGTTCTTTGAGACCCTTGGCCCGCGCCGTACGAACGTAATCCTCACGCAGAACTTCCAGCATGGAGGAGCGGGTCAGCCGTGTCAGGATGGAGGCGCGGATGACGCCCAGAGCGAAGGCCGGTAATAACAGTGCTTTGAGTGATCCCCAGAAATCAGCGTTCCAGCCCGGGAAGCCGCCTGCGGAAAACCAGCCCAACTGAACCGAAAACAACAGGGTAAGCAGGATCCCGAGCCAGAATTCAGGTGTGGCGAGCCCCAGTTGAGTGCCAAACATGACCACGACATCGCCGGGCTGGTTCTGATGCCGGGCGGCGTAGATGCCGCAAGGCAGCGAAATAGCAAGGGCAAACGCCATAGCCAGAAGGGCCAGCGGGCCGGTCACCGCCAGGCTGTCCCGAATCAATTCATAAACCGGCATCTTGTAATGGATGGACTGATGGCTCCGGCCGACCAGGAGGTTTCCTATCCACTGCGAGTATTGCCCCATGAAAGATTTGTCCAGGCCCAGCTCGGCGCGCAGATTCGCAAGTGACTCCGGGGTCGCATTGATTCCGAGAATAATCTGAGCCGGGTCGCCGGGAAGGACAAAAAGAACCGCGAATACCGTGATGGAGACAAGGCAAAGCAGAATCAAAAGGGTTATCAGCTTTTTAATCAGGTAGCGGATCATCGATCTCTATAGAAGCTTTGAGTAATAGGGCGAAAATTATTGCGGATTTTAGATTGCGGATTGCGGATTGAAATATCAAACATATCGCACATACAAAATCCGAAATCCACAATCCGCAATCCGAAATTTTAAGCACTCCTCTTCTCCTGTATTTTACTGCCTCAATGTTATTGAATTCGAAGATTTTGTGTATTCATTTGCCCGAGTAAAAAGAGTGCTTTACCGCTTCCACCACACTTCGGTGCAATCGAGCGCAATGGTGGGATAATTCTTCCACCAGTTCATCAGTTCGATTTTCATTGCCGAAAGTGATGGTGAAAGAAAGAGAAAGCCGTTGACCGCATCCTCGGCGATGATTTCCTGACAGCGCCCGAACCATTTGGCCTTTTCCGCTTCGCTGGGAGCCTTCAGTGCTTTGGCATAGGCGTCGCGGAACTCCTGGGAGTCGTACTGGAAGTAGTAGTTCGGGTTGGCGTATATACCGATGTCCCAAGCCTCTGCGTGGCCAATCATCGTCAGCTCAAATTCTTTCTGCTTGAAAATGCGGTCCAGCCAGAAGCCCCATTCGACAATCTCGATTTTGAGTTTGATTCCGATCTGGCCGAGCATATCGGCGATGACCTCACCGGCACGCTGGGAATAGGGGTAGATCGCCGGCAGTTTTATGGACGCCGCAAAACCGTCCGGGTAACCGGCCTCGACCAGCAACGCCTTGGCTTTTTGCGGGTCGTAGGGGAACCTGGAGGTCATATCCTTGTAGTAAGGGGTGACGGGCGGCCAGTGGGATCCGATGACGGTGCCGTAACCGGCCATGACCAGGTCGATGACGGTCTGGCGGTCGATGGCATAAGCCAGGGCCTGGCGCACAAGCTTATTGTCAAAGGGCTTGGCCTTGTTGTTGGTGGACATGATGACTTCGGAGGTGGAAGCACCTGCGAGTACCTTAAAGCGCTTATCTTTGGCAATGTCCGCTGCCAGCTCAGGAGCGAAGAGCCAACCGATGATATCGACGTCACCGGCTTTCAAGGCCGCGATCTGGGCGCTGGGGTCCTTAATGAACCGATAGGTCACTTTGTCCAGGTAGGGCAGGGCAGGGTTCCAGTAGTTCTCATTTCTGACCATTTCGACGCTGTCGCCGCGGGTCCACTTGGAAAATTTGAAAGGTCCGGTTCCGATCGGCGCAGCCGCGGTATTTTCGTAAGCTTTCATCGGCAGCATTACCGCATCGCCCTCAGCCATGTGGACGATAAACAGGGCATCCACATCTTTGAGGGTCACCTTCAGTGTTTGGTCATCGAGAGTCTCTATTTTTTCGATGACGCGGAAAAATTCAGGGTGGGCGTTTTTGGTGGCTTCCGCTGCACCGCGTTCAAGGTTCCACTTGGCCACCTGGGCGTTGAAAGGTTCACCGTTGTGAAAGGTGACACCCTGGCGCAGTTGGAAGGTGTATACCTTGCCGTCAGGTGAAACTTGCCAATTGGTGGCCAGACCGGGCACAAATTTTCCATTGCGGTCGACCTTGATCAACCCCTCCATAATATTGGCGTAAACGACCCGATCAATAGCGGCAGATGCACTCGCTGTCGGATCCAGCCCCGGCGGCTCATCCCCCACGCACAGAACCAGGTTGCCGCCTCGTTGAGGGCCGGCCATTTTTTCGCTGAATTCCTTCAGTTTCCCGGCCATTTCATCAACCTGTATGGATAATTGATTGACCTTTTCAGCCAATTTTTCGACCTTTTCAGTTAGAACATTGAGTTTTTCTGCTTCCCTGCCCGTTTCGGCTGGTTTTTCGCAGGAAATCAATAAAAGGCTCATCAGTATGAATACAAAAGATAAAAGAAAAGTCCTTTCCAAATTCCGCCTGGTCATCTTATTCCCCTCCATTTTTATTAGTTAAGAAATGCTATCGATTTTTAAGATCGCAGAAGGCTGTCATGCCGGCCATACTTTTAGCTGTCAAGATGGCAGAGATGATCGCTCTTGATATGCAGTCTGCAGCTGCGTGCCCGATGTCGCTGACCGCCCGGGCGTGAAGCGGGCCGTAATATCCGGGAACCTCCGGCAATTTTCGCTTGCCCGTTGCCATGCAGAAGATCGTGTCACCTTCGAACAGGGTATGCGCCGGGCGAATGGCGCGTGCTATCCCGTCATGCGCCATCTCGGCGACTTTGTGAGCCTGCGCCTTGGTCAGGGTGGCGTCGGTTGCGACCACTCCGATGGTTGTGTTTGTGGCCGGCACACTTTCGGGTCGCGGCGGGAGTATAACGGCGCGTTTACCCTGCCGACCGAACTCGCGGTCTATCTCCAGGCCGATTTCCCAGGGTCGTCCCGTGGCGGGATTAATCACCTCGCCGTCCGGATTGACCGCCACCACAGCGGCAACGGTGATGCCGGAATCCAGAATCCGGCTGGCATTTCCCAGTCCCCCCTTAATGCTGCCGGCCCATGCGCCGGTTCCGGCACCCACGCAACCGGCGGCCGCCGAACCGTTATTGGCTGCCCGGCAGGCTTTTTGGCCCCATTCTGCGCTAATCGGCGGGACAAATTCAGATCCGCGATCCAGATCGTATAAAGCGGCAGCCGGTACGATCGGGGCCACAAATCCTTTGTCCAGCGGAAAGCCGAAGCCCTTTTGCGCCAGCCAGCGCACGACACCGTCTGCGGCAGCCAGGCCGAAAACCGAGCCGCCGGAAAGAACCACCGCCTGGGCATGTTCCACCAGGTTTGCCGGTGCCAGCAAGTCGGTTTCGCGAGTGCAGGGAGCCGACCCGCGCACGTCAGCGCCGAC
>Ga0209536_100012051_pt1 | contig 12608 bp, 12 predicted proteins | sample DeeMarSeWOR28_12_FD_187461 | JGI IMG/M metagenome (GOLD analysis project Ga0209536, IMG submission 187461) | Marine sediment microbial communities from White Oak River estuary, North Carolina - WOR-2-8_12 (SPAdes) (version 2) | ecosystem: Environmental > Aquatic > Marine > Intertidal zone >...
TTTCAAGTGGAAATATCTCATGAATAATTGGCTGGAGTTTTCTTGCTTCGACCCATCCCCGAATTTGAGCGAGGTCATTTCGGTTCGACTTCACGGTCACCAACTTTGCTTTCTTGCGACCGAAAAACCTGGTTGCGGCCAAACTGATAAAAACATGTGGCCGCAAAACAGTTGAAACCCAGACACCGTTTTTTCTCAAAATATGTTTGATCTTCTGAAATGGCTGGTTCCCAAAGACATCGAAAAATATATCGAATTCATTTTTTGTTTGGGATATGTTTTCATCATGATAATCGATGCAGGTATCCGCTCCTAAACCATGTAGGAACTCATGGTTACCAAGGCTGCTAATAGCGGTTACAGTCGCTTGGTGAATTCTGGATATTTGAACTGCCATTGAACCGACCCCACCAGAAGCGCCATTGATACAAATGTTTTTCCCTGCCTTAATATCTGCTTCGTCGCGTAAAGCCTGCAATGCAGTTAATGAAACCATCGGTAGAGCAGCCGCCTGCTCAAAGGTTAATGACTCGGGTTTAGTTGATATTTGTGATGCTTTAACAGCAATATATTCTGCACATGTTCCACCATACCACCCATCCAGCATTCCATAAATATGTTCGCCTTCTTTTACATCCTTTACCTGGTCGCCGGTTTGTATCACCTCACCTGCAAAATCAAAACCCATCTGCAATGGGAAACGGTTACCTGTGAGACGCTTAAAACGCCCTTTTCGAATAAATGTATCTTTCGGATTGATCGCGGCCGCTCGAACACGCAACAACACCGCATTCGGCTTAAGATCGGGTTGTGGAATATCAACGATTTCAAGCACCTCTGGGGTACCGTAACGATTTATTATTACAGCTTTCATGATGGTTCTCTCTTCAGATCCTGATCCTTTTTATAACTATATAATTGGAACTTTGGCATTCAATGAATTGCTGTAAGGTGAGGCTGAAACCAATCTGTCCTAATTTGTCTCAAATAATCTTAGATAAGCCAGGAATCTTCAATAAAAGATGGCTGATCCCAAAACTGAGCATTGCAGCTATGATCGTGGCGATCACAAATTTTCCAAAAGGGGGCAAAGGAAAGCTCGCCAGTCCTGCCTGGACACCAAGGACAACCAGAAGATGGATGATGTAGGTGCCATACTGGGCTCGTGTGATTGCCCTCATCAAACGACCAGCTTTCTTATTGATCCATTCCCGGTAAAGGGTCAGCAAGCCGACTCCCAGGCCAACACATACCAGTGCCTCCCATGTACTCCAAACCAGCGAGCCAAAATTCTTTCCGCTGATTTGCACTGACATCATAAAGCTATCATCGGACAGAAAATCTACATAGAACCATCCTGCAGATATCACCCCGATGCCCAACCAGATCAGACCAACTGAAGTAGGTAGCCTGTCCAGTGCTTTGAAACGAAACGCCAGCAGGCCCAATACAAACATGCTGACATATTGTGGTAGGTGAAACATCTCTGCTGGGATTAGAAACAGCAGCGGTACCCACTGATTGATCGTGTAGCGCGTGCGAACGATCCAGGAAAACAGAATAAAGATGACAACAAAAATTAGAAGGATCGCATGCCAGGGGATTTTTCTATCAGTTGGTGTTCGAAGATTGAAACGTTTCGTGATCAGGCGCCAGAGAACATAAACAACGCTGTACAGCAGCAGGTGAAGCAGGAACCACAGGTGGTTGTACAAATTTTGCCAGCCATCCTGATAAAGACGTGTAACGAACTCGGCCAGATTGAGCTGACTACCCATACTAAAATAGGCAATTGGTGCGAAGATGAACACAGCGAAAAATAAGGCTGGGATACCCAGGCGGATGAAACGGGCCTTCACAAATGCCCCAATCCCTTTACGCTCAAGCGCGCCAGGTACAAAATATGCAGCGATCAGAAAGAACAAACCCATGAAGAATGCCGCATTCACAGCCTGGAAGGGATCCAGCACCTCACTTTTCGTAGGGTTTGAAATTGGCCATGAACCGCTCAAGGGCGCATAAGCCTGACTAGCGTGGTGAGCGACAACCAGCAAGGTGAGTGTCACTCGCAGGTGATCCAAATAATATAGGCGTCTTGTCTCTTTCACCGCGATTTGGTTTGAGTTGATTTCTTGAACAGTCATTTTCATTCCTCCAAATTGATGATTATGCCGTCGATTCAATTTTGCATCAGTACTGGTATTTATTTTCTAGGAGTCGACTTTGAATGGCGGGGCATTGCCCTTTCGTGCTCGGGTCGTTCTGGTTTTATTCACTTTTTGTTTTCTCGATTTCATCCCAAATAGCCTGCGGATCGGCTTAAAAGGTCGAACGAGCACTTCCACCAATCCCAGCGTAATCAAGAATGAACTGATCAGGACAACCAAAAGTTTGACCCACATGTTTACATTCCACTGGACAAAGAAGTATGCAATCGGGATGATCACCGGCTGGTGGAGAAGGTAAAAGGGCATGATGGTATCGTTTCCATACACGAGCCACTTGTTGGAAAAATCCAGGTGTGTCATCGCGAGGTACAGAACACAAAGCGACCAACACCAGCTGCTAAGTGCAAAGAGGAAGATGAGCAGGATGGACCACGGCACAACGAAATTCATAGTCCACTCGAAAGCTTGGTCGCCGAATGAAGCAGTCAGTCCACCATAAACAACCAGGCTCAAAATGCCGCCTGCGACAAGCAGCCAGCGATCTCTGCGAACAGCCGTCAAAAATCGATCGTCGGCATACAGGATGTAACCCAGTATGAAAAAGAGCAAGGAATAGATAAAATCCAACCAACCATGTTCTTCAGGAAAGTATGGTTGGACAAGAACCCTGGCCAGCGTTAAAGGGATGATGAAGAGCAGGATCCCACCTCGCTTCTCAACCAGGTGACCCAACCAGGCATTAAACGAACTTCCAGCATCGCCCTGAAACCAACGAAAGATAGGTAAGGTCAGAAGTGAATATAAGAATAAGAAAGCCAGGAACCAGAGATGGTATCCTACTTCGAGGAATATTAGCGGAGAGAACCAATTGTTTGATGTGATATCAGCTAACAATATAGGGATGAAACTCAGAAAAGTCCCCTCAAACCACCCTTTGTGCAGCCATTCGAGATATGCCTGGAATGGCGTGAGTAATAAAGAGCCAACGATGAGGGGAATAAGTAGTCGAGTAACACGCTCACTGATGTACTGTCGGTTGCTTCGCCTGCGCAGGGCAAATAGACTAGCAGCTCCCGCAACCAGGAAGAAAAGCGGTAGTGCCCAGGGCCAGATCGTGATCATGATGATGGTCAAAACCAGGCTATGTTCCTGGTTGATGATATGGTAACCAAGGCCTTCGCGAAAGGGACTCACGGCGTGGTATACGAAGACTCCAATTATCAGGATTACACGCAGCCAATCCAGATAATATAACCGTACAAATTGCTTAGTTTGTGATTCGGTCGTCGTCGTATTCATCTTGTGTTTCCATTCCTATTAGGACTTCTGCAGACGGCTTTCTATTCAACGCGTATCTACGAACTCTAAAAAATCTTTCTTAAAATTGGCAGTTTTCTGAGGAAAAAAGCAATCACAAAGCATAGAAAGATTGCTATAGGTGAAACCAAAGCCCACTTTAGCAGCGGGTACATCTGGATTGCCTGGAGGGCTAGTGCCAGGAAAACTAACACAGGAGCATGGATGAAATAAACGGTAAATGTGCTGTCAGACATCGCTTTGGCCAGAGAACTCTGGCGGTTAAACTTCTCACGGAACCAGACCAATAGCACGGTGATCATCCCCACACAAATGAACTCCTCCCAGACGGATAAGGCAAAAGACTGCCAGGTGAGACCGCCTGTAAAGGGAGTGGTATTCCCATCAAGCGCGCCTCCCAGGAAAAACAAAATAGGGAACAAAACCAGGATACAGAATAAAACAACCCCCAGCCACACTTTCCCGGATGATGTGGGAATCTCCTGGAACCAATTTCCCCGATAGGCAATTACACCAACGAAAAATAAGGCGACATACTGCGGGACATAAGCCATTGGCAATCCCAGGAGTTCAAAATATGAGTTTATGGGCAGCCAAATACGCATGATAAAAATTATCACCCCCAGCGTGAAAGCAAATAGGCCAATAATCGCATTATTAGGGGCTGATATTGCAGCACGTTGGTCTTTGTTTTTGGATGCATTATAGACAAGTCCAAGTAACAACCTGCCGAGGCCATATAGGATGATAAAAATCAATAACAATTCGACAAACCACATGGGACCAACGCCCGGTCCGTATTGGCTGTAGCTGCGAATATGACTTCTCCAGAATCGACAAAAGGATTCAAATGAGCCGCTGAACCCCCTTGGAAAGAACCGGATGGCGTAGTAGATCAACGGATCGATCAGGAAAACATAGATCAACAGGGGAATACCCAGTCTCAACAGGCGCTCTTTGATAAAAATCCAGGGGCCTTTGCGATCATAGGCGCCTGGGGTGAAATAACCAGCAATCATGAAAAAGAAACCGAGTACGTAGGGTCCATTGATCACGCTAAACAACATGAAAACGAGCGCTGTTAGATCATCCGCTCGACTTTCCTGGTACGGCCAGAACCCTGATGCGCCGTAGGTAATCGCCATATGCCACAGGATTACCATGATGATCAATAAAGTTCTCAGGTTATCGACATATAGCAGGCGTGGTTTTTTGTTAGCCATCAACCATTCTCCTCATTCAAGGAGCTGGGTGACACGCTCACCCAGTCCACTATAACAATCAGGCCGTGGTCCCTTCAGGATGCAGGGTAGATACCTTGGCGGATTTTTTTTACAGCAGCACGGACAGGCACCAACACTTCATACATCTGCATCTTTGGTTTTGATATTTCAACTCTAAAACACTCGTTCAATGGATCGAAAATATTAATGACCGCTGCTATCAGGATAACTTCTCCATCAATGTTGGCACCTTGCATATGCACGTCCCTATTTACTCCAGGCTCATTTCATTCTGAAATCGAATGCCCTGCCACAGTTTTCTCATACCCACCAGCATGCAGGCCCAACCTGGCACTGAGAAGAATATCGCTAGCAGTGCAGAGTCATAGGCCGCTTCGATATCGTGTGTCAATTGGTCGGAGCTCAACATGCTGCCAGGTGGACCGCCAATTCCGCAGGCAAAATAGGCGGCGACAAACAAGAACATAAGACCTAGCATATTCCACTTTGCAGCCGAACGCAGCCATCCCGCGGCTTTGGAATGGACCTTCATCCAGTACCAGACGACCAGTGTATAGAGTAGTGCTCCAATTGTCCCGAACGTTCCAAAGAACAGCCACACCCAGTTTGGAAAACTCATCAAGCCACCTCCTTGACCTTTCGTCCGTAGATGAATCCACCGAGGACCATCAATACTGCGCCGATCGGTGGTCCTAAACCCCAGGCAAGACCGCCCCATGTTGAATCTGAGGATACAATCCCATACAACGTAGCATCGGGTACGATTCCCAACACAATCAACCAGAAGTTGAGAGTCATTAGGACGTGCATACAGAAAACCCCTAGAGCAAAAACCACCAATCCGAATACCTTGGTCTGCATACCCTTCATCCTTTCAAAATAGTTTTATCGACTTAACCCGGTACCTCTCCAGGCAATCCTGAACCTACTGGTCATAGCCAGCCCAGCCCCATGAAGATCAGACAGCAGTCTCTTCCGAGCGCGAGACAGGCAATTTTTGAGGCCTCTTTTTCAGCCTCATTCCAAACAGTAAACGCAGTACGTTGAACCGTCGGATCAGCAATTCATAGAGAACCATGATCAGCCCAAACGAAGTGATGCTGATGACCAGGTATTTGGGAAGGATCGACCATTCCAACGGGATAATGTACCAACCGACGATCAGGATCACGGTCTGGTGCAGCAGGTAAAAGGGCAGCACCGCTTCGCTGGCATAGGCGCGCGCGCGGTTGTTTACATTAAGGTAACGGGCAGCCAGGCCCAGCAAAAAGATCATCCAACTCCAAGTTCCGGTACTCATGATCACTTGAAAGAGCACGTACTGTCCCGATAAAGACTCACTGCCCGGATAAGGGTATCTGAACTGCAGGATGAATACCAGCTCGCCCACAAAGGCCAGGATACCCAGAATGAGACCGACCCATGTATGCCGTTTGCAGCTCTCAAAAAAGCGCTGGTCACCCGCAAAGAGCGCGCCAATCAGGAATACGACGCCATAGAAGGCCAGATCAGCCCAACTGTGCTCGCCGTGGTAAGTGCTGCGCAGAGCGATGCGCACCAGGATTAAGGGGATCAGGAAGAGATAGATACCGCCCCAGCGGTCGCTCCACCCGGCAAACCGTTTGATCAGGTGTTTTCCTTGGTCTGTGCGGAGCATGAGCAGCAACGGCAGGGCCACCACGGATACAGTAAACAGGAACTGCAGAAACCACAAGTGGCCAGGCCAGACATTGGTCAGGTAGGGCTCGTCTAAACGGAAGCGAAAGGAGCCATAGGAATCCCAGAATGGAGGCACTAAATCCCAGAAGGAGGATACATAGGCCCCGTGGCTGACACGGTCGATATAATACTGGACCGGCAAGAGCAGAAACGCGCCGACCGTGTAGAGAGGGATCAGCAGTCGTGTGATCCGCTCCCAGATATACTTCACCCCACTCCTGGATTTAAGCGAGTGCCAGGAACCAAACCCTGAGAGCAGGAAAAAGATGGGCATCATCCAAAGGTCCATCCAGGCGACGACCGGAAGCAGGATCTGGCTGCGCTCGTCATTTTTCAAATGCCAATCCAGGGGAGTGAAAAATCCGCTGCAGTGGAACAGGAAGACGGCCAGCATGGCGATCACTCGAAGCCAATCGATATCGTATCTTCGTTCTTTCATCGTATCTCTCCTCGCTTATGGGATGTAAGTTTTCAATAAGTTAGGAAATTGTTTTTCTAGCCCTCGACCAGATTCTCTATGATAGTGATGAATTTTTTTGCCGAGAAACCTTTGATGAACACATTGTCGATCGGATATTCTTCTATCTCTTTCATTTGATCAATGTCTTCAACAAGTAAAATCAAGTGAATCTGTGGGTATTGCTCTTTTAGCTGCTTGATTGCATTCTGCATTTCAGGTAGAGATATATCCAGTATGATCAGAGCTGGTTTGTGATTTTCAACCATTCTTAGAGAGGAATTAACATCTTCCGCTACCAAAACAGCACTGATCTGGGGAATGGTGGTCATCAATGCCAGTAAGCCATTTTGTAGTACGCCAGAATTGGATACAACCAGAGCGAGTATCGATTGATTTTTCATGGTGATTGCGTTTTTCCTTATGGAAATGCCTCAATTCTTCTACTTATATGATAGACGTTTTCGCCCTTAGCCACATCGGTCAAATAATAGATTCTTCACTACGACAAAAGACCGCTCTGAGAGCGGTCTTTTCGTAAGTCAAAAGATGTAGTCTGACTACGACAAATGACGTATTAGCTCAAGCCGTTATGTTGAAGAGTGGATTTGTTTATTTTGTTTCACAACACAAACCACTCAATCTAAATCGGTCAATCCCTCCCGCAAGGCGTATAGCGCCGCCTGGGTACGGTTTGCAAGATGAAGCTTGCTGAGTATATTGGTCACATGCGTCCGTACAGTCCGTTCACTTATCACCAACTGCTCGGCAATTTCATGGTTGGGCAATCCATTGGCTACGAGTTTGAGGATCTCCACTTCACGCACCGTCAGAGGATCAACCGTGGGTTTTAGATTCGTTGATCGCTGCAGTTCGCGCATTAACTTTGCTGCAATCGATGGACGCATCGAAGTTTCACCCTGGTGTACTTTTTGAATGGCAGTCAGGATTTCAACAGGAGATGAATCCTTCAATAAATACCCTATTGCGCCAGCTTTGATGGCTGCATAAACCTTATCGTCTTCTGTAAAGCTGGTGAGTATAAGAATGTGGGCTTCAGGATTTTCTGCTTTTATTTCCTCAATCGCCTCGATGCCTCTTTTACGCGGCATTTCCAGGTCCAGCAAGATAACATCTGGCTGCAACTTTCCAGCCATTTCGACTGCTTCGAAGCCATCCTGCGCTTCCCCGATCACTTCCATGCCCGGTTCGGTGTCAATCAAGGCACGCTGCCCTTCTCGCACGATAGCATGGTCATCTACAATCAACACTCGAATATTGTCAGCCATGATTATGCCTCCTGAGTAATTGGTGATCTTAGAGTATTCTCTAAGTTTACACAGGCCTTTACTTGGGTACCCTCGCCCGGTTCTGAGTGGATGGTTAAATTCCCGCCCAGTTTCTCTATCCGCTCTTGCATACTGATCAATCCCAACCCGCCCCGATCATCCTTCGAATATGGATCGAATCCGATCCCATCATCTGTAATTGATATCTCTATACACGGTATTTGATTTCTCTCATCCAGCCTGAGGGCCACAGATACAGTTGTGGGGCTGGCATGTTTCAAAGCGTTATTCAACGCTTCTGTTGCGATCCGGAAGAGTTCTTCTTCAATATTCCTGGGAATTTCAAGATCTTTATCAATTGATAAATGAACTTCTATGCCCGATCTCCTTTCAACAGCATCCAATCGCTGTTGCAATGCTCCCCCCAATCCAACACCTCTAAGCGCCAGGGGGCGCAATTCATAAACCAGCAGTCGCATCTCTTTCAGGGCTTGTTGGGAAATCTCGCCTAGCCGGATCAGATACCCTCGAGCGCGCTCTATTTCTCCAGCGTTGGCCAATCGTTGTCCTGCTTCGGCCATTAAGGTTAGGCTGTGCAGGGATTGGGTGACCGAATCGTGCAGATCACGCGCTAATCGATTGCGTTCTTGTAGAACAGCCATTTCTTCTGCTTGGGTTGTATAGATCTGTAATTGCTCGTGAGCATCCTGTAATTTAAGCTGTTGTATTCGGAGTTCTTCGTTGGCTGTTTCAGTTTCACGGATGATTGCGATAAAGGAGGCGATAAGGAAATAAACAACCGCATATACAAATATCAAAGGTAATCCGATCTCACTATCCAGACCAAATAGCATAAGAATCGCCACGATCCCGGTAAAGATCCCAGTGATCGAAAAACCAATTCTTTGAGGGAAATTATGCATGACCTGAACAACAAGTGGACAGAATAATGCAGCCCAAAAATCTACGATAGGCGTGATGAAAGCTAGTGTACAGATGATGGCAGTCTGAACGATTAAATAGGTATAGGTTAATATCTGCTTTTGTCGGATCAAAAAGGGCTCTGCAATAAGAAAAGCCAGGTAACCACCAGCTAGAAAGGCAATACTCAAAAATCGTTCATCTTGAAACCTCACCAATAAGCGAACGATCGCGCTGATTGCTAAAAGGTAAGTGGCAAGGTAAGTAATGAATAATGTACGTCGAGCCATCCTTAATCCTTTCGTTGGTTTAGTGTAAGGCTTTGAATGCTTAATCCAGATACGACTCAGTGAAAATTATATCTTACTCGATTTCCGGGAAATGCAAGTGTCAGAAATGAAGGTCTCAGGATTGGAGTAAAGCAGACCATCTTTCCTTCGTCATGCTTGGTGCAACGCTGGTGCAAACGGGGTACTAAAGCATGGAAATTATAGACTCTATGGACAAAATGACCTTCACATAATGTGATTGTGTAGACTTATGACCCTGTATATAAGGGATAGACACAATAGACACTTTCTGAAAATCTCTTACACAGAAGAGGGCACTGGTTCGAGTCCAGTTGCGCCCACAACGTGAACCACTCGACAAACCTATCGAGTGGTTTTTATGTTGAATTGTATTTAGCAATTTTCGACAAGGGTGGAATCTAAGATTTGCTGGTACTTGGTTCCAGTCCTGCAAACATCGCCGCAATATATTGTCTTATTTACAGGAAAACTGGACAAAAACACCCCTGACAGCTTTATTTGCTTTCAAAGGTGAGGATCACATTGCCAGTTTCATTCTTGATTTCCAAACGATTTTCCGTTAGCTGGAATTGAGTTGCATCCATCAGCGCTCCAATGTATGCAGCTTCCTGATCCATGATGCCTTCAGGTTCAGGGCAAAGTTGTACAGTCACAGCAAATGGGGAACCCAATGCAAAGTTACCGTCACTTTTGGCTTGATATTTACCACTGTCTGGTGTACCGCCGTAGCCGTTACAGCCCATCTGACCACCAAGATACTCATCTGCAAAGTTCAAAGAAATTGCAGTACCTGCAATCAGGTCTTTTCCATTCAGGGAAACCAACTCCCATTCGGTATCTGAAAGCTGAGTTGCTGATGGACCGCAGCTGCCATTGAAGAACTCGAACTCTGGACAAGACGAGCCATCGAGAAAGATGCAGGTGGCGGGCTTACCACCTGGAACCTGATTAGAACCTGGCTCCAGTGTGTAACCTTGCTGTACGCAGTAAGAATATTCCTGCCCACAAAGACCTGACCTGAACTCTTCTTCTTCACACTCATTCCCATCAGGGAAGACACACACAACTTCAAGGATGTAGTCTGGTATAACGGGCATACCTGGTTGAGGTCCCTCGAGTGCTTCAGATGTGGGGTCAATAGGTATTTGAGTTTGAAGCTGTTTGTCAACTTTACGTTTGCGCGTTGTAAACTCGTAACCTAGACCGGTGCAGTAGACTTCAACAGGGTTGCGTATGTTGACTGGCCCCTCCGGCTCAATAATTGTCTCTGACTCAACTGCCAACTCTGGCTGTGATTTCGCACAGGCGGCTAGCGTGAGAAAAATCAGTGCTAACCTCACAAGCAGCAATGGTTTATTGCACATTTTCGTTCTCACTTTCTGCCTCTATATATCTTAAGAGTCATTCACCAAGACTAAACGTCGAGAGTATTTGATCGTATAGTTCTTTGTTTTCTTCATTATCAACGTCTAACATATTAATCTGGAAAAGGATATTGTTGTGTAAATAATAAATATCCACATATGAGGGGGCCATGGGTGATTGGGGACTGTACAATCGTACAGCAGGGGCCCCACCAATATCCATGTTGGGTTCTTCGGGAATATTTTCTAACTTTCCAGAAAAGTTTTCGTTGATCCAACTTGCTAAATCGGTGCCTGGGGGTGGATTAAACACATCAGAGTCATGATGCGATACAGTGAACGCGGCAAGTGATGGTTTTTCACCATCTCCCAGGAACGCCTGGATAAACACATTGTTTGGATTTTCACCATCCAAGAAACATAAACACTCAGCGCGTCTTTCTTCAGGTGGTTTTTCTTTACAATCCGATGGCATTCGCCCGAAAAAACAATCTTTTGGATACATGAAGGAATAGCCATGTCTTTCATTTTTATAGATATTCCAATCTACGGTTGACTCTGCTGCAGATTCGCTGCAGCTGCTGATCATCAAAATTCCAAAGACGATCAGAACAAACGATGTTAATATTTTGCCTTTCATTTCAATCTCCTTACAGCTTACAAATTGAGCAGGTCTTGGGTTTTCTAGGTCTAGCGATAAAACGATTAAGTGATCATTATGGCATCGCCTCGTAGGTCGCCAGGATTTGCAGCATTATTTCCTTGGTCTTCATCAGGTAATCTTCATAAGTGGCATCTTCGCGTGGAAGTGCGCCAAAATTGATCATTGTGCCATCTTCCAGTTCAATTCTGAATGCTTCGGTGTGTCTATCCAGGGTTTCACCGTAAACATAACCGTCCTCTTCCCATTTACCCAAAATTTCATGACCATTGGCTGTGTATAACTGATCACCAATGAAGATGTTTTCGAGCAAGGGGATTGCTTCACCTGCGCCAAATCCTGTTGGGCCGCAGGCGGTATAGCGTTTATCCCGGTTGGGCGGAGCAGAAATGTAAATCCAGCCCAGTGAATACTCGATCTTTACACATAAGCGATCAGTATATTCTTTCATCAATTGATCCAGATATTGAGGCTCTGTCATGCCTTCGGGTAAATCATCACCAGAGAAACCATCCGGACCATAGAATGAGAGAGTAGCATTTCTGGGATAGCTGAACTTGTATCCGTACCGGTTGTTGACGAATACTGGCCAATCCGCGGTAGGATCGAAGGGTTCTACGGTGGGTTGCTCCTGTGTACCGGCTTCAATCACAGTCAGTTCGGAGACCTCGATGCGAGTGCCGTTGACATCTGGGAAACCGACCAACAACTTGCCACTTACTTTTACGACTGCCCCGGTATCTCGAAGGCTTTCAACCTGGGCCTGAAGAGATTCATCCTGGCTGGCGTGGATGCTGTACCACATTGGGAACTTGCCCAGCAGCTCGAACACGTAGCTAGTCCCCATATTGAAAGTGCTGCTGGTGATGGTACCCAGCCACCCCTCGATGTCTTCCTCGGCGTAATTTGCACCATACAGCATCTTGTCCACAAGCAGTTGGCAGCCGTTGTAATCTTCGACATCACAGGGCAGCATGCCCCATAGGTGGACATATTCGCTGGGGCCGTCAGCATCCCGCAGGGTCCGAATTTCAGCCTCGATCTGTGGGGTGGCGCCGGTCAGACCAAATTCTCCAGTTCCCTGTGGGGAGAGAATTACAAAATCATCGTACTGGCTTCCTTCGGGCAAGCTGGCGATATGGCCCAGCCATGCGGTT
>Ga0209536_100012053_pt1 | contig 12605 bp, 7 predicted proteins | sample DeeMarSeWOR28_12_FD_187461 | JGI IMG/M metagenome (GOLD analysis project Ga0209536, IMG submission 187461) | Marine sediment microbial communities from White Oak River estuary, North Carolina - WOR-2-8_12 (SPAdes) (version 2) | ecosystem: Environmental > Aquatic > Marine > Intertidal zone >...
CAACGACGACATCCGCCATCAGCGGATTATCCCGGTTATGGTGAAAATACGGGCTGCCCTTCAAGGGTTTAAGGAGCCGATGAATGGTGAATACTTCTGAAGGAATCGCTGTTTTGATTAAATTCGCACAATTCAAGCCATCTTTGGTCTGCTCAATGGTTTCTTTCAATCTGGCGGCGGCTTTGCCCGTGGGGGCGGCCAGATAGATTTGAAGCGCCCGATCGGGCAGTTGCTCCAGCAGAAGCGCTAAAACTTTTGTGACGGTATATGTTTTCCCCGTCCCCGGGCCCCCCGTGATAATGCTTAAAAACCTTAAACTGGAGACGGCCGCAGCGACTTTTTGCCAGTTGATGTCCTGCGCTTCGATCTTTGGAAACAGCCGATCGAGGCTATCCTTTAGGTGAAGCGAATCCAGGTCCGCTGGATGGCAACGGATTCTTTTTTTAATCGAATTGGAGAGCGTGTTCTCATAATTCCAGTACCGATACAAATAAAGCCGGTTTTTGACATCCAGGATCAACGGATGGATGTCACCGGGGCGCCCGACGGCCGGATTGGCCCTTAGTTTTTCCAGCCAGACATCAAGGTCGGGGCATCTGATGGACTCCTGGCCGCCCTGTTTCCCAATGGGTCCCTCAGCGGCAACCGTTTCCAGATTGAGACAGATATCACCGCTGCCGGTTGCATGGCTGACCAGGGCGGCAGCTAAAAATATGTCGGGATCATGATCCTTTGAAAAACTGCCGATAAATTTAGCAAAATAAATATCGATTTCCGACAGCAGACCTTTTTGCAAAAGACTATTTATCGTCGATTCCTTAAGCATTCAAATTTAAATTTCAACAAAGCCTGGGGTCAGCGCTTTTCCTAAAGCATTGATTAGTCTAGGTTGCGGACAATCATGGTAAATTCCGAATTGCGGACCGCGTCGACTGTCCACTCCCCGGATGAACAGGTAGAAAACGCCGCCAAAATCAGATTCGTATCGAAAACCGGGATTGCGCTGACGCAGATACTGACAAAGCGCCAGCACATACAGATGATACTGCAGGACATAGTAACTTTCCTGCATGGTTTGACGAATGGTGCTGGTGCGATAGCTGTCAATGGTTGCGCCCAGATAATTGGATTTCCAATCGATCAGATAGAATTGCCCCTGATGTTGGAAAATCAGATCAATGTAACCTTTCATGAAACCGGCGATAGGGCTGAAGACTAATTTTTCCAGCATAACTGGGAAATGCCCGATGTCCCCGATATGGCCGTGCTGTTGAAATACAGTGTGTAATGTTTGCGGGACAACCGGATTCAGCGGAAAGTAAAATTCCATTTCGTTGATGCGGTCGTTTAAAGCAATTGAAGACAGGGTTAACTCCGGCTTGTCGGCTTTCAGCGGAACGTTGAGCACATGTGAAATGGTTTCGGCGACGATCGGCTGCCAGCTGGAATCAAAGCCATAAACCTGGAGCATATGTTGAACCGGCTGTTTTAAAACATCAGGCGAACAGGATGTGTAATCCAGATGCTCGAATATATCATGGAAAAAATTGCCGGCACGCGAACCTTTAGGAAAACTAAAAATATCATTGTGCTCAATTGATTCCTGAGAATCGATCCATTTTTCGGGTGTGTCTGTGAGGGGTCCGAAAAAGTCGGCAAATGCATCGCGGTCGGGAAGATCGATGTCGGTTATGCGCCTTGAGACCAGAGACGAATAGCTTGAAATCTTCCAGGTGCGGTCGATTTCGCCTGAAAATTTTCGACAGACCATTGCTTCAGCAGTGTCCGTCTGCTCAAAAAAAATGTGATCTGCATGCTGAGGCAATGCGCGTACCTCGATGGTTCCTCCTGATTTTTCTGCCAGCCGATTTAAATCTTCAATCCGGTCTTCGTCTAATTTGCCGCGAACATGTTTGTTCAGGTCGGCAACGAGATCTTCAGAACGATAATCCATTTTGGAGCGGTCGGAACCATGCAGCAGATACGCCAGGGCCGAAGCGTCGGCCGTTTTAATTCTCCCCCAAGCCAGGTAGCATTTTGATTTTGCGCGCGTTAGCGCGACATACAAAAGTCGGACATTTTCGGCCAGTAGTTCATTCTGGGCGTGGATGAGATTTTGACCGCGCGCATCCGAACCCAGATCCAGTGTCAGCCCTTGGTCGCCGTCACCTTTATTCTGCTGATGGAAAATAATTTCATTATCTTTTAAAAATGAACTTTCCCAACCATAGGGGCAAAAAACTACTGGATACTCGAGGCCTTTGCTCTTGTGGATGGTCACAATTTTCACTGCCCGTTCATCGCTTTCCAACCGGAGTTGGTGTTCTTCAAGACCCGTCGATTGAACGTTGCGCTGCTCCGCGAGCCATTTTAAAACGCCGGTCATACCCAAATTTCTCTTTATGGATTCTTGATGAAGAATCTCCGCCAGGTGCAGCACATTGGTCAGGCGCCGCTCTCCATCCGCAAAAGCCAAAAGGCGCTGGCGGATCTTTTCGCGGGTCAAAACCATTCGAAACATGACCATAAATCCGGATCGTTGCCATACCTGAAAGTATTGGTGAAAAGCAGCCCGTCGATTTTCCCACTGCCGAATGTCTGGCCCGTTGGATAAAAGCGCTTCGCCCTTTACGCCCATCATGTCCATTGCCAGAGCCGCTTTAAGGTATTCCAAGTTGGAGGGTGCTGAGATGCTGAGTAAAATTGTTTCAAACTCCATGGCTTCACGGGAATCAAAAATGCTACCCGTGCTGTAAAGAACTGCCGGAATGCCTTTGGCGGACAGAAAATTTTTGACCAGCTGAGCCTGCCGGTTGGTTCGAACCAGGACAGCAATGTCACCCGGTTGCCAGGGCTCAGATTCTGTTGTTACGATTCGATAGATTTCATCGGCAACCGCCCCGCCGATCAGTCGTACCGATTCGGTTTTGGTGATTGGTTTGTTCGGCTGTGCATGCGCCCTGGAATCCAAATACCATAGTGTTAACGGTGTGATGCTTTCCGTTGCAGCAGACAGCCCCTTTTTTCCAGGCCGGGCATCGGTGAAGGGGATTTCTTCAAAAATGAACGGATCTTTCACATTCGAAAAGATGGTGTTAACCGCCGAAATCAGTGCGGGCTCAGAACGCCAATTATCCGGGAGTGTGAATTTAGCGCGGGCATGCCGTGCGGCCTTTAGGTAAGAAAAAATATCCGCCCCGCGAAAGCCGTAAATCGCCTGTTTGGGATCACCGATCATAAACAGCAGACTGTTTTTAGTAGAAAACAGCCGGGAGAAGATTTCATATTGAATGCCGTCGGTATCCTGAAATTCATCTACGAGAGCGGCTTTATATTTTTGGCGAATGGCTTCCGCAAGCGGGTTGCCGCTTTTCGCCGCCAAGGCTTTTTTGACCAACACAAGCAAATCATCGAAAAATTGAATATTTTTTTTCGCCTTGCGCGCCATTAACTCCGATGATGCATAATCAAACAGCCGGGTTTTCAGCCAAACAAAATAATTTTCCAATTCAGTCTGAAGATCGGCGACCTTGCGGTAGACTTCATCACAGGTCTTAAAAAAGTCGTGAGAGGGAGGCAACCGATTTTTTTTGATTGCTTTTTTTATTTTTTGGACGGTGAATTTTTCAAAATTTTCAAACAACGGAAATCCGGCACTGTTCGGTGCCACATATTTTTCCATGGCATCGATCAAAGATCTGATCTTAATAGCTCTTTTGGTCATTCCGGATGCATTTTCATCAGGTTCCAGGCTGCCGTACTGGACGGCGCTCAGCGCCGGATCTCCGAGAGCTTCAATTACACCGCTGCGCGCCTGAGGCCATTGATCTTTTAGGCGCTGGTAGGCTTTGCGGAAGGCCTTCACATTTTTCAAAGGCGGCTGGTTGATCTTCGGTATAATTTTTATTTCGGCAGCTCTCATTTTATTCAGCAGCTGCCAGAAATACACGGGTCCTTTAATTTTCTCGGTAAAAAAACCGATTAATTCCAGGGGGGCATCATAAAAATTTTTTCGCCAAAAATCCTCGGCAACTTCGCGCACCCATTCGGTCTGGTCGGAAATAAGCTCGGTATCAAATAAATTTGCGGTCTCAAATGCGTGTTCATACAGGATTTTTGCGCAAAAGCCATGAATGGTAAAAATTGACGATTTATCAAATTCCACCAGCGCATCATGGATCAAATCAACAGCGACTAAGTGATCTTTTTGGTACTTCAGTAAATCTCTTAGAAAATTGTCTTTGCTGGTTCCCCGGTAAAAGGCGTTTTCGGCTTGCAGCAGTTTGGTCCGTATTCGATCACGCAACTCTTCGGTGGCGGCGTTGGTAAATGTGACCACCAGGATCTGATCAACCGGAAGCTGTTTTTCCAGAATCAGTCTTAAAAACAATCCCTCAATGGTGTATGTTTTACCGGTTCCGGCACTGGCTTCAATGAGATTGATACCTTTCAGCGGAGTGTTGATGAGGTCGAGAGGTTCCAAGTTAAATTTGCCTTCTAATTTCTGGATACCAGTTTAAGTAGCTTCTTGAAGGATTAAGTGTTCAGGTGTCAGAAGTGAAAGAGCTGAAACCTGAACACTGACGTCTGACACTTACGAATTCCTGACACCCGACACCTGAAACTTAAATGTTTGTTCCGTTTAACCGATAGATAAACGCCAGCACTTCGGCCACTGCGCGATACAGTTCCGGAGGGATCTCAGTTTCCAGATCGAGCGCTTCCAACACCTGCACCAGATTTTTGTCTTCATACAGCGGAACACGATGGGCCCTGGCAGTTTCTATAATTTTTTGAGCGACAAAGCCCCTGCCCTTGGCGACGATTCGTGGCGCTGCATCTTTTTCTTTTTCATATTTGAGGGCTACAGCTTTGGGCTTTTTTTTCATCATTAAATCCTCAGATCGATTTGCCGATCTTTGCCGATGTCTAAATCCTCGTAATGGAATTCTCGAACCTTTTTTTCAGAAACAACTGCTTTTAAAATTAAATAGTCAAACAGGGAATCTAAAGCATTGCGGATCTCAGAAAAACATTCCTCGAATTGTTTTTTGCGGGCATTATCTTTAACGAAAAAAGTTATTGTCAGATCTTTTTTCAGTAGAAAAAAATCGGTCCGAATTTCACCGATGCGTTCCATTTCCAGAAACACTGAGATTTTAAAGCCGGCTTTGAGTCCATTTTTTTTCTTCTTCGGGCAATACAATTTTAATGCGGCTTTTTGCTGCTTTTCTTTTAAAGGAATCGAGAATAAAAAAACATGGTACGGTTCCGGCAATTCATGCTTGTTGACCGCCCGGGTTTGCTGATTGACAATATCAGCCAGCAGCATCTCCAATGTATTTTTCAAGCCGGAATAGCTTTTGGCGTCAGGTAATTTTGAGTTTGAATCCGGGGCCTCCAGATATTCTTTGAGCATTAAAAGGATCGGCTTTAAATCTTTGGTGAAGATCTGCTTAATTTCCGGGGCACCTGCCAGCGATTTGGCCAATTGTGACTTCTGGTGTTCATCAAATTTATCGATGATATCCTCAAGCTTTGTTTCGAAAAAAAACCCCGCATTTTCAACGTAGGATTTGAGCAAGGGAAACCATTTTGCCACGGCTTTGCTTAAATCGATGGATGCAAAGTGAGCATCCAAAGCAGCCATGGCCCTGCGGAAAGGCTCCGGAGGAAGCTGGCTGCCGGGAAGATTTAAAATCTGACGGACAGCCTGCTGAATATTGGTCTGAATTTTGTTAAATACATCTGAAGAAAGGATTTGCAGGTTTTTGATTCCGTTTTTGCTGCCGGAAAACGCTTTTGATTCTGGATCGATCAGTTGCAGTCGAAGTTGCCCGTCGGTGTCGGTGACTTTGACGAGCAGTTCGGCACCAGTTTTAACCGGAAATTTAATTTCAGCTATCGCACGAAATCTACCGAAATCAACCAAGGCCCGCTGGTTATCTTTCAGATCAATTATTTTCAGACTAAAAACATCGCCCGGTTTGACAATTTCCTGCATCCAGGCGGATCTGTTCAGCTGAGGATCAAAAATTACTTTGATTAGCGAAGAGATGTCCATGTGTCGGTCCTAACCATTGGCCAATGGGACTTAAACGCACTGCTGGGTTGTGATCAATCCAGTAGTGCTTCATTTGGCTTCAAAATTCGAAATTCGAATCTCGAAATCCCAAATCAGAATGTTCGAAACAGGTTTAGAATTTAGGTCATTCGGGATTCGAATTTGTTTCGAATTTCGCATTTCGTGTTTCGGCTTTATAAATTCACAGAATATCCAATTGAGAAGGAACAGAAAATATTATTGGAAGACCTTATTTCTCCTCTTCGGTATAATACACGCCCGGTATCCAGCTTTTATGGATCTTGGCGGTTTTGCTCGGGTCCTCTTGTGTTTCGTCAATAAACTTGAAATTATTCCAGCCGACCCGGATCAGATCATTGTGGATTAATTTCTGGCGGGTAATCTTCTCTTCATTTACAAAGGTACTGTTGGTACTTTTCAAATCTTCGATATAATACTCGGGTTTGCCGCCGGGCTTCGGATTTTCCTTGACCTCGATAATCGCATGTTCAAAGCTGACCACGGTATTATCGATATAAATATCACTGGCCGGGTCGCGGCCGATTCGCAGCCGGGGTTTGTCTAATTTGAACTTGTTGATGGCCACACCTTCGTGCAGCTGAACGACCATTGCCATTGCCTTCTCCTCTTCTAGTTGTTTTGCATTGCGATGCCGTGAGCCAGCAAGGGTTCGAACACCGCTTGAGAGATTTCCTCAAAAGATTCATCGAGGGGATCGGTCATTTTAAAACAGACGTCATAATAAGGGTTATCGGATTCTCCTCTGGCAAATTCAGTGCTGACCCATTTTCTGCGAGCCGATGCTAAAGCTGCGGTTTTCGATTTGCCTTTGATTTGCTTCTGCCGAACATATTCCAGCGATGCTTCAGGGAAAAAATGCAAAGGCTTTTCCATTCCCAGCTTAAAAACATTGAGCAGATCGCCAAGATATTTCCGATTTTCAGCAACAGGGTTGAATTGCCAGGTTGCATTTTTAAATACCAGCATGCTGTTCAGGGGCCAATTGTTCGGAGCCACCGCACACAGAGCTAAATGGTAAATCCAGGATTTTAGCAAGTCCTGAGCCCGCTGGTTGGCATATCGTATCTGGATCACGCCCTGCCGGTAAATTTCCGGAAAACGGACCTGCAAGCAAAATTCATTGATCTTGATTTGGGTTTCCAGAGGATCGGCGATTTTGTCATCCAGAAAAGATTCAATTTGACGAACGAACCGTTCAGCATCAATGCTCATTTGGTTGTAGTAAAAAGCGCCAACCGTTCCGTGCGGAAGCTGTCCCATGGCCATCTGCACCGGTCGATAATCGTCAAGCGCTCTGCCGGCCAATCTGGATTTCACCATGTTTTGGCCCACCAGATATTTGTCCAGAGGAGTTAATTCAAAATCTTCGCATTTATCGGTCAGTACCAATTTCTCGTCCAGATATATACCCAGACGCTGCTGTAACAAAAATTTAACCGGGCTGCCAAAAAACCGGCATACGGTTTCCATCTGCGGCCGATGCACCTGCTCATTTTCCGGCGTCGTCAGCGGGATGGCGCTGGTTATCAATGGAGACGGCTCCTTGCGTTTGCTTAAACCGGCAGCCGCATCCCGGTTTTCTTTAGAGTAGCTGAATAATTTTGCATCTTTCTTAAAATACTGCGGAGAAAAAGCCTGCAAGCGATGAATGCTGACCACATGTTCCAGTATGTTTTTGCCGGGTAGATAAAAGCCCTGTTCAATGGCGTCCAGCAGTTCACTGACCAGAACCGAAGGCGGTATACGACTGTTGTCTAAAATGCTCTGCCCGACGTAACTGATATACAGTTTTTTTCTGGCGGAAATAATGGATTCCAGAAATAAGTATTTATCATCATTTCGACGAGAGCGGTCGCCGGTCCGCGGGTGACTGGCAATTAAGTCAAAGGTTAAGAACTGATCATCCCGCGGAAATTTGTCGGAATTCATACCGATCAGACAAATTATTTTAAAGGGGATGCTGCGCATTGGAAGCATTGCGCAAAAGGTTACCCCGCCGGTCATAAAATCGGATCCGCGACGAAGTTTTGACAACCGCTGAACCAGATAAAACCTCACGGGCTCGAATTCTAGAGCTTCATCGAATTCAGCATCGGTTTGCCGGTTGCCGAGGTCTTCGAAGATCGCCTCTATCATCTGCATTTCCCTTTCGGTTTCTTCATCCGCCAGAAAAAAATCATCGAGCAGGCGTTTTAATTCGGCACACCACTGTTTCAGCCGTTTCGGTCGCTCCAGTATTTTAACGCAACGAAATAGCTTATCGATAAAATGCAGGAATTTGCCAAAACTATGAATTTCATTGCCTTCGATATTGTCGTAGGGCAGAATTCCGTCAACCATCAGTTGATTGTTTCCCGCAATGGCATAGCCTAACAACAGTCGGTCAATCCCTGCCTGCCAAGTATTATCCGAAGTTGCGGGTAGCCCCAGTTGCTGACGGCTGTTGTTATCAAAGCCCCATCGAATTCTGGTATCGCGGATCCAGCGCTCGACGGTTTCGATGTCGGTGCCGTCCAATCCAAACTTTTCTTTAACGCCCGGGGATTCCAGCAGCCGCATCACCTGGGCGGCGCTGAGTCTTGATCCTTTGAAGTCCAACAGGGATAAAAAGCCTTCAATGAGTCGGTTTTGCGCCCGGATACTTTGATCGGCAATCCGAATCGGAATTCGCTGGCTTTCATCTGTCTGGGCTTCAAATACAGCCCGAATATACGGCGCATAAATTTCGATATCGGGTGTCATAACGATGATATCTTTCGGCAGCAATTGAGGGTCTTGATCAAACATTGCGAGCAAATTGTCATGCAAGACTTCAATTTCGCGCATCGGGCTGTGGCAGCAGTGAACTTCAATCGAAGTATCCGAGTCATCGATGCGGATCGGCAGCGTTTTCGAAGCCTCTGTAAGATGATTTGTTTGATTATTACCGTCTGCGGTTGTCGCTCGGCGCTCCCGCAGATTCAATATGTCGGATTGAATGCAGCAGAGCAAATTGCTGCAACCCGGGTCCTCGTGGATTTCATGCACTTGGCAATTAAAACTATTGATTGCCGTAAAGAAGTTCTTTCCGTGAGCACCCATGGATGCCAGCAGTCGATTTCCTTCCTCCAGATGAAGCGCTGAAGTCATATCTGCTGATCGGGAGTATTTTTTTTTGATTTGCTGCATCTGTTTTTCAGAAACGATATCGCCCCAGTATTCCCGGCAGGGATTTAAAATAAATAAATCGATTTCGACCAGCTGCGAAAGGGCAACAAAAGCTTCTAAATGAAAAAGCGGCAGATAAGATATGCCGAAGATAAATACCCGCTCCGGCAGACGGGTGAATTGATGCGGCTTAGTTTGAATTATTTTAATCAAATTGCGTTGCACTCTTGCGCGGTGAAGATTTTGCTGGCCCTCTGCCAGTTGGCGCCAGATCTGAGCTTGCCACTGCTCCGCGGAATGATCACCCTTTGCACCTTGCTCCCATCGAAATATCATTTCCGGACGGAATACCTGATACTGGTCAAATATATCGGCTAATTTAAAGGAGAGCTGCAGTCGCTTGAGGTGAGCGGCATCATCGACGAGGTAGGCCTTCAGGCGCTCAAAACCGGCCAGAAGGGTGCAATCCGGAAGAATTTTCATAATTTTAAACGTCAAAACTTCCGGTTCAAAAGGCGATGGTTGCGGAAATTCAGGGAGAACCTGTTTGGCAATTTCTTGCAAAAATGAATTGGGAAATGGAAATCGAACATTGGCGCAAATGCCGTTACGTCGCGCAATCTCCAAAGATACCCATCGTTCCATACCTTTGCTCTGAACGACAATAATTTCCTCCAGCAGCACTGCTGACGGGTGCGTTTTCAACATCTGGGACAACTGTTCTGCCAGAATCTCAAGTCGGTTGCTGGTAAAAATATTCAGGCCGGACATAGGGTCAATTTCATCTTTTCTTGCTAGCGAATGAACCGATTCAAAAATCGGAAAAAGCGCATTTGCCAGTATGCGAGGTTTACCGGGACCAGTAAACTGGGATGCAGATTGGGATTTTTGATTTTGGCCAGCGCCGATAAATAATTCACATGCTGAGCAACCGATAACGGACATCCTCTGGCGTGCATAAAACGTGAAGGTTTTTTAAGGAGCGAATGCACGATGGCAGTTGCTGTTTTAAGAAGCATATCATTTGAGGCTGTTTGGTTTGCGTTCACATGATCCAGAGTTTTATAACTGCTCTGAATTTTAAGCGACTGACCATTGATTTTGCCTTCCCAGCCGGTGCAGTTGCCGGCGAAAAACACGCGCTCGTCATCGGCTAAATTCAGCGGTTCATTAACCTGGCCCACGACATAGCGCACTTTTTTCATCTTTTGATCGACGTCCGGATCAAACCCGCGAAATATATGCACTGCTTCCTGCAGGGCGCCGGGACAACCCCCCTGACAGTAATCCGGCGAGTGTTTTTCCGGAAAGGTTCCAACTGTGCATGAAAGATTGCGGTTTGAGCTGAAATAGTCATCAATGCGTTCAACGCAAAACTTAAAATTTTCAGTCCGCCGCTGAACTTCTTCGAGAGGATAATCGCCGACGACATCAATCTGGTCCAGCGCCATCGGTCCATAGCCTCTTTGGGAAGCATAGCGCAGGTGAACCAAATCATTGGGGTTTACGTGCACCATGTGACATCCGACAGTGTCAACCGCACATGAATTGGTTCCCATAATGATCGCACCCAGTGGAAATGGTGTCGGTGTGAGCATCATTTTCTGGCCGGCTACGATTCCATCAATGGCAATAAACTTGGGCTGGATCACTTCCTGCAAATCAGCGATTTTATGCTCCAGAAACTGATTATGATCCAGTAGACGATGGCGGTCATCCTGAAGGCCGATGAAATTTTTAAGGCTCAGGGTCAGGCGGCACCACGGATGGGCTTTAAACTTGGGCAGATTAATCAGAAAATCACAGCCGGTGAGAGGTTTTGGGATATACAGTGCCTTTCGAAGCGCCTTAGCGTTTTTTAACGGAACCGCAACATGCTTGCATTCGTCGAAATAATAGGCTTTGATGTCGTATTTTTTGATAACCTCACGATAGCCGGCATATTTGAAATTGAAGCGGGTCGGCACGGTGATACCGGAACGCTCACCGACTGCAATCTCCTTAATGGATGCAGCCCGCGATTTAACCGCCGCCACAACCCCGTCTAAAAATTCTTCGCGGGTATAAGCATTGGGGAAAAAGCGCGGATGGGCCAGCACCACGTTGGGTTTTAATAGAATCCGGCCGGAGGGAACAACCCTCAGTTCCTCCATCCCGTCCTTGATAATGCCGGCAATCCGATCGGGATCGTAGGCATCGCATCGCATGATCAGGACTTTGTGTTTTTGTTCCAAAGTGAAATCCTAGGTGAATTCCGGCAGTCGGTAATGCAACTGGCTTGTGGTTTATTCTGGCATCATAAGCGGCATTTGCCGATTTTGTCAATATGTTCAAGACGCTGAATTTCTATAATATATCATTTGCGTCCAAAGCAAATCGGGGCCGGTTGGCATAACGAGTAAAACCGGCATATTGTCTGCTGGAAGCAGAAGCGATGGAGCGTTGGCGTACTGGAGTATTGGATTTTGACATTACGCCAAGACGGTTGTACTTCACCACTCCAAGGTTGCCCGAATCAGGCACAGTGTTATTTTCATTAAGTTCATTAAGTTATACGATCTTGATCCCATTGTTTTGGACAAATGGGGTAACATATTATTAAAAATCTTGAAAATAGGGTGTTTTTCTACTATGGTTTGTTTTCGCTAATTGGTGTCCCGTCACACTGACCGATATCTGTTAACCGATCAGGAGGTGCTATGGCCAAGGAGGACAGTTCGGCAATAAAGAAGCCTTTTTGGAAAAAAGGCATCAAACCCGCCCTTTTGGTTGCAGTCGGTATCCTCATCGCATTCCCCCTTTTCAGCATCACTTATTACACCATGGTGCGAACCTCCACTCCCGAATTCTGTGCAACCTGTCATGAGATTCAATTCGCTTACAATACCTGGAAAACATCCACCCATGTGAACAATGCCCAGGGTTTTGTTGCCGACTGCATGGATTGCCACTTGCCGGCGCCTCAGGATACGCTGGATTTTTTCTATCAGAAAACCTTCCACGGCATAAAAGATGTGATCACCCATTTTATTCAGGATGAATACGACCATGAGAAAAACCGGCAGAAGGCATACGGATCATTTAAAAATGCTCAATGTATGAAATGCCATCGAAATCTGCTGTATATTCCGGACAAACGCGGTGCCATGCTGGCCCATAAAACCGTACTTTATCCCCTGCCGGGGTATGAAAAACGCTGTGTGGATTGCCACAAAAACCTGGTGCACAATCCGCGTGAAATTTTTGATTACAAGCAATTTAAAATGCCTTACAGGGGTTTAGGTATCTAGAAGTGGTTTCAAAACCCCAGATCAGGTTCAAGGGCAAGGCGTCCCGCGGATTGAAAACGGAG
>Ga0209536_100012054_pt1 | contig 12605 bp, 12 predicted proteins | sample DeeMarSeWOR28_12_FD_187461 | JGI IMG/M metagenome (GOLD analysis project Ga0209536, IMG submission 187461) | Marine sediment microbial communities from White Oak River estuary, North Carolina - WOR-2-8_12 (SPAdes) (version 2) | ecosystem: Environmental > Aquatic > Marine > Intertidal zone >...
AACACCATCCAGGAGTGCCTCCACGGCAAACCCAATATTTATAAGGACCCCGTGGCGTCGCCCACCGGGTTTCCGTTCCAAGTCCTCACGGTTCCTGACAGCCTCTCTGAAAAGGAAGTCTACGACAACCGCTGCCGTGTCTGCGATCTCGGTTACCTCCGACACGCCTACCAGAAAGAGGACGGAACGATCGGGGTGGACAGCAACATGACCGCTGGCGTGGGACTGTATTATAATAATATGGAATTTAATTACGCATACCACCAATACGGTGAATTAGAGGAGAATACAACGCATTATTTTTCTCTTTCTTTCAACGTGGTTAAAGGAAAACCCGAGGAGCCCCCAAAAAAGATAGAGAGGTATATTCAGATCGTTTCCCCTCAGGATAAGTTGATCACTTATGATGAGAGCATAGAAATTTCCGGAGATCTTCTGGCCCCCGAACAGGTCGGTTTTATACGAGTAGGACAGACGGATGTGAAACCCGTTGGAAAAAGCTTCAAAATAATCTCTGCTCTCAAGCTTGGTAAAAACAAAGTCTTGGTCGAGGTTTTCAGCAAAACCGGGCACAGGCTCGAAGTCCATAACTTAAGAATGCTCAGGCTTCAGTCTTTTTCGGACGTTCCGGCGAATTACTGGATAAGAGAAAAGATAGGCGAGGTTGCCGTTCTCGGTCTTGTTATGGGTTATCCCGGCGGAACGTTCAGGCCCGAAGGGACCATAACAAGGGCAGAGCTTACAACCCTCCTTGTCCGCGCAAAAGCAGGTGAGCCACCGATTACTTTGTCCACAAACTTTTCTGATCTTCCTCTGAGTCATTGGGCTGCAAAATATGTTATGGAAGGGGTCAAATTAGGCATTGTTACAGGCTATCCTGACGGAACGTTCAGGCCTTCGCAAAGCATTAACAGGGTAGAAGGCGTCTCAGTGATCACAAGATTTGCGGGATTAAAGGGGCCAAAACTTATTGTGGACAAACCATTTGTTGATATTTCCACGAAACACTGGGCAGCGGGCACGATAACGGCGGCAAAGTGGACGGGGATTCTCGATTACTTAAAGGGGCAGGCAAACTTCTTTCCCAAAAGGAGCCTTACAAGGGCTGAGGCCGTAGAAATGCTGTCGCAAACTGAATATGCCAAAGGGTTGATCGGTGAGTTGAAGAATTTTGAGAATGGATACGAATAGGCCTCAAAGACACAAAGACTCAGAGACTCAAAACCCTAAGGCTTCTTTTTACGTTTAGGCTTTTCTTTTTTGGAAAGTTCTTCTTTTTTGACTGTTCCGATCTTTTCAAAGACCAGCTTGTTCTCGCTTAATTTTGCCAGTATCTTATCTTTTTCTTTGAATTTACCCTCGAGAATATCGTTTGAAAGAGGATTTTCGATATATCTCTGTATAGTTCTCCTTAGCGGCCTTGCGCCGAATTTGGCGTCAAACCCCTCTTTGGCAAGAAAGCCTTTTGCATTTTCTTCCACTTCAAGCTCCATACCCTTTTCTCCCACCTGTTTATAGAGGTCAACGAGTTGGATATCAACGATCTTTCTTATCTGTTCTTCGGTCAGCGGGTGGAAGACGATTATCTCGTCTATCCTGTTCAGGAATTCCGGCCTGAATTCCTTTTTTACGGCGTCTAAAATCTGCGATTTCATCTTTTCATAAGAGGAAGCCTCGTCTTCTTTTGCCATAAACCCTATTGTTCCGCCTTCGGATATCAGCCTTGCGCCGATGTTAGAAGTCAGTATTACCACAGTGTTCTTAAAATCAACAACATGGCCTTTTGAATCAGTCAGTCTTCCGTCCTCAAGTATCTGTAAAAGTACGTTGAACACGTCCTGATGGGCTTTTTCTATTTCATCAAAAAGTATTACAGAATAGGGCTTTCGCCTAACTGCTTCGGTCAACATCCCACCTTCTTCATAGCCGACGTAGCCCGGAGGAGCTCCCAGAAGCCTTGAAACGGTATGTTTTTCCATGTATTCCGACATATCTACGCGCACAAGTGCTTCCTGGGTGCCAAACAGGAATTCTGCAAGCCTCCTTGCAACCTCGGTTTTTCCAACGCCTGTCGGCCCTGCAAAAATAAAGGAGCCGACCGGCCTCTGCGGAGCCTTGAGGCCCGCTCTTCCGCGCCTGACTGCCTGGGAAATTACTTTTATGGCTTCTTCCTGTCCTACAATGCTCTTGTGGAGCGATTCTTCCATCTTTAGGAGCCTTTCGGTCTCGGCCTCTGTGAGTTTTACAACGGGGATCCCTGTCCAGTCCGCCACGATCTCCGCAATATCCTCTTCAGTAATAAATCCGTGTGTTTTTCCCCGCTCGGTCTTCCATTTTTCTCCCATTTCTTTTACTTTTTTATCAAGCGCGGAAATTGTATCGCGAAGGCTTGCGGCTTTTTCGTAATCCTGTTTATTCAGGGCCGCTTCTTTTTCTCTTTTTACTTTTTCAAGTTCCTGTTCCGCGTCTTTAAGCTCGTGAGGGGCGGCTATCAGGCGAAGCCTTACTTTTGCCGCTGCCTCATCCATAAGGTCTATTGCTTTGTCCGGCAAAAATCTGTCGCTTATGTAGCGGTGAGAAAGATTTGCTGCTGCTTCAAGAGCCGTATCAGGAATTTTTACCCTGTGGTGAGCTTCATATTTGTCTTTTATTCCTTTTAGTATCTTTATTGTAAGCTCAACCGAGGGCTCATTTACCATTACGGGCTGGAATCTTCGCTCTAAGGCAGGGTCTTTTTCCACATGTTTTCTGTATTCATCAAGGGTTGTTGCACCCACGACCTGCAGCTCGCCCTTTGCCAGAGCCGGTTTCAGTATGTTTGCGGCGTCAATTGCGCCTTCTGCGGCGCCCGCGCCAACAAGGGTATGCATTTCATCGATGAACAGAATTATCTTTCTTGATTTTTTTATTATTTCGTCAAGAAGCTTTTTTACCCTTGCTTCAAACTCGCCCCTGTATTTTGTGCCGGCTATCATTCCGGTCAAGTCCAGGGCGATAACCTGTTTATCTTTTAGGGTTTCCGGGACGTCACCGCTGATTATTTTTTGCGCAAGCCCTTCAACAATAGCTGTTTTTCCAACGCCGGGGTCTCCGATAAGTACGGGATTGTTCTTTGTTCTCCTGGAAAGTATCCTTATGACCCTTTCAATTTCTTTTTCCCTGTCTATTATGGGGTCAAGGTTTCCGTCCTTAGCTTCTTTTGTTAAGTCCCTTCCAAACTGTGTTATTGCGGGTTTTGGCGGGGCGGGGGGCCTTCCCATTCCAAGACCGGGGAGACCAAAAAATTCTTCTGGCCCCATTGATGGCCCTTCTTCAGGGCCTGCTTCACCTTTTTCTAGCTGGGAGAGAAGTTCTTTTGCCACTTTGTCAAAATTGATCTTTCTTTTTTTTAGCGCCTGTGCGGCTATGCTTTCTCCCTCTCTTATTATTCCCAGAAGTATATGTTCGGGGCCTACATAGGGGAAGCCCAATTCCCTTGCGCTGTTGTAAGCAAGGTCAAAGACCTTTTTTGTTCTCGGCGACAGAGTGATCTTTTCTTCCGCATGTTCTCCTCTTCCTATTAAAGATTCGAGATCAGAAAAGAGGTCTACAATATTTACGCCAAGAGACTCGAGCACATTGTAAGCGGGGCCTTCTTCTTTTATCAGCCCGAGAAGAAGATGCTCCGGCGTCAGGTGGTCGTGAGAGAGGCGCTTTGCTTCTTCTCTTGCCAGGTGAACGACCTTTTGCGCATCCTCGGAAAAATAATCGTATGATTTTTCAGAGGGTTTTCTTCTTAAGAGGTTAGAGAAAATGTCCGGGAATTCAAAGAAGCCCGGGAAACCCATTTCAGCGAACGGATCCCCTCCGAACGGTGTTCCGGGAGTCAATCCCAATTCCGCAGCGCATTGCGCGCACAGATGCTGTGCGGTCTTTTTACCGTTAACTATTCTTGTTATATGTATCTGAGCTTGTCTTTCCTTGCATCGCTGACAGAGCATTTATTTGCCTTCCTTTTTGCCTTTTTCTTTCTTTATTTTAACGCTGTAACCCTTGATCTTTTTAGGTTCGCCCGCCTTTGGCAGAACAACTTTTAGGACGCCGTTCTTAAATGTGGCCTCTACCTTATTTGGTTTTATGGGTTTTGGAAGCGTTATGAGCCGCGAAAATTTGCCGAAACTTCTTTCTCTCTTTAAATAACCGGCTTTTTTGTCTTCAACTTCCTTGATCTCTTTTCTTTCTCCCTTAAGCTCAAGTGCCGTTTCGGTCGCTTTTACCGTAACGTCGCTTTCGGAAAGGCCGGCGAGTTCGACAGTAACAATGATCTCTGCTTCCGTTTCTTTCATATCCAATGCTGGATACCATTCTCCCTTTCCCATTTCTTTCATAAGCCTTTTCCCGTGGAAAGGAGCAGATTTCATAAGTTCGTTCATCTTGTGTTTAAGTTCCTCAAGTTCATCCCTGGGGTCCCATTTCATCATCCAGTCCGCCATATTGATCGCCTCCTTATATTCAGGTGGTCAGACCCCTGAGTATACAAAATTTCAGAGGCTAATGTCAACTTTCCAGCCGGCCTGCCTGCTGAAATTTCGCTCAATATTAGTCGATATATACATAGAGACACAAAATTGATGTCCACAACCAAATTATGGATTTAAAAGGGGCTGCTTAAGTGGACATCACAGCCTCTTTTATTTTGGAGGAAATAAGAAAAATGATGATTGGTAAATCTAACTGTAGTTTTTCAAGATATCATCTGTTTAATCGTGCGGTTAATGCAGTTCGTCAGGCTGCTCAAATGTTTCAAATTAGAACCGCGGCCTGTTTATCTCGCATAAAAGACGCTCCGATCAAGAATATAGTAACAAAGCGTTTATCATTAAGCAATTTATATACAAAAAGTCATGATGCCGCTGAACAAGATCAGGATAGTGATGAGAGTCCGTTATTGCACAGTTTCTTCAAAAGAGAACCGGGAAATGATGCGACTTTCACGGGGCAGGAATCCCCTTCTTTACTGGGAAGAATATCCGGCGAGAAGCCCGGGGATCAAGAATCTGTAGAGGATGGAGAAGATAGAAGTTTGTTGCACGGATTCTATAGAAAAGATGAGGAACCCGAAGCAGAAGAGGGCGACAATCCGACAAGTTGGAACAGGTTCTTTAACGGAGAAGAATAAGATCGGCTTCCCTTGAAACACCCCTCGATTTCTAATATAATTGACCCACTATGCCTGAACAGCTTTTAACAAATCTTCCGGATAAATCCGGTCATTTCGGCAAATACGGCGGTCGTTTTGTCCCCGAAACACTTATGCCCGCATTAGAGGAGCTTACCGAGGCATATAACAGCATGAAGAATAATTCTTCATTTAAGGAAGAGCTCGAGTATCATCTGGAACACTATGTAGGAAGACCGACCCCGCTTTATTATGCAGAAAGGCTTTCCGATCACCTTGGAGGGCCTAAAATATACTTAAAAAGAGAGGATCTCTGCCACACAGGGGCTCATAAGATCAATAATACTATCGGCCAGATGCTCCTTGCCCGCAGAATGGGAAAGACCAGGATAATTGCGGAAACCGGAGCAGGACAGCACGGGGTCGCAACTGCAACTGCAGCTGCTCTGTTCGGCCTTGAATGTGTTGTCTACATGGGCGAAGAGGACGTAAGGCGGCAGGCATTAAATGTCTTTAGGATGGAGCTTTTGGGCGCTAAGGTCATCCCAGTTAGATCAGGCAGTAGAACACTCAAGGATGCAATAAACGAAACCCTCCGCGACTGGATGGCAAATGTCAGAAATACTTTCTATTGCTTAGGTTCCTGCGTTGGCCCTCATCCTTATCCAATGATGGTAAGGGATTTCCAAACTGTTATAGGTAAAGAGGCAAAAGGGCAGATCATGGAAGCCGAAAAGCGGCTTCCCGATTACCTTGTTGCCTGCGTTGGCGGAGGCTCGAATTCCATCGGACTTTTCCATCCATTCCTTGATGATCCGGAAGTAAAGATAATCGGCGTCGAAGCCCAGGGACTTGGAATGAAGCCCGGTAAAAACTGCGCAACCCTTGAGGCAGGAACTCCCGGGGTCTTGCACGGCTCCTATAGTTATCTTCTGCAGTCAAAAACAGGCCAGGTTCTCCCGACACATTCTATCTCTGCCGGCCTCGATTATCCGGGGGTAGGGCCGGAACACAGTTATTTGAAAGACATTGGCAGGGTCGAATATGTTTCGGCGACGGATAAGGAAGCACTTGAAGGATTTAAACTTTTATCCGTGCTCGAAGGCATTATTCCTGCGCTGGAACCTGCACATGCTATTGCTTATTTGAAAAAGCTTGCTCCAAAACTCGACAAGAGCCATATTGTCGTAGTTTGCTTATCTGGTAGGGGGGATAAGGATGTGGAAGAGGTAAAATTCAAAAATCAAAAGGCAAAAGTAAAAAGTAAGGAATAATTATTATATGTCTCGAATCTCAGATAAATTCAAAGAGCTAAAGAAACAAGGCAAAAAGGCTCTTATAACCTTCATTACGGCCGGTGATCCGGGTCTTTCTGTGACAGAAAAACTCGTTTATGAGCTGGAAAAATCCGGAGCGGATATAATTGAACTGGGAATTCCTTTTTCCGATCCTTTAGCTGACGGTCCGACCATCCAGGCTTCTCATCTTAGGGCATTAAAAACCTCAACGGTAGAAATTATAAAGCTTGTTTCAAAGATCAGGAAGAAATCGCAGGTTCCAATCGCATTTATGGTCTCATACAATCTTATAATGAAATATGGCATAGAAAAATTCGTAAAGGATTCGGTCAAAGCAGGAGCCGACGGAGTGATCGTTCCTGACCTGCCGCCGGAAGAATCGGATATACTTAAGAAGGCATCAAAAGCAAACGGACTTGATACTGTTTTTCTTGTTGCGCCCACAAGCACAAAGGAGAGGATCAAGGAAGCGGGAGATTCTTCTACAGGATTTATTTACCTTGTTTCCTTAACCGGCATTACTGGCGAGCGAAAGGCTGTGCCTGAAAACGTAAAAAACCTTATCGAAACCCTGCGCAAACAGGTAAAAAAACCGATCGCGGTCGGGTTTGGCATATCTAAGCCCGAACATGTAAAAGATATCTGCAAATATGCGGACGGCGCCATAGTAGGCAGCGCCATTGTAAGGGTCATCGAAAAGAATTTGGGGAAGAAGAGTTTGGTCAAGAATGTGGGCAGGATTGTCCAGACATTGGCCGGAGCTGCTCACAAGAAAATATGATAAAGAGAATCTTTTTAAGAATAAAACAATTTTTTAAAAGTCTTGTGCTGAAGCCTTCGGAAGAAGATCTTTTGTTCGCTAAAAGTTACCTCACAATTGAAGAAGCAGCCCTTTTTGACAACCTGCCCGGGTACGAAAAAAAGCACGCAATAGACGTTGCAAGACAGATGGCCGATGTAACAAGAAGCTCAAACGAGATCAAAGAGAAAGAGATCGTTAAGTTTGCTCTTCTCCACGATATCGGGAAAGCGACGATAAAGCTTTCTTTGCCTGACAAAGCCGTCCTTATCGTCCTCCGAAGGATCTTGCCGGGCCTGTATAACAGTATGGCGGCAAAAGGGGAGTCCGGGCGAGGGTTTGTATCCAAGAAATTCTATGTGCATAAATATCATGCAAAGATCGGGGCAGAACTTTTGAGGCGTGCAGGGATAGAAGAGAGCGTTGCCAAGCTGGTTGAGCTCCACGATAAAGAACCGGAGCCTGATGATCCGATAGAGCTTATGCTTCTCCGGCAGCTTGACGACAGAAATTAGGAGAGGTTATGGCAGGATATACAAAAAAACATGCTGAGTCCGGAGTAAAAACAAAACTCCCAAAGATCGATTGTTTTCCAAATCAATATAAAAAGGACTATGACATCTTAATAGAAAACCCCGAGTTCACTTCCATTTGTCCAAAGACAGGACTTCCGGATTTTGGGAAGATCACTGTCAAGTACGTTCCGAAGAAACTTTGTCTCGAGCTTAAATCATTGAAGATGTATATGTTGGCTTACAGGAACCTCGGGATATTCCAGGAGAACATAGTGAATAAGATGCTTAATGATCTAGTTAAGGCTTGCAAGCCGAAGAAAATGGAAGTCTTGGGAGAGTTCAACGCGCGCGGCGGTCTCGCGACAACTGTTGCTGCAAGGTGGCCTAAGTAGGTATTTGTGTCATTCTGAGCGAGTCTCTGCCGAAGGCGGGACGAGCGAAGAATCTTGCATTGTAAAAGGGAACATCTAAAAGGGAAGATTCTTCGTCGCTGTGTTCCTCAGAATGACACGTGCTGCCCAACCCCTAACCAGCTCTCCTGGATTTATTTATCTCATCTTTGAGTTTTCTTGCTTCAGCTTTTGCAGCGCCCTTAAAGTCTTCACCTTTTGACGCATAAATTATGCTTCGTGAAGAATTAATGATCGCTCTCATTCCTTCTTTGTTCGGACCGAACTTTGCAGCGGCTTCAATACTTCCGCCCTGAGCACCGATCCCCGGGATAAGTATGGGCATGTCCAGTGCGATCTCGCGGATCAGCTTTAGTTCTGCAGGGTTGGTGGCGCCTACAACAAGTCCGAGATTGCCGTTTTTGTTAAGTTCGTTCACTTTCTTTGCGACTTTTATATACAACGGCTCGCCTTCCCCGATAGTCTGAAAGTCTCCTCTTCCCGGATTTGAGGTCAAACATAATACAAATGTCCCTTTATTGCTCCATTCCGCAAATGGTTCGATAGAATCGTACCCCATGTAAGGGTTTACGGTTGTGGCGTCGGCCTTATAAACTTCGAAAACGGCTTTTGCATAAGCTAGAGCGGTATTGCCGATGTCTCCTCTTTTGGCGTCCAGAATAACGGGGATCTCCTGGTCTTTTATATATTCGATGGTCTGTTTTAGTGCTTCAAGTCCGTACATGCCGTACATTTCATAAAAGGCGCTGTTCACTTTATAAGCGCAGACGAGGTCCTTGGTAGCGAGTATTATTTCCCTGTTGAAGTCAAAGATAGGGTCTTCTTTGTTTAAAAAGGCGTTTGGTATGCGGCTTAGATCGATATCAAGGCCAACACAGAGCAGAGAATTGTTCTTATTTGTTGTAGAATCAAGGCTTTTAATAAAACTCATATCAGGATTCATTCTACCATTTTATCTGTAATTTACAAACTGAAGTTCAAGGTCAAGATCGGCTCCCCGAAGCAGCTTAATAGCTCCCTGAAGGTCGTCCTTGCTTTTGCCGGAAACTCTGATCTGATCCCCTTGGATAACTGTTTTCACTTTCAGCTTAGAATCCCTTATCATTATATTTATCTTTTTCGCCTTGTCCTGAGGGATCCCTGATTTTATCTTAACGTCCTGCTTGGCAGTTCCGCCGAGAGCCTGTTCAATTTTTCCCAATTCAAGAAATTTAAGGGATATGCCTCGTTTTACAAGCTTTCCTTTTAGGATATCGATCACGCTCTTTAATTTGAACTCATCGTCTGAAACAATATGAATGTTCTCATTCTCCCGTTTAATGGAGCTTAAGCTGCCTTTAAAATCGAACCTTGTCTGTATCTCTTTCATGGCAATATGTATCGCGTTATCTACTTCCTGCAAATTTGGTTTTGAGACAATATCGAACGAAGACTCCTGTGGCACTTAAAATCACCTCGATCATTAGGATACCATGATTTACGGGAACTTTAAAGAGTTCCAATTGAGCGATAAATTCATTTGTGATATAATTCACAGGTTAACCGGAGGGAAAATATGGCAATATTCGTTCACAAATACGGCGGAACGTCGGTTGGGACCGCTGATAAGATCAAAAAGATCGCCAAAAAACTGGCGAAACTAAAAAAAGAAGGCAACGAGCTTGTTGTCATAGTTTCTGCCATGGGCCACACGACCGATGAATTGATAGAACTGATGAACAAAGTTTCTGATTCTCCGGATCCAAGAGAGTATGACATGCTTGTTTCAACTGGGGAACAGATTTCAGCCTCTCTTTTGGCAATGTCCCTCCTTGATATCGGCTGTCCGGCAATTTCTTTGACGGGTGGACAGGCGGGAATACTGACCGAGGATATTTATAAGAAAGCCAGGATAAAAGACATTCATATAGACCGCATTAAGAAGGAACTTAAGGCCGGTAAGATCGTGGTGATAACCGGTTTTCAGGGCATAGATTCAAAAGGAGATATCATAACGATAGGAAGGGGAGGTTCCGATACTTCTGCCGTTGCTATTGCGGCAGCGCTAAAGGCGGACGTTTGCGATATTTATACGGATGTTGAGGGTGTATTTACTACGGACCCAAGGATCGTGAAAGATGCACGAAAGCTAAAGGAAATATCTTACGAAGAGATGCTTGAGCTGGCAAGCCTTGGAGCGCAGGTCCTTCATCCTCGTTCTGTAGAATGCGCCAGGATATACGGCATACCTATTCACCTTCGTTCTTCCACAAAAGACATTGAAGGAACATACATAAAGGAGGTTTCAAATATGGAAAAAAAGGATGTTGTCACGGGGGTTGCGCTTGATAATGATGTGGCAAAAGTGGGTATCTTAAAGATCCCCGATAAGCCCGGCATAGCAGCAAAGATATTTGGAGCCCTGGCCGATGAGCACATAAACGTTGATATGATAGTTCAAAGCATCCATTCTTCCGGAACACAGGCGGATATGGCATTTACGGTGAAACGCTCGGACGTTAAAAAAGCCGTTGAAGTTACAAAGATGGTAGGGCAGGAACTTAAAGCGGAAGATGTTGTTTCTGATTCCCATGTAAGCAAGGTATCTCTTGTGGGAGTGGGCATGGTAAGTAAACCCGGAGTGGCGTCGGAAATGTTCAAGGTGCTGGCAAAAGAAGGAATAAACATTGAGATGATAAGCACTTCAGAGATCAAAATATCCTGTGTTATTAAGTCCGATCATGCAAAAAAGGCCGTAGAGATCCTTCATGATAAATTTGGCCTAAGTAAGTCTTGAGTCTCGAGTCTTGAGTATTGAGAGGGTGTATGTTTAATTTTGAAAAGTTGGAAGTGTGGAAAAAGGCTGTAGAACTTTGTAAAATAATAAATGATCTCACAGAAAACATATCACAAAGATATCAGTTTTCAATTGCCGAGCAGCTAAGAAGAGCCTCGTTATCGGTCCCAACTAATATTGCTGAAGGCGCTGGCAGAAAATCGAAGAAAGAAACCAATTGTTTTTACAATATTGCAAAAGGGTCTACTTATGAAGTTGTAAGTTTAATGGAAGTGATGAAGAGACAAAAACTTTGCAACGAAAATGTTCAGAAGGATATCTATCAAAGGTCGGAGGAAATAGCAAAGATGCTCTCAGGATTGCTTCGCAATTCCTGAGATTTCGAGTGTTAAGTCTCAATACTCTAAACTCAAAACTCGAGACTGTTTGACGGGGCGTGGCGTAGCTTGGTAGCGCGCTTGCATGGGGTGCAAGAGGTCGTCGGTTCGAATCCGGCCGCCCCGATTCTGCTTTATAAAAAGCTCCTAATTGACTTCACATACTTTTTTTGGTATCATTCTTGAGCAGGTCCTTATGAAGAGCCTGTCGGGGGAATTCCTTATGGAGTTGGCAATTTAGCCTGCCCCGATCTTTAATTGTTCGGAGCGTGGTCCCGACCCAAGGTCGGGATAAATCATGAAGTAATGCAAAGCATTCACTTCAAGGTAAACTCCGTTTGGTAGCGCGAGTGATGAAAAACGGGGCGTGGCTCAGCTTGGTAGAGCGCTTGGTTCGGGACTAAGAGGTCGTCGGTTCAAATCCGGCCGCCCCGATTTTTTAAGTCGCGGGTTCCTTGTCCGCCGAAGCTCGAAGGGCGAAGGCGGAAAATCCCGCCGCTCCGGAATTTACAAGGAAAGTGTAAAAATGTTCTTTCGTAAAAAGAAAGATAAAGAAAAATCAAAAACAGCCAAAAGGGAATCGAGGAACAGATATTACACTGTACAGCTTGTTCCCCATAATCCCGCAAAGAACATAATTAAATTCAGATTTCCCACCTGGGCAGTTTATACTCTTATTTTTTTGTGCGTAGGTTTTATTCTTTTTGCCGTTTCCTCCACTGTTTACACTGCTTCGCTGACAAGGCGTTTGATCCACTACAGAGCTGCGCTTCAGTGCATTGATGAGCAAAAGGTGCAGATAGATTATTTCTCAGCCGAAACGTCTCAGGTCAAACACGCAATAAAAGAGCTTATCGACCGCGATAACGAACTCAGAAAACTCCTGGGGCTTAAGATAAAAGAGAGCAAGACCGATCTTTCCAGCATTATTACTTCTGCGGAGCGCAGACGGGCTTCATATGTGGATGATACTACCGGGCTTAAGATCAGCAAGATCTCAACCGACCTCGATGTAGTGGATAAGGATCTCAAAGAGAGAAGCGAAAGCTTAAAAAATTTGCAGGAAACTGTCGGATATTTAAGGAAACATTGCGCTATCACACTGGTCAAATAAATCATATTCTAATAGTTTCCGAGGATTCGATGAAAAATAACCTGTTATTTTATTCATTTCCAAGGAAAAATATTGATTAAATTACCATTCAGAGCGTATAATCGAGCCAAACAATTATATTATCCTTCATTGTGAATATATAATAATGCAAAGTAGAG
>Ga0209536_100012056_pt1 | contig 12605 bp, 10 predicted proteins | sample DeeMarSeWOR28_12_FD_187461 | JGI IMG/M metagenome (GOLD analysis project Ga0209536, IMG submission 187461) | Marine sediment microbial communities from White Oak River estuary, North Carolina - WOR-2-8_12 (SPAdes) (version 2) | ecosystem: Environmental > Aquatic > Marine > Intertidal zone >...
ACTTAAGAAGCGTAATACCAATACAGTTCGGTAATCCTCTCGTAATTCTTCCAGTGTTTTTCGTAGATCCTCGTGCTCCAGGTTGGCTACAACCGTATCTCCAGGACCAGGTTCGCTATCGCTCAAGATAATATCGTCGATAGGAACGTCTTGTTTCGATTTTCCTGCCCGTCGGTAGTGATCGATGAGCGCATTTCGTGCAATTCGAAACAAAAAAGCTAGAAACGGTACTCCCTGTTCTTGATATTTTGGCAAGGAACGCCAGACCCGTAAGAATACATCTCCCACCAGATCTTCTGCATCTAGTTGATTATCTAAATGCGCGTAAAGAAAGCGAAACACCCTTTGAGCATACCGCTCGTATAGTTCGCCGAACGCATCAACATTTCCGTCCTGTGCTATTCTAAGCAGTTCTACGTCGTCAGTATCTTGTAAAATTGACATAGCTGCTATCCTGTTAAACGGTAGATATCTATCATTGTTACACAACTTAACAGGCAGTTAATCCTAAAACCATCTCATGTGTTGTCCATATTATAGCGCTTCTTTTGATGGATCAATTAAGTTTACCACTATTGTGGAAGATACTTTAACAACTTTGCGGATGTGCAAGAAGGATTTAAAATATTTTCATGGGATTTTGAAGTTATTCATCCTACAAAGCTCTTCAAACAATAAAAAGACCTGCCTTAGAAGACAGGCTTAGAATAAAGATCGGGCGAGTTTCGATTATTTATACCAGCAAATCACTTGAAAAAATAAATATTGTGGTTTGTGCTGTTTATCACCTCATTCGTTGGAGGAATGGGTGTATCCATTGGAGGCACTGGTGTTGACGTAGAATCCTGAGCTGAGCTTGTAGGTGGCATCGGCGTACTTGTGGGAGGCAAAGGAGTATTCGTCGGAGTCACAGGCGTATTTGTCCGTGTCGGTGTTTTCGTGGGTGTCCTCGTCGGAGTCCTCGTCGGAGTCTTAGTCGGCGTATTAGTCGGTGTCTTAGTCGGCGTATTGGTCGGCGTATTGGTCGGCGTCGGTGTTCTCGTGGGCGTCACTGGCGTATTGGTAGAAGTCGAAGCGACATACTTTTCGGTAGGTGCACTTGTAGGATTAGTTGTTTTCCTTGAATTCGGGATACCTTCAGTTGGTCTGCGAGTTTTCAGAGGGACATCTGTGGCTGTACTTGTAAACAATGGCAAGAGTGTGGCTGTCATCTGGAGTTCAAAAGCGCTTGAGGTACTCGTCATTGTAGCAATACCTGAAGCACCGCCGCTTGTCGAGCTTCCTGGTGTATATGCCCCCAGAGGGGTCGGCGTTATAGGTCTGTTCACACTTACAAGCAACCTCTCCACCTTAAAAATGCCGTTATCTGACGCCATGACAGCCCGCTGGATATCCAATTTGTACCTTTGAGGTACAACAGCCTTCATAACATTTAATGCCGGCGTTTGATTTACCAAGGCATTGTGCAAATTTGAGCCCAAGGATTCCGTTTGGTCTACATCTTGTTTGGCTACTTGGTTGAGCGAATTGATGGCTTCATCGACATGATATTCATACCTGTCCATTGTCTCTGGTAGATATTCAAATTTGCCTTCTACCACCAGTTCTTGCGCCTCTTGTACTCTTGTTTGAGCAAACTCGGTATGTAACCGGGTGTGTGATACTGGATCTGCACTTGAATCTAGTTCAGAATCTTCGATCACGATCTTCATCGTGTAGGTCTTATCACCAGGCAGCGATTCCTGAACATTATTGGTGATCCTGGACCCCCCATACAAAACGATGGCTAACAGAAGCACAGCGAGTGCCAGCTGAGGTGCATATCTCCAATAATCAATAAAGCATGCCCGCACTCGAGCCCATACACCAAGCTCAGCTTCAATTTCTAATGTATTTGGATTAGCGATTTCTTGCCTAATCTCGGATATTAAACGATCTCGTGAAGCGCTGATAAATCCCGGTCGTGGATTCAGCGAGTTCTTATGATCATTCAACCAGATCGCGGTCTCAAGACGAGGTCGTATCTCTTCCGCATCTTCTGGATAATTGGCAAGAGCAGAATCAATACTCTCATGCCCAGATAAGATTTGTTCCAGGCATGTTTCAAAGATTTGCTCTACATCAACCCGTTTACTTGACATTTCTATTGACTTGACCTACGCACAACCGGCCTAGATACCAGTACTACTTTATTTTATCACTTCTGTCAGGCATTGTTATTTCGAACAACAACACAGGCTTAATTAATACAATACTCCTATGCGGATAAACGTCGGATACATACCTTTGTTACATCTCTTATTCATACCTTAACAGTACTCTCATATAAAAATTCACGATGTAGTTCGCGGAATGTTTTTATTAGAAATCCACCTTCACTATCACATATCATATTGATCAAATACCGGATTGGCAGAATGTTAATTCAAGCTATTATCCGGCGTTTGTATCTTTGAAATTCTCTTAATACATACAAAAATATGACCCAATTATCGTCAAGTGGGTCAGACTGCCTCTTATTTATGAAATTATATGGATATGCCAGAGGCCGGGAGAATATGATTACAAATCAATTGATTGATGCTACCAGGCGCTTACGGGAACTCTTTATAAACTCAGGACGTGGATCAAAAACAGAACGATTTGACCACAACCATAAAGCCGATGCTAACAATGGGCGGAGTTCATCTGCTCTATCAGGATAGTTGGAAACGACTGTCTCTAACCTTGCCTGACCCCCAAGCATCATGTTAATACATGACTGAAGGATAACATCCATATTTCCCACACTATCTACCATTTATTCGACTCATTCCTTAAATATAACGAAGGATATGATAGGACCCCCAGATTACTGCTTGACAACTAATTCCACACCCCCAATGATCCTCCGCTCTTATCGATGTGTATAAACCACCAAATGAACGCCTTACCATCACCCCAGTTGGACGTTATTGTTACCCATCAAAACGTTACCAATTGTACTTTGTTACACGAATAAGTCTTCTGATATTACTATTTTCGTAGTATTTTTTGCCATTACTCTCAAATATCTACCGATTATCTAACATTTTCCCCTATACCGGATAAGAGGGGGCTGCTAGATATCAAGAAAACAGGCTACAGGAGACTCCCGTAGCCCATTCTTGTCAACGGTCAGCTTACAGGTCACCTACATCCAATTTACAGGATGCACATCATGTTATTCAAACTTCAGTGCAGCTATTTTGAAGAGCCTGGGTTTGATTTTGGCTGACCACCATTCTGATTAGATTCACCACCGTAGTTGTTTCCATTTTGCTCTGAGTTTTGTTCCTGGAGCTTATTTGAGGATGATTTTTCTTCCTGTTTTGGTGGATTAAAATCTTGTCCTCTATCACTATTGCCACCTTCTTGTTGGCAACCGTTACACCCCTGAGGATCTTGCGGTCCATAGCCGTCTTCCGGATGAGTATCTTCAGCCCGGTTAGATGGTCCAGGGCCAAATCCACTTCCTTCTTCTTTTGGACAATCTAAACACGGTGAATCTTCCAATGGACCCAACCGCAATCTATTGCCTTCATCAGGTTTGGCACCTTCACCTTGATTATTGACTCCTGTCCTCTCTCTCAACATCTGTTGCACTTGGTTTCGGAAAGCTGGCGGATCTTGTATACCTAATTCTGCTAGGTGAACCCGTAAGCGAAGCATTTCACGGACCTGTTCTATCAAGGGGTCAACTTTTTCCGGCTGCGCCTCACGCAACCGTTCCATTTCGCGTTCGTGTTTACGTATATGGATGGCGATATGTCCCAAAGCCTGGACCATGAGATCATCCTCCATCCCATAAGCGGTGCGAAACATATGATTTAACTCATTTTCAAATCGCGCCACCACCGCTTCCTGGATCTGTTCTCCGGATGTTTGTCTGAACGCGATTTCCGCGGTGCGACGGTCAGTAAAAGACATCAATAAATCCAACTGGCTTTGCGGACTTCCCGTAAGCATGAGTTGTGCGTCTTCGCTAAATGTCTTCACCGGATAAAGAAATTCATCCGGCTGACTCTCTTGGGCAGCTAATACTGTAGCCCCTGCCCCACCGAACAACATCGAGATAGCAACGAGAATTGTCGCAATTGTGGTAAACATAGAAAATCGCTCCTTTCTGAATAGAGGATTTCGTATTGAACTTATCCACTCATTAAGACGTTGAAAGGGCGTTTTGGATACGGCAAGGACATCTTCTTGTCCTTTAATCAATTCAGCAACCTGAATGCAGTATCGCTCTCTACCAACGGCAGCCTTATGGGAATCACGTGGCAATGTCGTAAGTTGACTCAGTCGTTCTCTCAAATAATTTTCCATTTCACCACTGGTTTGAGACATCAGACTACCTCTTGTTCCCTCGTCAATATACGGCGCAAAGTATTCAGTGCTCGGTGTTGTAGTGACTTTATTGCTCCCACAGGTTTATCCAATGCCTGGGCAATTTCCTTATTCTGCCAACCCTCAATATATTTCAGTACCACGACTTGACGCTGGTCGGGAGTCAATAACTGTAGAGCGGCAAGAACTTGTTGTTCCTCAAGATCCTGGATTAATGAGTCCTGTAGGTCTATATCAGTCTCTGGTATTGTTTCTGGTACTAGCATTATTGAGGCCGATGACTGTTTACGGAAATAATCGGTAATCCAATTATGAGCTATACGGTAGAGATATGCGCGCACATTTTGACGCGGTCCATTTCGATGCTTGAGAGCATATAGGAATCGGCTAAAAGTCTCAGCAACACACTCCTCCGCCAGGTCTTGATCAGCGAGCATTCTTACTGCATATCGGTACAGTTCCAGACTATACAGATCATAGACTTCGATCAAAGCTTGCTCATCAAAGCAATTTACCAGTTCCAACAACGATTTTTCTGAAACCATTCTCTATATACTAAGACGTTTTATGGATGAAAAAGATACGGTCAGAATCGAATTTTATACAGTCAAGATGGAAGGTCACCCGAAAAATTGATTTTTTTCACCTGTTCACATCTAACCAAATCCCAATTATTGTTTCAAATGGTAGAAGATAGAAATAGGTAATTCTGTTAGAATCTGCCTGCTACCTTATACATGCATTTATTAATTGATTTTAATTCCTGTCTACAAACCCTTCAAACGCGGATCATCCCTTGAGGCCAAGTATACCCAAACAAACATACAGACTACAACTCATAGGTAAATTGTCCTCTATGTGGAGTCTGCTCACTGGTCAAAGTGCTCGAGGGGGTTACCTAGCAGCCGTAGATCAGGGTATCCTTAGCCTATCGAATTTCCTTGCCACGATTATACTGGCACGCAATGTAAGCCCAACCGAGTTAGGTGTTTATGGAGTTGGATTTATCGCTTTACGATTAGTAAGGGCATTCCAGGAGGGATTGGTCGTCCAACCGCTGAACGTTTTTGGCGCAGGCATGAAATTATCTGCCTTTAGACGTTATGCAACCAGTGTCAGTTTATTACAAATCATTCTAGCCTTAGCTACAGCAGCCCTTGCTGCCGGGCTTGGCTGGATATTAACAGCACTTGGGAATGATACTGCTGGTCCAGCTTTGTTTGCATTATGGTCAGCTTTCTGGTGGTGGCAGCTGGCTGAATTTATTCGCAGGATGTTATATACGCGTGGTGCCGTTCCTCAAGCTTTAATCATTACTACCGTTTCGAACGCTGTTCGCTTAGCACTCATGATCTGGTGGGTTTATCAGGGAACATTAACTGGCATTGATGGCCTATACGCTATTGCTTTAGGCTCTATGGTGGGAATAATACCTGGTTTATGGTTTACCCGTATCTATTGGACAAAACAACCATTCAACATACTTAACACCTGGAGACATAACTGGAAGTTCGGGCGTTGGATAACGGGTGGTTTAATTGCAAATTGGGTATCAGTAGAGTTCTATCCAATTTTAACAGCGGGAATGGTTAGTTTCGCTGCCGTTGGTGCCTACCGCGCCCTGCAAAATATACTTGCCCCCATTCACACATTGTTAAGGGCTATAGACACCTATCTTACCCCGCGTGCCGCCTTAAGCTTCCGTAGAAACAGTTATACGGCATTGAACAAGACTTTACGCTCAGCCTACCTGATCACCGTTATGCCTGTCGTTGGGCTCTTGTTCCTTGGAATCCTGTTTCGCGATCAAATCTTATTTCTACTATATGGTGATACGTATTTGCCCTATAGCCAGGGTATTCTGATCATGGCACTTTATTATGCCCTGTGGTATGCGTATTGGCCACTTCAATCTGCGTTTAAGGGTGCTCGCCTATCTCGCCCCATATTCCTCGCCAATATGGCTGCTATTGCAACCATGTTCACTTTTGGTGTATTAGCTATCCGGGCATGGGATGTATATGGCACTATCGCGGGACAGGCAATCAATGCCCTGGTCATAAACCTGGTATTATGGTCGACCTGGAGAACCATTTTACGGAAAGCGTGAATTTTGTAGGACGATAAGTAAGGATGGAAGCTTCTCTTACTTTTATGAAGACCTGTTAAAAATCGGAATTCAACTCCCCCAACGAATTAACCTTCTCGGGATACGCCCATTCCAATCTTTCTGCCATCGATACCAGAAGGTTAGCAAAAACGCCAGGATAATCAACTTGATATCGAAACCCAGGCTGATGTAACGAATATAGATTCGGTCATAACGCAGTTTCTGTCGAGGTGTAAGGTAATAATCCCCCGCAACCTGCGCCAGGCCTGAGAGCCCAGGTAAGACGCGATGCCGTTCTGTATACTCAGGCATCGTCTCCAGATAACCACGAACCAGGACCGTCCGTTGAGGACGAGGTCCAACAAAACTCATCTCGCCCCAGAGGATATTAATTAATTGAGGAAGCTCATCTAAGGCGGTTTTTCGTAATAATCTGCCAATGCTTAAAACTCGTTCATCGCTTTCACGAGCCAAAATTGGACCGGTACTGCTCTCAGCCCCACGTACCATGGTGCGAAATTTATACTGGTGGAAGTTTACCCCTCCCTTACCAACCGAGTTTTTCACAAAAAGTAATGGTCCCGGATCTTCAATCCATACCAAAAAAGAACTGAGTAACCAGATAGGCATCGAGATGATTATACCGATGCTTGCCAGGATAATATCGAACAACCGCTTTGCAATTGGAGCTGAATCAGGCTTACCGATCACGTCTAAGTGTTTTTCATAGACTTCCCGTTTGACGCTCTCTGAGGGCGGTGAGTTATTCTCCCACAGCCCTTCATTAACACTTGTAGCAAGTAATCCACCTGCGAATGCGCCAATTAGAACATCAAAGATCCAAAAAATGCCAAGTGATCCAGAGGAGGTAACTTGGATGATCACCCATTGGATAATAAAAACTCCAAGGGAACCCAATAGCGCAATCCGGTATCGCCAGACCTGGTGTATGGGTAAACTCGTCAGAGCGCGCTCCATTGTAAAACACAGTAAAGCATATATCCCTGCCATCCCATATATATCCCACCAGGCTGGCTGTTGTGCAATGGTTAGAGCATACATCCATGCAAAGAGAATCAAGAGCATCAGGACAAAAAAAACACCTAATACTCTCCAACTGATTTGTCTTATCACCTGATTTGATCGATTATCAGAGATTCTTATGGGTTGCTTGGACATCGCGTAACAAATTATACCTTAGGAAAACGTGGGCTGTTCCCTGAAAGTGCACGCACATTTCTGACATTTCGTTTGGCTTTGACCATGGCTATACCGGAAGAGTACCCTCTTGTTAATTATTTCGCGTAGAGTTATCAGAGTGGAAGATCTGTCGGCAAAATCATCGCACAGTTTTTTTGCACCAGCCAGAAGATATATTTAAACCTCAGTTTGGGATAGGGGATTGATTACAAGTCACGAGGTCTACCATGGTGGTGATATAATCACCTGTTGCAGCGCTGATCTTCATTAAGATGTTTTTGTATGGATCAGTGTACTAGTGCAGTTGGATGTCATCTGGACGACTTGCAGTTGACTAGAGCATCTTTGAGGAATTTTATTGTTATGCATACATCAAGACGAAAACTTTTCTTAGGCTTAATCGGCATCATTTTATTAGTCTTCGTGATCGCGGGTGCGGTCCTATACCCAAAGGCCAAAGCGCAATTGACTACACCCCTTGGACCTGGCCTAGAACTACCAACCAGGACCCTTTCCCTGAACACTCCGACTTCGACAGATATCCCAGCCACATTGATATCCCAGGCCAGGTCGACAGATACGCTTGAAATAGATATTTCTACAGATCTTCCTCCAACGTCTACGTCAGTCCCCACCCCTACACCTGAGCCATTGTGTGGTGGTCCACCCACTATGTTAATCCTTGGAGTGGGTGCAGATAGTGGAGATGAATATCTATATGGCTTGGCAGATGTGATCCGTATCGTACGCGTGGACTTCGTTACCCCTAAAATCACTGTGCTATCAATGCCACGCGACTTATGGGTGGAACTACCATCTGGAATTCAATCTCCAAGTGGCAATGTTGTTTCAAACAGCAAACTTAACCAGGCTTACTTCTATGGCGGGCCTGGAATGGGTTATTATGATGGTCCTGGAGCAGGACCTGGATTGCTGGCGCGCACCTTGGAAGGCAACTTCGGATTACTGGTTGACCACTATGGTGCGGTAAATATGTACACCTTCTCGAGAATCGTTGACGCGGTGGGAGGGATTGATCTTTACTTACCCACAGATGTCGATGGACGTCCTGTAGATAGTAAGACCGAAGACATGGGATATTTTTATGCCGGGCAAAGGCATTTTAATGGTGATCAGGCGTTACGTTTCGCCCGAATTCGTAAAAAGTATAATGATTTCACACGCATGGATCACCAAAATATGGTTCTTTGCGCACTTAAAGAAAAAATCACTAGCCCCGCGGTCCTCCCTAAAATCCCCCAGATCATTGCATCCTTTAAAGATTCGGCTCTTACCGACTTAAGCCTTGAACAGCTCGGTCAATTAGCCTGCCTTGCACCTCACCTCAAGCGAGAAAACTTGATTTTCACCAGTTTACCTGAAGAGATATTGGGATCCGGCACAGTATACAGCCCCATACAGAAAAATACCACTTACGTTGTTGAAGCTGATTTTGAAGTTATTCGTAATTATGTAGATCAATTTGTTGCCGGTACCTGGCCAAACGAACCAGATGAGCCCAGCTGCCCTTGATACCTTTCCATCATTAGATGCCATGCCCTCACTCAACGTATCCGCACTATTAAGATCCTATGACATCCATCCTGATAAAAGCCTGGGGCAAAATTTCCTGGTTGAAGATTCCTGGCTGAGGAAAATTGTAAATATCTCGGAAATCTCGGATCAACTGTCGGTCCTGGAAATCGGGCCTGGTCTGGGAAGCTTGACACGCTATCTGGCAGAAAAGTCCGATAAAGTAATCGCAGTAGAGCTGGATGAACGACTGCTTCCACCGTTGGGAAGCGTACTTTCCAAGTACCAAAATGTTGAAATCATTCAAGGGGATATCCTGGATAAAGATCCAGATCACCTGATATCAGCAGAGGAATATGTGGTCGTTGCCAACATACCTTACTATATTACATCAGCAATAATCCGCCATTTGTTAGAAGCCTCTAAGCGCCCATTAAGAATGATACTAACAGTACAAAGCGAAGTGGCCGAGCGAATATGCGCCCAGCCCAACAAGATGAGTCTGCTCGCATTGAGCGTTCAACTCTACGGTCACCCAGAAATTAAATGCAACATACCGGCCAGCGCGTTCTACCCTCTTCCAAATGTGGATTCAGCCACTGTAAGAGTAGATATTTACCCTAAGCCAGTGATAGCTGATCAGAATATTAAAGCTTTTTTTCGCCTCGCCAAGGCTGGTTTCAGCCAGAAACGTAAGACTTTACGAAATGCTCTGGCAGGCGGCATGGGATGGTCAAAAGATAAATCCGAAAAATTGCTGGAAACAGCCGGAATTAACCCAAAACGTCGAGCAGAGACACTTTCCTTGGAAGAATGGAGTACACTCGTAGAACAGAGTCAAAATTTATTTTCTGCCTAAGCATTCCTACCACATTTTTATCTCGGGTTTCATACCTTAAGATATCTCGTCACCCCCAGACCAACAACAAAAGCCCCCCAAAAAATCTCAAACCTGCATCAACAAGTAAAGCATCTCGCAGACCTAACCAGGCTACGAGCGCGGCACCAATTAGGGATCCAAATAATATTCCAAGGTTTAACACACTATTATGTAATGCCATATGCCTAGGACGGTCATTTTCCGGTACGCGCTCCATTAAACGATTGACTAACCCTCCATTCGTGATCGCCCAAACCATACCTCCGATCAATGAGGCAATCAAATATAAACCTGTACCAGTGGACAAACCAAGTAATAAAGGATACATCCCATATACCATGCCTCCCAGCACTAACGTTCCACGGAAGCCTATACGAGTCGTGAGACGATTAAGGCTTAATGATCCTGCTAACATAGTGCCGTAGAACAGGGCGTTACCCAACCCAATTTGCCCATCATTCAGATGCAATTCATTTACAAAATACAAAGGTAAAATTGGAATCGCAGCATGCTGGAAAGAATAGAACAACAAGTAAGCAAACATAAAAGAACCAAAAGGACTCTTCAACAATTCAGGACGCCAAATTGGCCTGCTTTCCGAACGGGTGAGAAATCGCAATCCGACTGGAGCACGAAATGCATCTAAAAAGCGTAACATTCCGGGTCGCGCATGGTTGTCAATTAATTTTCCAACTCGAGGCGTCGTTTCTTTTGGCGTACGTAATTTTGCCAGGTGAAAACTGCTCATTAACGCTCCCACTGCTCCAAACAAAAATACAATTTGGTAATTAAGGGGAGTAGCAATCCAATTTAATAGTTGACCGCAAAATAAAGAAACTGCCGTCATGCTAAAGGCCAGAATCGCATTACGCCTGCCAACCACCTGAGCGCGCTTCTTCGGTGGGACTACGTCAGCAAACATAGCATTAAAGGCAATCGCTAGCAACGTTCCCGGGATGGACATCACCAGAGTAATAAAAATGATTCCCCACGATTGTTGTGAGATTGACAAGAGGGCAGGTAGCGGAATTAGAAAGAGATATCCCAGGCGATATAATATTGACGATCGAAAAGCAACTTGTGTCACAGAGTGTTGCTCTAACCAACGACCAAATGGCAAAGAGAAAAGCAGGCTGATGACAGCAGGACCTGCGTTAAGGAAACTGATCTGAAAACTGGAAGCACCAATCCTGGCCGCATACACCGTGAGGAAAGCCATTGTGCTACCAGCTAATACACCAAACCAGAGTACATCAGCATACAAATTACGGAAATTTGAGCGCTGAATGGGTGTCATAAGACTAAGGCTCATTTAATAGGTTGCGTAATTAAACCAAGTATGTGAGGAGTGAAAAACAAGTTTGAAATAAAGTCGCCAGAATAGAATCATACCCCCACTGGCATAAACTTACTAGGACTGAACAGCAAGAGGCACCGGTTCAAGGTGACGGTATTCAAAGCGTATTTGCCAAACTCTAATTGCGGCCTCCCTTTGAATACTGAAGGACATCTTTGATTCCCCCCAATGCCGGTCTGGGAAATAAAAAGGTACCTCCTGGAAAGAGAAACCCAGGCGATGAGCCAAATATGCCATCTCTACCTGAAATGCATAACCATTCGACCGAACCATCTCCAAAGGCATACGCATCAATGTCTCCTGTCTCCACATTCGATACCCACCAGTAGCGTCTTTTACATGCATACCTAGGATCATCCTGGCATAATGATTACCAAAGGCTGAGAGTCCCTTCCGCCAGAACGGCCACCGCTCATCAACAGCTCCACCTGGGACATAACGCGATCCCATAGCAAGATCACACGACCCTAGTATTTGATGAAGTTTTGGCAATAATTCGGGAGGATGGGAAAAATCAGCATCCATCTGGGCAATAGCCTCAGCTCCTGCCTCGATCGCCAATTTGAACCCAGTTAGATAGGCTGTACCCAGACCTGATTTTCTTGCGCGATGGTGAACAGTAAACTTCCTAGGATATTCTTTTCTGAGATCTTCTGCTATCTGGCCAGTGCCATCAGGACTGTTATCATCCACAACCAGGATACTCAAATCTAGTTGTGGCAAATTGAATAGAGCAGCTACTAAACCAGGCAAATTCTTTGCTTCATTATATGTTGGGATAACAACAGTTAGTTTCATAACAGAATTCTAATGCAAATTTCGATAAATGGAGAGCTTACGGACGAAACGGACTTACAATCACTTATTTAATCTTTTGGCGTTTTCGGTATAACAAATTCACACACCTCATCTCCCATCGCTACACATTTCGATTCATTGACCCGAAAATCCTTGCCTCCAGAAAGCCAGGTTAAACCTGAATGTAACAAACCGACTGCTACAAAACATACAGGTCGGTCACTTTTTGGACGCCCCCAACACACGGGACAACGATGAATGGTGTAGATGAACGAATCTTCCGCTTCTTTGGCTGTAGAGTATTGGTCACTGATCTGGCTGAAGATTCTCGCCATGGCAGGTATACCTATACGCATTTTTGT
>Ga0209536_100012057_pt1 | contig 12604 bp, 7 predicted proteins | sample DeeMarSeWOR28_12_FD_187461 | JGI IMG/M metagenome (GOLD analysis project Ga0209536, IMG submission 187461) | Marine sediment microbial communities from White Oak River estuary, North Carolina - WOR-2-8_12 (SPAdes) (version 2) | ecosystem: Environmental > Aquatic > Marine > Intertidal zone >...
GCTGGTAGTATCTGCAGTAGCTATCCGGCTTGAAACGATAAGGACAGCCGCCGTCTTCGCCGATATCAGGCTCATTAGCGACTTCCCAATAGCGTATACCGGCTCCGCGGTTTTTGTAGTGGCGAACGAGATTGAAGATCAACTTCTCCCACTGCTCGTAATCGTTCGGTTCGACAATGTCCTGGTCGACTACGGGAAACAGGACTTTCGGCTTGAAGCAAATACACATAAGCGGTTTAGCGCCGGTTTTAAGAATCGTATCTATAGAACGGTCCAATATTTCGAAATTGTACCGATCTCGCTCCGGCAGCAGATCGAAATACTCCTGGATAAACAGCCGGATAATCCTCGGCCTCAGTGCTCGTATTTCGGCTATGCGGCTGCCCCACATCGGTTCTTCGGACAGTCCTCCCTGGCCAAGTGCAAATTGGTCAATCTTCAACGGACCCTGCCGTTCATTCAGGAAGACCTTGACGGAGACCGGCTGGCTCTGGGCGTGTGCGGCGGCGAAACAGCAGAAGATTAGGGTGATTTTTATAATATAACGTGTCATAGATTCTCTCCTGATTCTGTATGTTTGATTTTACACCTTTTTCTGCTCGGTCAATAGCCGGCAACGATAGAGTACCACGGCCTGTCGGGATTCTTGATTCGCAGCCATTCCTTTTTAACGTCGAAGTCGGTCCAGTCCCGACCGTTGACAGTTACTGACTTAATGGATTTTCCAGTCGGGTGACGCAGGCGAACAAGAAGATTTTGCGGATATCTCTGGTCCGGCATGTCGATCTGCGCAAGAATTTTGTTCGAAGCCGTCTGGCTTTCTATTTTCATGGACAATTGTCCGTAGTGCGTTGGGGCCCGCTCGACTTCTATGGTCTTTCCATCCTCCAGCCACTTTCGCGGCGTCGCTTGCAGGAGTAGCAACGTATCATCGTCCAGCTCCTGGATGAGCATGTTGCGATACAGTTCGAACCAGGCGCCATCCGTGCTGGGAGGACCGAAATATTGCCCCCACGCCCAACGATGCTCCACCGGCTCAAAAACGGAATGGCTGAAAGCGCAGGCCATGTAGCTGTAAAATGCCCGGATAACCGCCTTGGGATTGTCACGCAGCAGGTAGGCCGTTGCCTGCTGATTGTAGACCGGTTCGTTGGCCATGCCCCAGCCGTTGAGGTAGAGATTGTCTTCATGGTCATTGAGCAGGCAATCGGCGAGCAAACCGTCAGCCGGCAGTGCCTTTAACCGCAACAAATGTATTGCCCCGGTATCGACGTCCGTCGGATACCATTGTTCGAGAAGGCGCCCGGATTTCGAAGCTTCGCACGGGACATATGGAATCCATGTATGATCCCGCAATTGCACCAGAGGCGACCGCATGGTCGCTGCGCCGAAGCCACGCGCAACAGCTTGTCTGAAGGTGCGCGCCGCAGCCAGGCACTCTTGTGCACGCGGATGGTCGATCTGCTGCAAAACTCGTCCAAGCAAATCCAGACTTGCATAGACATAGGCCTGGCCAAAAGCCCAGATGCCTTCGCCTGTCAGGTCGTTAAGCGGCCCATAGACAAGGCCTCTGGATCCTTCGGACCGTTCGGACCCCCGTCTTATCTCGGCCAGGCACCAATCGAGGGCCTTAAGCGTCTGTGGAAGCAGTCTGTCCAGTGCTGCCCGGTCGCCGGATAACAGGTAATTTTTAGCTACTACGTATATCATGCCTGGTGTATATACGACCCAATTCGCATATCCACCCACATGACCATTGGCCTCTTGGTTGTTTCGATATATAGCCAGCAGTTCCTCAACCGAAATGTCGTGGTAGCCCCGCAGATCGTAAAGCATGTAATCGACATACACGGCCTCGTTAACCGGCCAGGGAGTCCCATCCTGACCGTAAGCGAAGTTCGAGTAGGGAAGGTCTATCTTGACGTTTTCTTCCCAGCCGCCATGCCGTCTTGGCAGCCGAAGTGCGTGCCATAGATTCGCCCGGAACAAATCGTTCACCGCCTTTTCAGGGACTTTGAACTGCGCACCTCGTTTGATATAATCCGACCAGAAGTTCAGTGTTTCCGAACGCGCCTTGACGTATTCCAGCTCAAGCAGTTTATCTCGATCCTCTGAACTTACAATCGGAGAGGGGAGTTTGGTAATGAACTCCCGAGAGTCATTTCCACCAAGATCGAATGAAATCACGATGTTTCTCGTTGTTGGTTTGGAGTTCTTCTTTTCATCTGCCTTCTTCCCGCTATCAGGATTGCTGCTGACCCGAAGCCCAGGACTTGTTCCTTCGATCGAGAAAAGAATATTGCCGGAAGCACTATCCTCGAAGAGGAATGCAGCCGATTCGGCTAATGGTAGAATTTTTGGTTTGGCTGAGACAGGCAGTTGCCTCTGATGACTTACGAGTACAGAAATCTCCCTTGGCGACTCTTTGAGGTTTGTTACTTTGACCTTCTGCAATAATACCATCGGAATGTCGCCTCGCCTCTCGTTGGGCGGTCCGTTCAGGGGATAAACGAATTGTTCCACTTCGTATCGGAGAGAGTCCTTTTCGAATATGGTACTGATAACAGGAAGACCATCGGAGAGCTTCTGGCCCTTCCATGACTCAGCGATTCGGCGTGAAAGGTCTCCGAAATCGAACCAGAAGCGAAACTTGTCGGGATTGCCCAGGTCGTTCCAGACTCCGGCGCCGCGGTCCACACCGAACTTGTAGATTGCACTATCCCAGCAGAGGCAAACAATGTGACCCGGGTAAGGCTGATGCGGATTTATGTAATCAGGGCTCGCCATATCTTCCCATCGTGCCGTGTATTGCTCATACGTCGCCTCCGATTCTTTATGGACCTGCTCCAGAACGCGTTTGCCCTTCCATGACTCGAGATCCTTCAGGTGATCGGTAAAGGAGATCGGTGAGTTCCCGGTAGCCAGATAAATATCAAGCGAAGGCACCCAAAGAACCGTGTTTTGAAGCAGTTGATCGATGGTGACACTGAATCCCTTTGTGCCCTCGCGATTCATCTGAACGATCAGCTTGCGCGAATCCTGCCGATAAGCCGGATCGAGGCGAAGCCGGCGGGCAGTATCATCGTCACTGTGCTCAATCAGGTAGGCCCAGATGCTCTGGAGGTTATCTATCACTCGGACGGGTGTCTCCGGATAACGCAGTGTTAATTCTGCTCCATCAACATCGGAGACTCCTGCATATGTCACTAATGCCCCTTCCTTGAATTGATCCGCCGGCTCCAACGCCTGGCCTGATATGTCTATTATCTCCATTCCCTCGGCCAGAAAGCTGACATGAAAGGGGGTGGCATCTTCCGATTGGCGGCCCCATGAAAGCCTTAGTTTAAGTTTCTTCTGATGTTCGCCAGCTACTAAAACAGATGTCAGTACCACTACTTGTAAGTATATGAAAAATCTCGAATACTTCATGACATCTTCTTTATTCTCAATCTTTGTTTTCCATATTAATGGATGGTGCGAGTCTTATTTTGCCGGCGGCAATGGAACCTGCTGCCAACCTTCCATGCCGAAACGGATGTCCCTTTCAACGAATTCCCATATTACCAGTTTCTTGTTTCTTAGTAAAGCGGGTTTGCGGCTCAGCTCCTGCCTCACCAGGGTAGAGGCGCCGCCGTCATTAACAATTGAAGTCAGCGGGAATTCGAGTTCGCAGGCAAGGTGTTCTATGAATCCTCCGGCACCGGGTTCATCCCGGCTGTATATCCGCAGGAAGCTATCACCTATGACGAGGACTCCCGAATCAGGATCGGCATGGTAAAGTTGACCGGTATCGGCAGTTACTACTTGAGCGCAGTTCAAAGTTTCAGGTTCGAACTTGTCCTCGATCTGCGGCACCTGCATCATCTTGAGAACATCGCCGTACCTTTTGATAGTTGTAGATTTAAGACGGTATCTGACTTTTCCCTTCTCGACCCATCCCAAATCAAGAATCCTCCCTGCGACGGCCCGAGCGGCCAAACGCATCCCATCCGGGGACCAGTGGCTGTCCTGTGCCAGATAATATTTCGTCTTGTCACCCGGTGACAAACCTTCACAGGCCTCGGCGAACACCCTGAATAAGTCAAGAACCTCCACACCCGAGTCTCTAAGCCCGGAGATGATCTCGATTGTCTTGGGATTTACAGGCTGTTCCAACCGCTCCGCCCGGCGAGTCAGCATTTCCGGATAGATGCTGGCCTTATTCGGTGCAGGCACAACCAGCAGCCTGATTCCTCGCCGGGCCAATTGGTCACGAAAGGAAATAATCGAAGAAAGAATATCCGCCCGGCTATGTTGCGAATCGGCGGATAAAGGCTCGGTTAGATATTGTACGGCAGGTTTATAGAAAAACCAGCCGGCCCGGCCCATCAGAGCCTTATCACCCATGTCTCTTAATACGAGAAATTTCGCATATTGAGCCGATGGACGGAGCTTTTCCGCAAGCCGGCAGTTCTTCTCCAGATCATTTTCGAACATTCTGAGATTATCTTTCGTCGGCAACTGCCTGAACAGCTCGGCAAGCTGCGGCTGCCGGCCTTTGCGCAGTTCAACCGCGAGCTGGACCACACCGACACTCAGAAGCACTATCATGAATGCTGCTGTCAGGAAAATGTGTTTGGCTTTGCTTTTGCCCACTAGGGCTACTCCTAAAATTGAAAATACAAGAACGAGCTAAACGACTGCGTGAACATCGTCATTAGTGATACACAGAATAAAAAAATCAGTATGAGAACTTTGGGCCATGTTATAGTCCTGGCCCAGTCAAACGCCTGCAGGGGTTGAAACGCCAATACGGCACAGATTGCCATTATGAGTATATTGCCTTGCGTATAGATTTCAGCACTGAGCAGAATCGAGCCGCCCTGTGCTTTCGACGGTATAAACATAACCGCAAGATATTGCCAGGCATCGGATATTGTCGCAGAGCGGAAGAGCACCCAACCTGTCATGATCAGCAGGAAGGTAAACAGAACCTGTAATTGTCCTGGCAGAGCATGATAGATAGTCTTTCTGCCGCCGAAGCGTTCGATTACTAGCAGTAAGCCGTGATATGCCCCCCAGATGACAAACGTCCAGTTTGCGCCATGCCAGAGTCCGCAGAGCAGAAAAACAACAACCAGATTGAGGTATGAGCGTCCGGCCCCTTTTCTATTGCCCCCAAGGGGTATATAGAGGTAATCCCTGAACCAGCTTGAAAGCGAGATATGCCATCGCCGCCAGAAATCTGTGATGCTGCCGGCCAGATACGGAGCATTGAAGTTGCGCGGACATTCGAATCCGAGCATCAGCCCCAAGCCGATAGCCATTTCAGAATAAGCGGAAAAATCAAAATAAAGCTGAAATGTATAAGCGGCGGCACCGAACCATGCGTCAAGGCTACCGGGAGCTTCGGCGGCGAAGACAACATCTGCCACCCCGGCCACCACATTTGCCAGAAGTATTTTCTTTGCAAAGCCGAGGATAAACAGTGCCGCACCGTACGAGAACTTCTCTAAACTATAAGTACGTCTAACGAGCTGCTCGGCGAAGGTTGGAACTTGTTGCGACTTGGCATCTATAGTGTCGTAACGCTGGATCGGGCCCGATAGAATCTGCGGGAAGAAGCAGATGTAGCACGCAAAATCAAAAAAGCAGCGCGCCGGCGGCAAACCCCGGTAAACATCCACCATATAGCTGAGGATTTTGAAAGTATAGAACGATACCCCGATGGGCCAGACAACTTTTAAGACTGGCAAGGCTTCCGCCCCGAAGGTTCTTACGACATGGTTTAAATTCTCCTGGAAGAATACAAAGTACTTGAAGAAGCCGAGTGTTCCTAAATTCACTACGATGGAAATTACCATAGCGGGTAACTTCCACATATTGCCGCCCGGTCTGGCTATAAGAATGGACAAGAGATAGTTTATCGAACTGATACAAAACAACAGAACCGCGAACCACGGATCAAGCCATGCATAGAAGACATAACTGACCAGAATAAGAAAAGCGTTGCGCAGCAGAACGAACCTGCGAGGCAGCAAATAGTACAGCACCAGCAGGAAAGGCAGAAAATAGAATATGAAGATATGTGATGTAAATGTCATCGACTTCTATTTTATCACAAGATTTGTCCATAATGCCCAGTAAATCGGGTCCTCGCTCTCGCCGAAGTACTTGTTGATGATTCCTCCCATATAGTACTCATCAATGGGCACTTCTAGGGCTATGCGGTGTATGTCTGTTGCTTTGAATCTTCTGAGATTGCCGCCGATGTCCCTCACTCGTGCATCCGCGACACTACTGCGCGGCTCTGCGGGATTGTAATGGCCGACATAGATGGTCTCTCCATCGACTTTGCCGCGGTGAACCTGGAGAACCTTGTATTTCATAACGTGGGCATAATCGTACAAGGGGTCGTCTATTATCTTGCCTCTTATTTCAAGCAACTGTGCCGTCACCTCGATGCTTCCGAGAGTAGTCACTTTGGCGTCCTCACCCGTATCCTGCTTCTTCGAGCAGGAAACACAAAGACCCAGGACGCAGGGCAGTGAGAGTAATAACAGGATATTGGCATGCCGGTTGATATATATCAGTAATCGTGTCATTTCACTGCTCCTAACACAGAATATGTCCAGTGGGGCTCCCATCCGTCCGGCAGTACAAGTACTGGGCCATCTTTGGTGGATCCGTGGACTTTACGCAGAGCTTTGCTCTGACCGCCAATCGTGGGCGTATCCCTGAGCCGCATTAAAGCCATCGGAGCACCTGATCCGCTGGCGTCGCCGTCTTCCTGCATGTTTCCCGTGAAAAGCACATATATGCCGTCCGGAGAAACGGCGCCTCCATAGACATGCCGCCCATCCTCGCCGTACACAAGAGACCTATGCTTGCCTTCTGCATCCGCCATCCACAACTGTGTCCAGCCGTATTCGCTGCCTTCCTGATTGGCAGGGCGATAGGAGAAAATGAGTTGCTGTGAATCAGGAAACCAGTCGGGCGTGCAATTGTTCATACTGCTGACGGCGTTCGTGGTGCCTGTAGCAATTTCCATGCGGGCCACAGTCCAACCGGTGCCGAAAGAATTGGCGACACCACACAGCCATTTTCCATCCGGCGACCAGGTCAACTGCTGGAAGAATCCCCGGCGATCCAGACGGCCGACCACTTTCTTAGTAGCCAGTTCGACAAAATAAATTCCCTTCACGGACATGCAGGCGATACGTTCGCCTTCCGGATCCCAGGATGCCCACGTATACTCGCCTTGCCCCCCATAAACCTCAGCATTACCCCCGTCACTGTCGGCAAACACCAACTCGCCCTGCATCCCATGCAGGTTGTTGTCGAAGCTCTCACTCAGGGCAATTCGCCGATACAAAATCCTACTGGCGTCCGGGGAGAACCGTGGAAGACCTTCGTTGAATAACGGTGTGTTCGTGATATTCTTTATGTCCGATCCGTCCGGACGCATGATGAACAGGTCCCAGTTTCCTTTCGAAGTCCGTGCGGCATAGATAATCCAGCCCTTCTTAGACACTTCTTTAGCCAGTTCGGCTGTTCTGGGATCGTCGTGCTTGCCGGCGGGGGGTGAGTTGACGGCTAGCGTCCAGCCGGCAAATTGAGCGATGCCGGCGATAACGACAAAAGAAAATATTCCAAAATGGGTTTTCATAGAAGTCTCCGTCAATTCATCGCTTCTTCGCATCAATCGTAGCATATGTCCAGTGTGGCTCCCAACCCCACGAGAGCTGTAAAATCGGCCCATTGTTGGCATCGGGATAAGCTTTACGCAAGGCTTCGTTCTTTCCTGCGATAATAGGAGTATCCTGAAATCGAATGATTGCCATAGTTGTCAGGGAATTGTCAACCTCGCCAAGGTCTTGCTGTGACCTCGTAAAAAGAACGTATTTCCCGTCCGGGGAAACACACCCACCATAAATATGTCGTCCTTCTTCGGCATAAAGCACCCGTTTTCCCTTACCGTCACCGTCAGCAACCCATAACTGCGCCCATCCGCCAATTTCGGGGATAATACCACGAGAATAAACAATATGTCGCGAGTCCGGCAACCAGTCTGGCGTGCAGTTATAACGGTCCACCTCACCGACGGCATTCACTTCACCTTTTAACGCGCTTATCCTACCAATGTTCCAATACTGACCCAAACCATTGGCTGTGCCGACAAACCACTTGCCGTCCGGCGACCACACAAGCTGCTGCACGATACCTCTACGATTCAGTTCTTGAATTGTCTTCTTCGTGTATAAATCAACAATCCGAACTGCCTTTATTGAAAGACAGGCAAGTCTCTTGCCGTCAGGCCCCCAAGAGGCCCAGTTGTAATCATTGCCCCAGACAATTGGATTTGCGCCGTCCGCATCGGCCATAACGAGATCATAGATGCCGTACTTGTTGTTATCGACGACAGTTTCCTTGGTCATTCGATAGTATAGTATCTTTTGCCCATCCGGCGAAAAACGTGCCGTAGCTTCATTGAAACCGGGAGTATTCGTGATGTTCCTGTGGTCCGACCCGTCAGGACGCATCAGAAACAGGTCCCAGTCACCATCGCGGGTACGTGCGCTGTAGATTATCCAGCCTTTAACACGTACTTCTTTGGATAAATCGATTACACTGCGGTTATTATCGCCTTCGGCAAAGAACTGGCCTTCTTGCTTAGCTCCTTTTACATCGAGATAGGTGCCAGCAATGATTATTGATATAAATGCTAACTGCCAAACTCGCATATAAATCCTGCTTTGTTTGACAAATGTTCCTTTAAGCACCAACATACAATAGCCTTCACAGGACGCCTTACGGTGTTACCCTTTAGATAAACACACATATTATGTTTCTGAAAGATACTTTATTCTACTGGCCTTGGTGCCGCAGTACAACAAAGAAGAAACTTGCATAACCACTTCATAACCACTATCTTTACGACGATGGACGACCTTAGTTAATAACAAGCTAATGATAGAGCCCCAGAATAGGAAAATCCCAAAGTATCTTCTAATTGGATTTGACACCCACATCTGTTTGGGCACCGGTTTAGAGTGACGCCAGCACGATCGTTATATTAACAACAATAGGGATTATAGTATTGGACATTGAGCTTTTCATAGGTGGACTGTGTCAAAAAATAAGAGCTGATAAACTCTTTTGAGCTATCAGCTCTAATAATATATTCTACTCGAATAAGTATATTTTGCAGAATCCTTAGCGTCCCACTGACGAACGACACGGGCAAAGTCGTTACGATTTATCAAAGAAAGCACTTACGTGGATAAACTGCACCTTTACCATAATTGCATCTCCGGTTATAATTGGATAACTGTTTGGGTAAAACAAGTATGCCAATCCTGGAGATACTTTTTAAATTCCTATCTTGGACAAGAGTGATAACAGATTATTGTGCAGATTGGAGCATGCAAAGGAGCCATTTATGACGTCATGTGGGAAATCTCGGTTTAATGTACTGCAATCTATTTTGACTGCATGCATTTTGCTCTCGGCATTGCAATCAAATGCCCAGACCATTGTTCATCCAAGCGATGCGTCAATTACCGAACAGCAGGCAGCAAAAGAATTAAGGAGGTACATTTTCCTCCGTACCGGCAAAGCTCCTACATTGGCAATTGCATACAATTACAGCAGCCTGCCTGCCGGAGATGTTATTGTAGTTTCTGCTAACGCCAGAGCCATTATAAAAGAGCTAAAAAAAGAATACGGAAATGTAAACGCCCCTGATTCTGATAATAGGAAGGGTTATTTAATTAAGTCTATTAGTAAAGACGGCAGGAACGTCTTAGTAATTACTGGTGCGGATACTACAACCACGTTGAATGCAGCCTACCGGTTTGCAGAACTGATCGGTTGTCATTTCAATTTAGGGGGAGATGTAATTCCTGATCAGAAATTATCCTACCCATTAACAATAAGTGGTTATGATGAGAAATCACAACCCTGGTTCGAACTACGTGGATGTCTTCCTTTCCACAATTTCACAGCGGGCCCTGACTTGTGGAATCTAGCAGATTATAAGTCTTTCATTACTCAGCAGGCAAAGATGGGCTTCAACTTCTTTGGACTGCATTACTATAACAAGAGTGGCTTCCCCGGATCAGAAGAAGGCCCTGAGCCTCAGTTGTGGATTGGGCACAAGAATGATGTGAATGCTGACGGAACCGTAAAGCCTGAGGGGGCCTACAAGTCCTATTGGGCCAGTTCCTTTCGTAAGGGCGATTTCTCCTATCTTGCGGACAAAGGAGAACGCGATGAAGCGGCTATTTGGGGAGAACAGCCAGTCAGTGTATCAAAGTTCACCAATGGGGCAGATAAGCTATTTGCGTACGATTACTTTGCGTCAGAAGCTATCGGTTTAGAAGCCCCCACCACCCCTGAAGAAATGGCCGCCAACTTCAACAATGTGGGCGTTTTGCTGAATGAGGCATTCACACACGCCAAACGCCTGGGTGTCAAAACTGCACTGGGAACAGAAGCTCCCATGGGAGCAACCGATACGTTTGGGGCCAAAGCAAATGTACGAAACCTTCTGGACAAGAAGGAGGACAAGGAAGAAGAGGGCGACGAAGAGAGAGAAGAAGAGGGTGATGAAGAGGATGAAGAAGAACCGATGCACCCGATATTTACCTGTCCTCCCGAGGTGCAAGCCAGGATGCGCGATGTTCATGGCTATACCTTGCCTACCGCAAGAGGTAAGGAGAATGAGGCCTTCTCCAAAGCCCTGTATGAAGGCATGTTCACCAAAATCATGCGGACCCATCCACTCGATTACTTCTGGCTTTGGACCATGGAATGCTGGACCTACAACGGACCGCCTCCATCCAGAGAGCGCATTGAAGCCGTTGCCGATGATTACAGGTATTGCAGCGAAGTCATGAGGGCGATGAAGGCGCCTTTCAAGATGGCTACCTTTGGTTGGACCGTTGGAACGGTTCCAGCGGGTGGGCCGCTGGAATTTCACGACGATTTGCCAATGGATGTTGCCTTTGGTTGTCTATCAGATGGTGCAGCAGGTATAAAGGCTGTTATAGAGGCAGGCCGCGAAGGATGGTCGTCTTGTTGGTACGAAGAAGATTGGGGGCTTATGCAGCCTCAATTAAGAGTTATGGGCATGTTCAATGAAGTAGGATGTGGTTTAAAGGCTGGTGGTGTTCAGGCATTTGTTGCCAAGCACTGGCGAATTAATTCTGTTGCTCAGGCGTCTGCAGCACATGCCCAATTGTCCTGGGATAACAGGGTTTCTGTATCAGATCCAATGCCTAGTATTGCTGATGGGACTAGTAAATACCCCACATTTTGCATCTTTGATACTCCGTTAACTGAGCATGACCCTAAATTTGTAACTTGGATAACACAATTCTATCAGGACTGGGCGAAAGCCAATTTTGGGCCTGAAAGATCAAATGAAATAGGGGCTCTCTTGGCTTACGCTGACCGACTATGCGAAGCAAACGCTATCAGGAGTGGAGTAAAGGGTGGTATACCGAAAACTACAGGATCCCTTCCGAGTTGCATCATTGAGCTGTGGCCGGAAGACGGCGATCCTACATCTCCAACAGATCCTAAGTTTATAGATGCCATGCATGTCTATACTGAATTCTGCAAGTATAAGGACGACATCGTAGGAACCGGCAACAAGGATCGTTACATGTATTGGTACCATTTCTTCAAAGGCCAAATAGAGATGGGTAGATTAGCAATGTATCGTTCCGCCTATTCAAATGAAGATAGTCGTTCTCCAGCCATAAAGGACAAGATTATAGAGACCTGGGACAAGGTTATGAGTCATGAAATACAACGCATCAGAAATGAATCTGAACTAGGAGTGATTGCTCAGTTACAGCGGTCCACATGGGATGGCGTTTTCAGGATGGAATTGGGGATTACTGATATAAGTACCAAATACGAAGGTGCAAAGGCAGTAAGAGCCATGCCCGAAGTATCTCAGATCTACGAGAATGAAGATTTTGAGCAAAAGGTAATCTTTATCGGTAACGGAACCATAACGAATCCAACAATCTACTATCGTAAAATAGGTTCAAGCGGCTCTTTCTTAACCGCAGGACTTACTACTGTTGGTAATAATGTTATGAGGGCAAAGTTACCTAATCCCGGCTATGATTTTGAATACTACATACAAGGTTCTGTCGGCGGGCAGATGGTTACATATCCAGTAACAGGAGGTAATGGCACTAGAAATATTAATAAAACAGTTGTTTCAGTTAAGAAAGTCAATTTCGTAGCAAAAGAGTTGAAACCACTTCCAGCTCTTACTCCATAAGGGATTTGGACCGATCTTGTCAATTCATAGCTTGATATAGGTTTCAACATGTGTGGCAAAAACTTGTACCAAGCATCTTCCGTTGATCTACGTCTGGTCTTCGGTTTATCTTCGGCTGATCTACATAAGTATTTTCATGGCCGTTGTCAAGGGGCGCTTAAACCCAGCGACAATGGGCGCGTTCAAAACCAGCCACTTTGAGAGTAGGAAGATTTGCATTAGATACTCTCCAATCCCGACAATGACGGGATTTAAGGAGAGCACTCACGGCAAATCAACTCAAAATGGCTATAGTAAACGCAGTATGGACACTAAAACAGC
>Ga0209536_100012058_pt1 | contig 12604 bp, 20 predicted proteins | sample DeeMarSeWOR28_12_FD_187461 | JGI IMG/M metagenome (GOLD analysis project Ga0209536, IMG submission 187461) | Marine sediment microbial communities from White Oak River estuary, North Carolina - WOR-2-8_12 (SPAdes) (version 2) | ecosystem: Environmental > Aquatic > Marine > Intertidal zone >...
TGCGAAGCTGCTTTCACCCATCCCTTTCTCTTGATCAGTGTGTCCGCATTCTCTTGACCGGATGCTTTCGGTGTTGGGTACATGTTGGTCACTGGTTTTCCGTATTGAATTTGTTCCGCTAAATTTCCTGGAGGAACTGTTGTTCTTCCCATTTTGGTCCTCATCTTTTTTCTTTTTTCCATCGATTCTGGACTTCTCTCTGCAATATCCATTCTGCTCGGAGTGAGCCACAATCCAGACTCGGTTCCTTTGGTGCCAAGCACCGATGCCTGAAGCTGGAATAAGGAAACATTGGACTTCGAAACCTTCACCTTCCAAGTCATCTTGCACCTGTCTGAGTACCATGCCGTTTTGGAGGTTAATAAGGCCTTGCACATTTTCCCCAATAACGAACTCTGGTTTAACTTCTTTAATGAGTCTAAACATTTCTGGCCAGAGATATCGGTTGTCATCTCTTCCTTTTTGTTTACCGGCAACGCTGAACGGCTGACAGGGAAAACCTCCGACCACGATGTCTGCCTCTCCTTCTTGTCCTTTGACATTTTTTATATCTCCTTCTATTGGTATGTTTGGAAAGTTTTTTGCTAAAACCTTTTGGCAAAAAGAATCAAACTCTACAAACTTTGTTGTTTCAAATATTCCAGTTGAGTGTAATCCTAAACTAAATCCACCTATGCCACTAAATAGATCTAGGACTTTTAGTTTTCTCATTCATTACTCTATTGGTTGAATCTCGTTTTCTATTAGGCCACCTTAAATCTAATTCAGTTACTTGTTCTCCATTGGTCCCATGACAGATTTTAATTAGATGGCCTTGTGCAGTATCATTAATCCAATACTTTTGATAATTATCAATAACTATAGTTTTAGTTTTCAATATATTCTTTCTTTGTTGCATCTCGCATTTTTAAAAATTTAAACTTAGCTATCTTAAGCATTCTTTCAAATAAACTTTCTGCTTTAAAAGTCTTTACTATGTTTCTTACTTCACCATTAACAGTAAATGTTAATGTATTAGTTTCATGATCTAGTTCTATAGTAAAGAACTCTTTGGCTTTAATACGAGTATCAACTCTTTTTAGATCTACTTCTGTCATCATTTGCAGCTCCGTTTAATAATTTTTTTCTAAAATTTTCTACCGAAGTTTTATTTTTCTTGGCTTCATACTCAATGTGATTATGAATTAGTTTAGATATCATAGCTCCAGGAGCTCTATATTTATTTTCACATATTTTTTTTAATAATAAATAATCTTCTTTTTTAATAGCTACTGATTTCCATTTATTGATGTCCATCGTTTATCTCCATGTCATTTGTTAATATTAAAGTTTCTTCAGTAAGTCCTAAAGTTTTTTTAAGTTCTTCATTTTCTTGTTTAAGACTTTTTATTGTGCTTTTTAATGATGTGATAGTACCCATCAATACATTAAAAGCATTTGATATTTTATTGAATGAATTTAAATTACCTTCTGGTTGTTGTCCTAAAGGTAATACATCATCTTTATTTTCTTGCGTCATTTTTTATATACTCCTCTGTTGGTTGATTTTTTCGTTCCTCTAATTCATCAAAGACTAAAATAGTAGCTATTGTTTTATCTATTGGATAATGTCTTCTACCAATGTTATCTACAAAATTAATATTAGCTATTCCATCTACATAAGTATCAAACTGCATAGAGTCTTCAATTGGAGCCCCATCAAAATCGTGAGACGGGATAGCTGCTAATTGTTCATCTAGATCAGATATGATATCCTTGAGTATTAGGCTTTTACTTTTTTGTTTCATGGTATCTTACATATATGGGATAAAAATAAATGTCAAATGATATTATGAAATTTATTTTGATTTATACAGTCTGTTCTTTTTTATCTGGAGATTGTCTTCCAGAAGCAACCTCTATTAAAACTTTTGATAATTGGCATCAGTGTACTCAAGCAGGATTAGAAGCCATAAAACAAAGTATTGCATTATTCCCTGAAGATTATATAAATGAACACCATCTTGGTGGACGTTATATTTGCCAAGAAATAAATACAACTTAGAATGATTCTAAAGTTCATACTATTAGGTTCAATTTGTGTATCTACACCAGAAAGTGGCATAAAGTGTGGACAATATATAAAAAATAACCTTTTAAACGCTTCAGAATGTGGTTCTAAAGCTAAACACATAGGAATGACCATGAAGGACAAAATGTTAAAATCAGGGGGCTCTATAGTCGAATACAAGGTACATTGTATAGCAGTTGACAAAAAAGGGTACAATGTTGACCACTCCTTTAAAATATCTTATAATATCTTATGAGAGCTTATCGTATCAGAGCTTCTATGGGAGGACACAGTATAGACCAAGTAGTTGAAGCTGAAACCCATACCGATGCAATACTAAAGCTTTCAGAACAAGTGGACCAAGGTAACGTTGAAATTATCAATGATGGTTTCACGGGAAACAAAAGGGTTCACATAACTTATGAGGAACTGTAATGAGTCCTGAAAAAATAAAGTTGTTGAAAGAACTTCAAGAACTTGAAAATAAATGGTCATCTGAGTTAATGACACATGGTGGTGTTCATACTGGGATGATACAAATAGAATCTGATATTAGATCAAAAAGAAATGCGATCAAATATCAAGATGTACAAGAAAACTTACAAGCAGCTTCTTAAGTTTTACTTGTCTTTATAAAAGGAAACTTTTCCCCTAGGGCTTCTGTCGGCTTTTTAAATTCGTAGTGATTTATTATCTTTAATAATCTTTCTCTTTTAGTAACTGCATAAGGTAAAAATAATTTTGCTAAATGTAATGCTTTTTGATGAGAGCATCTCCATCTCCATTGTGGTATTTTTGCTAAGGATCCTTTACCAATACCTTTAAAATAAATATTACCTACCTTAACAATATCATAAAAATTTTTAATACAATCTAAATCAGACATAGCTACTTCCATAGCTACATTCCATTTCATATAAACTTTGCCATTAGGTTTTGTACATTTGTATTGAGCATAATTAATATTACCCTCACCATCAAATAGTCCTGCTGCATAAGCAATCAAATCTCTATTATCGTGTTCAATGTTTCTATTATTTAACATCTCCCCAACTTTCTCCTAAAGCCCAATCCACTACTGAAGGAACTTTAAACTCAATAGTATTCTGCATTATCTTTACTATTTCTTTTGCATGGTCTTCATCTTTAATATTAAAACATAATTCATCATGTATCTGTAACATAGGTAAATGTCCTGCATTATAACAATCTAGCATGGCTTGTTTTGTTTGATCAGCTGAGGATCCCTGAATTAATCTATTCAAAGCCTTATAAGTATACGCTCGTTTAATATTATCTTTACCATATTTAGCTACGGCATCTTCATATTTTTCTGCTACATGTAAACCAAAGTCTTTGGTTTCCCACATATCAAATCTACACTTTCTACCTTTCTTAGTTCTGATAACTCCTTTTTCATCTGCAGCATACTTACATCTATCTGATAATTGTTTAACAAAAGGTACTTTCTTATTGTATTTTAAAATAAGTTCATCTGCTTCATCCTTAGTTACCCCTAAAGATAAGGCTAGTTTACCTTTACCCATACCATACATTAAACCTAGTCCAATAGTTTTTGCTTGAGTTCTCTCAATACCTACTAGGTCTGCAACTGTTTGATGGAAGTCTGCGCTAGAATTTTTATAAGCTTCCATTAATTCTTGGGATCCCTCATAACCATTGTCTCCAATAGATGCTGCATAGTGAACCGTCATTCGTGGTTCTTGTTGCGAGTAGTCAAAACTACCCCACTTGTAGCCCTCTTCTGGAATAAACAATCCTCTAATCTTAGGACCAAAGTCTTTGTTTCTAGCAGGAATTTGTTGAAGATTAGGATTAGACATACTTAGCCTACCGGATACAGTGCCTCCATTATCTCCCCTTAACTGATTGATCTCGCCATGAATTCTACCGTTGACCTGGTACCTCATGATGGAAGTTAAAAAGGTTCCATGAAATTTATTTATCTCACGGGCTTGCACAATTAATTTTGCTAGAGTATGTTTGTTGTTAATCAACCAATTTTGTGTAAACGATGGCTCATTTGTTTTTTCAGTTCGCGGGTAGTCTAACTTCTTTTTGTCAAAAGCTTTGGCAATCTGGCGGGGTGCCCAGATATCTATTTCTAATCCTGTTTCTTTCTTTATGGCCTGTAACAATTCTTTTTCTTGGAGCATCATTTCTTTTCTTAGTGCTTCAGCTTTTTCCACTTGCACTCTTACACCTCGTTGACGCATTTTTATTAATACCGGAATTAAATTTTGCTCAAGTTCCCACACTGTAGTTAAACTCTGTGTTGCTATTTCTTGTTTAAATCTTTGCCACAATTTTAAAGTTAACTCTGCATCTTGTTCTGCATAATAGCCTACATGTTCTGCAGGTAACTTCCACATCTCTGCTTTAGGATCTATACCATGAGCTGCTGCAGCTTCTCTTAATTCTGTTTCTGCTTTTATTTCACCAAGATAATCTACAGACAATGCATTTAAAGAATATGAAAATCTATTCTCATCTATAAGTGCAGCTGCAATCATAGTATCTATAATCTCTCCATTTACTTTTATACCGGATGCTTCTAACCAACCTACATCATATTGTGAGTTATGAAATATTTTAGGACAAGGTAAAGCACATACATCTTTCATATATTTTTTAACTTGCTCTGGTATCATGTTACCACCACCTAAATGACCAAAAGGAAAATAACCTTTCCAACCTTCAACGGCTACTGCAAATCCTACAATCTCTCCTTTACCTAAAGCCCAACCAGCACCAAGTTTATTATTAATTCCATCATCTCTTGTTTCTAAGTCGATAGCTATTTCTTTTGCATTAGATAAATCTTTATACTCACTAGGAGTATTCCATAATGCTTTTTTAAATGTTAGTGTTAGTTGTAGTCCGTTCATCGTTAGCCTTTATATTATATTTGTTACAGTAGCATTCCCCACAATAGTATTTTTTATCTTCAATAATAACTGCATCTTTATCACATTGCTCACATTTATTTTTTTGTTTTGACATCTTTCAAATGTTTTATTTCTAAATCACAGTAATGTTTTATTTTTTCTAAATCCTCAAACGGTTTACCTTTTGATAAATATCTACAAACATATTTAATTACATTTGCTTGTAATGGATTTAATTCATTTTTTCTAATAAACTCCCATGGTTGAATCGTAAACTGCTTGTAGTGATTCCCCCCTATCTGCTTATCTTGTGGAAATGCTTCATCAAATATATTTTTATTTGTCATTTTTCTCCTGGACATAAATTAAATAATCAGACCCAATTGGGTAGTTATACTTATAGTCAGTTCGTAATAAATGTAAAGTTTTTCTTGCTCTAGTTGCACCAGTGTACCAAACCTTACGTTCGTCACTTTTTTCTTGTTTGTTTTTAGTTTCATAATCAGATGGATAATTACCTTTACTGTAAAGCACTACATGATTAGCCTCTCCACCTTTAACACTGTGTATTGTATCTATAGTAATTAATGGATCCTTATCTAATTCTTTTTGTCCGTATCTTCTTAATAATCTAATAAAGTGTCTTACTTGTTGTGGTTTAAAATTTCTTCTTAATATCCAATACCAAGGTTTAGTTTTATCCTCATCTTTTAATTGAAGACCACACCATTCTTTTAAATCTTCAAAGTTATATTCTTTTAAATCTGGTTCATTCATCCAAAATTTATCTAATCTAAACTCTGGTTTTTCTAATTCTCTAATAAATTTATACATATTTCTTGCTTGTCTTTTATCTATTTTTTTACCCTTAGTAATAGCCGTCCAGGACTTAATAGCTTCCCATTGTTTAACATCAAAACATTTAGTGTCTCTGTTATCTTTGTAGTAAAGGCCTGCATCTTTAGCTAACATTCTTAACTCATTTACAGCTTCATTAATTCTACCTAAGATGTACCAATCCTCTTTTAATTTTTCAAAAGGTATCTCTCTAAATGATAAATAACTTTTAACATAACCATTTATTTCACCATGCTCATATTGTTTCTCTTCACTATCAATAATTCCTCTTCTAATTACTTGGGAAAATTTATAAATGGCTTCCCCAAATCTTTGAGTCTTTCTTAGTTTAACTTTTCTACCGGGAAAGAAGCTTGTAAAATATTTTGGATCTGCGCCATTCCATTTATATATACCCTGGTCATCATCTCCTGCTAAATAAATACGATCTACATTATCTGCCATTTTAAAAATAACAGACCATTGTAATGGTGTACAATCTTGTGCTTCATCTAATATTAATATTTTTAATTTAGGAAAGTCTAAATAAATAGCCTTCTCAATCATATCATCAAAGTCAATTAAAGGTTTAGAGGATCCATGTAGTTTATAATTTTCATAAGTTTTTATTTTCCTAAAGAAGATATCTAAAGAATCTTTTTTATAACCCTCTCTCTTATAAGCTTCCTCTGGTTGGATTAATAAATTCCTAGCCTTACTATAAATTCCTAAAGACCAATCCTTATACATAAAATTATCATCTACTAATCTTTGGTCACTTGTTTTAATAATTTTTGTGTTTAATGCAAAATCAATAGTTGCATCTTTTGGATCAAAAACTTCTTCAGTAAAATATCTTCTACAATAAGTATGTAATGTTTTAAATCTTAAGAAGTCATCTGTGGTATAGTTAGGAAAAGATTCCATGGTTCTTCTAACAGCTGTATTAACTGCTTTGTTAGTAAAAGACAGATAAGCAATTTCATTAGGCCTTACCCCTTTTCTAATATGATTTTTTAAAACTCTTTCAATTAAAGTATAAGTCTTTCCAGTTCCTGGTGGACCAAATATCTTTACTGTTTTATGGTAAAGTTTTTTTAATTTTTTAAGTTCTAAATTTTCCTGTGTGGAATTCATCATCCATCTCCGATACTGTTTCTTTAGATTCTTTATTCTCAGTACCTATGTTTTTATAATCCACAAACTTAGGCATCTTTACACACCAAACATTTTGTACACCTTGATGATAAGGTAATCTTTCACAACCCAACATATTTAATGCTTCACTTGCACTTCTAAATACTTTGTTCTTACCTAAAAAATTTTCAAAGGTAATCTTTTTAAAGTAACAAATATTAGAATCAGAATCCAATACAACATAGTTATCTTTAAGTTTATCAAAATCATCTTCTTCAATATGGCTTTCAAAAAACTTTTTAAGAAAACTATATTTCTGTTCTTCTACAGAATCTTCAAACTTCATCTTCTCATTCTCAGTTGCTTTCTTAACTATTGTTGCCATTAACATCTCAAATGGAGAAGGACCCGATTTTGGTCTGGGTAAAGTTATCCAATAGATCCCATACTTTAATAACTTAACTCTAAAAGATTTCTCATCCTTCATATCTTCTGGATTAATAACTATCTTCTCTCCTTGGAATACAAAAGAATATTCAATTGAAGTAGGACTTCTAGTAAACTCTATATCTTCAAACTCATCAATTAAATCTGGTACTTGTGAACCAATACCTAACTTTCTAAACTTACATACATCCTTGTTACATATTGGAGTAATAGCGCCAAGCTTTGGTGGACACTTATAACTGTAATCTTTTTTAACAACTGATTTAGCTACAGAAGATTCTACTTCTTTTGGATCCATTGGTGTTACAAATATCTCCTGGTTTCTTTTTTGTAATATACGAGACATCTCTTGGGCATTGATATTACCGTCAGCTTTTTTCATCTCCAGGACACCAACATTATAAAGTAAATCATTTCTATGATTACCTGCCCACTTATCCATAATCATTTTTTGAATACACGGTGGATAATGTTTCCAATCTTCCTCTGGTTCATATTCTTTTACTTTTAATTCATTAAGCTGCTTTAGGGATACTATTTTATTTTCAACAAGCTCTATAAATGTTCCTATCATTACTGGTGTATTGTTTTCATTATAAGCAAACTCAGTAGTAGCATTCATATTAAAGTAAGGCATATTCATACACTTATTCATTGGAAATACTTCTAATGCTTGAAAGAAATTTTTATTCCACTCGTTTAATTTTTTTAATACATCTTTAACTGGATACCAATCATCCAAGAATAAAAATAAATGTAAGCCTCCAGACTTAGATCTAACTGGAACTAGTGGTAATTGATTTTCCCTAAGAATATCTATAACTTTTTTTTGTGAATAATCTTTATAACTTTGTGGATCTATATCTATACATCCCCATCTACATAAGTCATCCTTTTCAGGCATGATCCCTATTCTTTGTTTACCGTCTATGTGATCTTTCCATAATTCAAGAGTAACAGGTTCGTGTTTCGTGAAAGTATTACTTACCCTCTTGCCCCGTTCATCTACTTCTCCCGTAAGAGAAGTAGTAATGAACAGTTCAGAATTACCCTCAAATATCTTTAAGAGTTTCTGTTCCATAATTAAAATGGTACAGATTCTTTATTACTTGCGTTATTTCCTTCAGATTGATTTTCTGATGCGAAATCTACCTTACCGAAAATATCACTCTTCATAGCACTCTGATAAAACGCTTGAGTACTCTGTAAAGTTTTAAGATGTTTCTCTGGAGATAGAATTTCCTTGAACTCTATAACCCAACCACCCCAAGTATAATCTTTACTCGATTCTCTTGTGACAGTTAATTTATACACTTGAGAAAAACTAGGAGGATTAAACATTCCTTTTTTACCCTGTATTCTTCTCGATTGAATCATTGAATTCCACATCTTAGATTTTTTCTTTTGAGTAGATTTCATGGTAATTAATGCCTGTTCTTCTACATTAAGATCTTTATCTAAAATCATAACAAAGTGGTTACCAGTGTCTTCAACATAATTACCGTTTGGTAATCTGTCCTTACCGTCTGGACCTCTTGTTGTTTCATTCATGATTGCTGGATCTGTATGGATCTGTACAGGTCTTCCTGTAGAGTCCCCCATATCTTTCCATTCATTAAATGTATTAATGTACAGACATGGTGTAACTAAAAAGCCTTCTCTTGCTTTCCATATTTTTCCAGACGTTTCACTCCATATATCATATAACCCCGCACCCTCTACATATCTTGTATCTTTATCATCCAAGACTTTAGAGTTTTGGTAAATTATTTTGATGATTGGTAGTTTGGTATCTCGAGCTGTTACGAACTCGTTACCTTGTCCTTCCATTGCTTCTAAATCAATAGTAGATGGAAGATTTTCTTTTTTCGTTGCTAGTGCTTTTTCTTTTGTTATCATTGTTTACTCCTTCGTGGTTATTTTAGTTTTACTTGCAACATAGGTTCCAAACAATTCAACTGGAACATCTTTACCCAAGTCTTGAATTTGTTCTCTAACAAATCCTTTTAAACTACTTGGATGTACAGTTGTTTTTTGTTGAACTGGTAGACCTTTGTTTCTCAACTCTTCAACTAAAGACTTCGCTTCATTATCTTGTTTCATGCCAAACTCTAAAGTAATTTGGTTTTTAATCAAATCACCATGACCTTGTTCACGAAGCCAATTAAAAGCTTCTTCAGTTTTTGAAGCAGGTATGCGAGCTGAATAAAAAGGTTTAATCTCAACCTTTGAACCATCAATGAGTTTAAACATTGATATACCTGCTTGTTGCATTAAGTTTGGAATTGTTTGCTCAGAAAGAATAGTCTCAACTTCTTTTAACTTACTTAACTCTTCTTCAGCCGTTGCTATTTTTTTCTGAGTTTCCAATAACTTATTGCAAGATTTAGCGATGTCTGCTGACATCCCAGTATCTATCGATACGATAGATTCTGCTTCTAAGTCCATAAGAACCTCCTTGTAATCGAATCAATATATTATTTATTTGATTAATGCAAACAAATAATTTAAATAATTCACTTATGTATAATTATAAAACAAAACCATTCCAACATCAAAAACAAGCTTTAATTGAAGGTGCTAATCATAAAAATTTTGCATACTTTATGGAGATGGGTACCGGTAAAACAAAAGTTGCTATAGACAATGCAGCTTACCTTCATCAAAAACTAGTTATCGATTTTGCATTTGTAATTGCACCTAATTCTGTTTATCAGAATTGGCAAAAAGAAATTAATGTCCACTGTCCAATTGAAACTAATAGTTATATTTGGAAAGTTACTAAAGATAAAAACTTTGAATATGATCCTAAGAAATTAACATTTGTTTTAATGAACGTTGAAGCATTATCACATGCCTCTGGTAAGAAATGGTTAGAAACTAAGTTATCTAAAGTAGGTATGAGAAGTATGATTATCTTAGATGAAAGTACATCGATTAAAAATTTAAAAGCATCTAGAACTAAATCAATTATTAAATTAGGACAATTAGCTAGATATAAAAGAATACTTACTGGATCCCCTATTACTAAATCTCCATTAGATTTATTTTCGCAATGTGCTTTTTTAGATAAACAGTTATTAGGTTATGATAGTTTTACTGTATTTAAATCTAGATATGCAGTGATGTATAATATTGAACGTGGTGGTTACAGTATTCAAATACCTAAATATTATGTGAACTTAGAGGAACTAGAATATAAATTAAAAAATTTTTCATATAGAGTTAGAAAAAAAGATTGTCTCGATCTACCAGAAAAAATGTATGTCCAAAGATATATTGAATTATCAGAGGAACAAAGACAAGCTTATGATAGATTAAAAGAAAACGCTTTAATTATTTTACAAGATGATGAAGTATCTTATAACAATAAATTAACTGAACTACTTAAACTACAACAAGTTGCTAATGGTTTTCTTAAAACTAATGAAGGTAATATTATTGATTTTAAAACAAATGCTAAATTAAAAGAACTAATGAGTATCTTAGATGAGATAGAAGACAAATGTATTATCTGGGCTAACTATGTACACAACATAGAACAAATAAAAAAAGAATTAGAGGATGAGTATGGTAAAGATTCTGTGGTTTCAATTTATGGTAAAGACTCCGTTGAGGTTCGTAATGAAGCAGTTGAAAAATTTCAAAATAATAAAGAATGTCGTTTCCTTGTTGGGAACCCTACTGTTGGAGGTTATGGACTTACTCTTACTGCTGCTAAGTACGTTATTTATTTCAGTAACTCTTATAATCTTGAAGTTCGTCAACAAAGTGAAGACCGTGCTCATAGAATTGGCCAAGGGGCTCAAGTAACTTACATAGATCTAATCGTTAAAGATACCATTGATGAAATGGTATTACATAACTTAGAAAACAAAATTGAATTATCTGCTAAGACTCTTGGGGAACAGGTTCAGAAGTGGCTTTAGTCTTATGGTATCTGTGAACTCTTTCTAACCATTTTTCTTCATACTCACTTAATCTAGCTTCATTCATTTTAAATTCTTGATACAATTTATCTTTAGTACAAACACAAATTAATCCTTGAGTGATAGGACCATATTGTTTTTTGTGGGCCAATGAATAAGCTGCAATTTGATAATAGTAATCTTCAACGTATTCTTCTCTCTTAGGTTTATTCGATTGTTTAAAGTCTATGATAGTAGGTTGATCATCATATAGACCTACAACGTCTGTAGCACCTGCCCATAATTCATCATAAGCCAGACTAACTTCATTACCATATACTATTTTTAATTTACCTAAATTGTTTACAATCTCGTGAGCCATGAGTCGTGCTTCGGCACCCTCTGGAGATAAGTTTAAGTAACCTACACCATCTATATAATTCTCTAATACATAATGCATCTCGGTGCCACGTGTAGCTGCTTGATTAGTAATACGTTGTGCTTCCTGGTAACCTACTCTTTGTCGCCATTTATCTAGTGAAGCTTTCTTTTCTTCTGATTGTGTAGCAGATAGAATAGTAGTTACAGAGGGAATCTTTTTATCTCCTACATTGTAGGTCCGTGATCCGTCTTCCTCTTGCCGTGTATATTTCTGATAGTCGTATTTATTTTCTCGTTTGAGATCAGTTATAAAGAATTTATTTTCTTGTTTTATAAGACGCACAAGGTCTTTTAATTTATTTTAAATACCAGTGCAACAATTATTCCAACCATAGTGGTTAAAATAAAAGCAGTAGAAGCAATCATAATTCTCTCTAATCTATGGACATCGTCACGAATAGCATCAATTTTTTTATTTGTTTCTTCTTGCATAATTCTACAAAGCCTCTCATGGTCATCGATTCTTTGATGAGCTAATAAATCTTTATTATCTTCTGACACTGACTATTCCTCCCTTATTAAAAAGGTTTAAGGCTTGAGCCAGTTCTGTATTCGATTGTCCACCCATAGGAGCTGCTGCTCCACCTGTATTGATTACTGGGAAATTACTTGGTTGAACATTAGGTAAATTCATTTCTGCTTGTTGTTGATTTTCTTGTTGAGATATTCTTCTTTGCATATTAGTTACTTGTGATAATGCATCATCTCTTTCATCTTTAGATATCAATCCATCCGTAAACATTCTTCCAATAATCTGTCTATATAGTACACCCATTTTAGACGGAGTGTTTTCTCCTTTAGCAACTAACTTAGCAGATTCTTTAAAAACTAAATTAGAGAACTTTGGATTCAACATAATCCTAGTAGCAATAGCT
>Ga0209536_100012059_pt1 | contig 12604 bp, 13 predicted proteins | sample DeeMarSeWOR28_12_FD_187461 | JGI IMG/M metagenome (GOLD analysis project Ga0209536, IMG submission 187461) | Marine sediment microbial communities from White Oak River estuary, North Carolina - WOR-2-8_12 (SPAdes) (version 2) | ecosystem: Environmental > Aquatic > Marine > Intertidal zone >...
ATCTTTCATTTTTCGGAAGCGTTATAACTTTTACTTCATATTATTGGCTGTTGAAAAAAATCAATATTGTTATTCTTTCTCTAATCGCCTTTATAACTCCAATTGTAGCGCTGATTCTCGGATTTCTAATTTATAATGAACAACTCTCAACAAATGATTTTATCGGCTCTGCATTTGTTTTATTTGGTGTATTTGGTGCAAATTTGGGCAATCTGTTAAAGATGAAAGAAAAAGCAATTATTAAAGAGGATGGTTAACATAATTAATTTTCATATTTTTGATGTTTATATAGTAGTGATAAATTAATTAACAAATTCCTGATGCAAAATATAATACGAATTAGAAAAGCAACCTTTTACGGATATCACGGAGTTAGATCGGAAGAACAAAGTGTAGGTGGAAAGTTTGAAGCTGACGTAGATATCTATACTGATTTTACAGATGCTGCAAATGAAGATAATTTAAATAAAACGATTGACTACCATGAAGTTTATTCATTTATGTATCATCTTGCATTAGAGCAAAAATATTATTTGATTGAATCATTAGCATGTAAAATAGCAGATGAATTGCTGATGAAATTTGTGAATATTAATAAAATTGCAGTAAGAGTTAGAAAAAACAATCCTCCATTAGGCGGCGTGGTTGATTGTGTTGAAGTTGAAGTTGTTAAAGACAGAAAAGAAATTAATAAGAAAAATTTTAGAAAATTAGGAAATTAGAAATAGACAACCTGGCTTACATAGGATTAGGTTCAAACAAAGGTAACCGAACAGATTATCTGATTTCAGCTATTGAAATAATAGATAATGATCCTGAATGCAAAGTTGTTGTTGTTTCTTCAGTTTACAAAACAAGACCTTTTGGTTATAAAAACCAGGATAATTTTTTAAATGCTGTTATAAAAATTACTACTGACTATTCTCTTCCGGGACTGTTTGAATTTCTTAAAAAAACAGAAAGTAAATTAGGAAGACAAACCGAAATAAAATGGGGACCTAGAGAAATTGACCTGGATATTTTATTTTATAACGATTTGATTTATTCGGATGAAAATATTACTATTCCTCATATAGGAATCACTGAGAGAGATTTTATCTTAATTCCATTATCCGAAATTCAACCCGAATTGGTTCATCCGGTAATTGATAAAAAAATCAGTGAGATTGAACTTCCGGATACAGGTTCAAATATTATTAATAAATTTGAAATTAATATTTTAGCAAAATGAGTGAAAAAGAATCTAAAGCTGATATAAAATACATTGCCATTGAAGGTGTAATCGGGGCGGGGAAAACCACCCTGGCAAAAAAAATAAAGGATAGATTAAACGCTGAATTACTGCTCGAACAATTTGATGCTAATCCATTTCTCGAAAAATTTTACAGCGATAGAAAAAGATATGCTTTTCAAACACAAATGTTCTTTTTAATAAATAGATTTAAACAGCAGGAAGAATTAAGCCAGGAAGATTTATTCAGAGATTTCATAGTTTCCGATTATCTTTTTGAAAAAGACAGAATATTTGCATACCTGAATTTGAACAGTGAAGAGTTAAAACTTTACGAGAGTTTATATCCGCTCTTAGCCCGGAGTTTAAGAAAACCCGAACTTGTTGTATTTCTGCAATCTTCGGCTGATAGATTAATGCATAACATAAAAAAACGAAATCGTAAAATTGAGCGGGCGTTAAACAGAAATTATATAGAAGAATTAAGTGAGGCGTATAATCATTTTTTCTTTCGTTACAACAGCACACCACTTCTTATTGTTAACTCAACAGAAATTGATTTTGTTAATAGTGATGATGATTTTGAAGAATTATTCAAGCAGATATTCAGAGAAGATAGAGGTGTAAAAGAATATTTTAAACCCGAATCAAAGAGGGCAGTATAATGGGAATTTTAAAAATTGTATTATTATTAATTTTAGTTTTCTTTATAATCAGGCTGGTTAAATTAATAGCAAGGTACAGGTCATCAACAAAACAATCAATTGATGATTTGACAAATCAACAGAGAAAAAAGACCCAGCATTTTAAAGATGCGGAAGATGCTGATTACAGAGAAATACCTCCTGAAAATATGAATGAGAGCAAAGATAATTTAAGTTAATGGCAATCAACTCCGTCATATCTAACTTTATTTATACATTATTCGAAAAAACTCTTGCTGTTGAAGAAAATAAAAGTCGGGATATTGATGCTCCCCAAAAAATTATTATTATTCGCCAGCATAATCAATTGGGTGATCTGTTAGCCGGCGTATCGTTATTCAGAGCATTAAAAGAGACTTATCCTGAAACTCACATTACTCTTTTTGTCAGCCCTTTCAATTATCCAGGAATGGTTAAAAATAAATACATCGACAGGATTTTCATCTTCGATAAAAGAAAGCTTTTTACACCGGCGTATTTTATGAGATTAAAAAAAATATTAAATGAAGAGTATGATCTTGCAATTGTTCCGGTTGTGGTTTCAATTTCATTTACCAGTAATTTTTTAGCCAGATTGTCAAATTCTAAAGTAAGAATAGGTCCACTATCGCTTGATGGAAAAGTAAATAAAAGCGCTTTTTTTTTCGATAGAAGAGTCCCACTTGATTGGAGAAATCATCCTGATTCAAATGTATCAGAAAGAAGTCTGGATATAGTAAGACCGTTCAGAATTAATACGAACAATTATCATTCTGAGATATCGTTTGATAATGCGGAAATAAAAAACGTTGAAAAGTTTCTTGCTGATAATAATTTTGATGAAAAAAAATACCTGGTAGGTCTGCATGTTGGAGCAGGAAAACCGCCTAACAGATGGTCATTACAAAAATATAAATCTTTGATGAATAGATTAAATTCTGCCTATTCTATCAATTTTTACATTACTGGCAGCAATGCCGATAAAGATGATATTGATTACCTGATTAATGAGCTCAATTTTAATGTTGGTTTGTTCATAAACAGGCCTATTCCCGAAGTAGCCGCATTAATTTCAAAATCGAACTTATTTATCTCAAATGATACTGGCATAATGCATGTATCAGGTACAACCAATACACCGCAAATATCTATATTTGGACCAACTAATCCTTTTAACTGGGCACCGATTGGACCAAATAAATATTTTATTCGTAAATCGGAATTAATCGAAGATGTTGCTGTTGATGACGTTTATCAGCTAAGCAATAAGATTTTAAATAGGGAACAATAATCATGAAAAATTGCATTGCTGCAGTTGATATAGGTACAAATTCTTTTCACTTAATAATTGTACAGGTAAGAAAAGACGGCACATTTAAAATTATAGATCGTGAAAGAGAAGTAATTCGACTGGGTTTTCACAAGGGTGAGAATCTAACAACTATATCCGAAGGGGAAATAGAAAAATCAATTGATGTTTTGCGTGACTTCAATAAAATTGCAAAATTTTATGGTGCTGATTTAAGAGCCATTGCCACAAGTGCCGTGCGGGAGGCAAAAAACAGGGATGAATTTTTAACAAGAGTATATGAAGCCACTGGTATTTTTGTTGAAGCAATTGAAGGTACTAAGGAAGCAGAGCTTATTTATCTGGGTGTTCTTAAAGCTCTTAAAGTAAAAAAGAAACGCGTTCTTTGTATTGATATCGGCGGAGGCAGCACTGAATTTTTGCTTGGTGATAAAGGAAGACCAATCTTTACTGAAAGTATAAAGATAGGTGCAGTCAGACTGAGTAAAATGTTTTTCCCTGATTATCATATTACTCAAAAAAGTATTGATGAATGTGAGAAGTACATAACAAATAAAATATTGGCTAAATCAAATCTGCATTCTCACCATCAGTTCGACTGCGTGGCAGGAACATCGGGGACTATTAATGCTGCCGGTAGTATTCTTTATTTCAGAAGACACAATGAATTTGCCAAATCGTTAAACGGGTTTACGTTTAAGGCAAATGAATTTTTTGAAATGACTGAAGATGTTCTTAGATGTGAATCGCCGGTTGATCGTCTGTCAATTAAAGGTATGGAAATTAAGAGAGCGGATATTATTCCGGCAGGATTACTAATTTTAAGAAAAGTGTTTGAAATTTTTGATATCGAAAAAATGATAGTTTCAGAAAATGCATTGCGGGAAGGTATTATCCTAGAAACGATAAAACAAGAAGACGAACATTTGATAATATCTGTTTGATTGTAACTAATATCTAAAATCACCTTAATTAAAAATTAATTAGAGGAGAAAGTAAACAATTCCATTCGCCTTTAATTAAACAACCACCCTCAGTATATTTGCACATTAATCAATCGAAGTTTTATGGAAGATTTAAGAAATTTTTGCATTATAGCGCATATCGATCATGGTAAATCTACAATTGCCGATCGTCTTTTAGAACTAACGGGCGCTGTGTCTGAAAGAGAAGCGAAGTCTCAGGTATTGGATGATCTGGATCTCGAAAGAGAAAGAGGGATTACGATCAAATCTCATGCCATCCAGATGCATTATAAAGCTGAAGACGGTGAGACATATACACTCAATTTAATTGATACTCCCGGGCATGTAGATTTTAGTTATGAAGTATCGCGTTCACTTGCAGCTTGCGAAGGGGCACTTTTAGTGGTGGATGCAGCACAGGGTGTTGAAGCACAAACAATTAGTAATCTTTATCTTGCAATTGAATCCGGACTGGAAATCATTCCCGTTATAAATAAAATAGATTTACCAAGCGCCGAAGTTGATAGAGTAACTCATCAAATAATCGATTTAATTGGCTGCGATGCAGATACAATTTTGAAAGTAAGCGCTAAAGAAAAAATTGGATTTGATGAATTACTTGAAAGTATAATAAATAAAATCCCTTCACCGAAAGGTGAGCCGGAAGCACCATTGCAAGCGCTAATATTCGATTCAATTTTTGATCCTTACAGAGGAGCAATTGCGTATATCAAAATATTTAACGGAACACTGAAAGTAAAAGATAAAATAAAATTTTTTGCTTTTAATACAGTTATGGAGGCTGAAGAAATCGGTGTACTGGGGTTGAACAAAATTAAAACTAAAGAACTTACTGCCGGAAATGTTGGATATTTGATTCCAGGAATTAAAGAAGTTAAAAATGCAAAAGTTGGTGATACAGTTACACACGTAAAAAATGGTGCTAAAGAAGCTCTTCCGGGTTATAAAGAAGTTAAGCCGATGGTTTACAGCGGCCTTTATCCAACTGACTCCGAAGACTTTGAGAATTTGCGCGATGCTTTAGATAAATTTCAATTAAATGATTCGGCACTGGTTTATCAGCCGGAAACCTCTGTTGCTTTGGGATTTGGTTTTCGATGTGGTTTTTTGGGATTGCTGCACATGGAAATTGTACAGGAACGTTTATACCGGGAATACGATCAATCTATTATTACAACATTACCTAATGTTGAATATTATGTTTATACAAAAACTCAGAAGAAAGTTGTTGTAGATAATCCTGCAGATATGCCTCCGCTTGGAGATATTGACTCAATTGAAGAACCATATATAAAAGCGCAAATAGTTACTCCATCGGAGTATGTCGGCAACATAATGAAGCTGGCGATGGATAAGCGTGGTACATATAAAAATACAACTTATATTGATCCTACCCGTGCTGATCTTGAATATGAATTCCCGCTTTCTGAAATAATTTTTGATTTTTATGATAAGCTGAAATCAACTACACGTGGTTATGCATCATTTGACTATGAATATATGGATTATAAGAAATCTGACCTGGTAAAGCTTGATATTTTGCTTAACGGAGATCAGGTAGACGCACTTTCAGTAATTATGCATCGTTCAAAATCTTACGAATGGGGTAGAAAAGTTTGCAGTAAACTTAAAGATCTTATTCCGAAGCAAATGTTTGAGGTGAACATTCAGGCATCAATTGGTTCTAAAGTTATATCTAAATCTGTAGTAAAAGCTCTTAGAAAAAATGTTCTTGCAAAATGTTACGGTGGCGATATTACACGTAAAAGAAAATTGTTGGAAAAGCAGAAAGAAGGGAAGAAGCGCATGAAACAGGTTGGTAATGTTGAAATTCCACAAGAAGCATTTTTGGCGGTTTTGCAGTTAGATGATTAACTTTTTCTGATTGGTGGAATAACCATGAAAAAATTTATTCGTTGGATATTTTACTTAATTATTCTGGCATTATTTATAAGAGCTTTTTTTTTAGGGGCAGTATATATTCCAACTTCTTCTATGGAAGACACATTATATCCGGGTGATTTTATAATTGTGAATATTGCAGCATATAACTTAAGCACACCACGAGAAATACCGATCTTAGGTTTATCCATACCTTCATTAAATATTTTTAGCACAGGTAAACCTGAAATAAACGAATTGATTGTCTTCAGATTTCCTGAAATTAATTCTGGCGATGCCTTGTACAAAAACTTTGATATAATAAAACGGATTGTTGCTTTGCCTGGTGATACTCTGCAAATAATTAATAAAAAGATTTTTGTTAATGGTAAAGAAATTAACTTACCTGAAACCTTTAGCCGTAACTATGAGAATTTCAAACCGGAAGGCGAGGAAGATAAGGGAATATTTTACAGTGGCACGGGGTGGAACAGCGATAACTATGGCCCGATAAGGATTCCCGCTATGGGAGACACTATAAAGATTAATAATGATAATATTGATGCGTGGAAACCACTGATAGTTTATGAATATGAAGAAAATGTTGTAAGGAGAGAAGGCTCCGTAATAACGGTTGATAATAAACCTGTTCGCAGTTACGTTGTTAAGAAGAATCAGTATTTTGTTATTGGAGATAACTTTAACTACAGCCGCGACAGCAGATATTTTGGATTTGTTAATGAAGATATGATCCTGTCTAAAGCAATGTTCATCTATCTGTCTGTTGATTATGCTAAATCAGAGAGCGACTTCTTCTCTAAAATAAGATGGAATAGAATATTTAAAGGAATGTAAAAATTGAGTACCAGCGGTTTATTGTTTTATCTTCTTACCTCAAATAATATATTGTGATATATTTTTCAATAATCTAGTATTGATATGAAATTTATTCTTCTTTTCTTCGCAAGCGTTTTATTATCTACTTCATTTGCGCAGACCAAATACCTTATTTATTTCACAGACAAGGGGATAACTACAAATGAACGTTTGGAAAAAAACAGCGAACCGTTTCAATCTGCTTTAAGTGAATTAACCGAAAAATGCATCACCCGCAGGATAAAAACATTAGGTGAAGAAAATATTATTTCATATGAAGATATACCTTTAAAACCTGAATATATTGAAACTCTGGAAGCGCTTGGGATTAAAATTGAGAACAAGCTTAAATGGTTCAATGCTCTTTCGGCTTATTTAACAGATCAGCAATTTGAAGAAATACTTCAATTAAACTTTATTGATAAAATTGAAAAAGTTAGAATATTAAAATTCAGCAATAAACTGCCGGAGGATTCTGATCCTCTCCGCAAACAAATCTATTTAAACTTTCCTATTAATTATGGTGAATCATTCGATCAATTACAGCTATCTGATGTTCCAATTGTACAGTCAAAAGGTATTACGGGCGAAAGTGTAATAATAGGAATGCTGGATACAGGATTTGATTGGAAAAATCATGAATCACTGCAGAATGCAACTATCCTTGCTGAGTATGATTTTGTCAATAAAGATCCCATAACTTCTGATGAAGAAAATGATCAACCCGGGCAGCATAATCATGGTACTCTTACGTTTTCAGTAGTAGGTGGATTTAAAGATGGTTCATTAATTGGTTCTGCTTTCGGTTCTGATTTTCTGCTTGCTAAAACAGAGGATATAAAAAGTGAAACTCATGTAGAAGAAGATAACTATGCAGCAGCATTACAGTGGATGGAAAACTTTGGTGTTGATATTACAAGCAGTTCACTTGGTTATAGTCAGTTTGATGCTTCGACATTTTCCTACACTTACGAAGATATGGATGGTAAGACCACCATAGTTACACGTGCAGCAGAGACTGCTTTTAGAAAAGGTGTTCTAACCATAAGTTCTGCCGGTAACGAAGCTCAGACTCCGTGGTTTTATATAATCGCACCTTCAGATGGTTTTAACACAATAGGTGTTGGAGCCGTTAACAGCAGCAATGAGGTTGCAGGATTTAGCAGCAGAGGGCCCACCTTTGATGGCAGAATTAAACCGGATATAGTTACCAGGGGTGTTTTAGTTTATGGTGCACTGGCAGGTACATTCAGCGGTTACAGACGTGCAAGCGGTACTTCTCTTTCTGCACCAATTGCAAGTGGTATTGCTTCATTGCTTCTTTCAGCACATCCGTATTTAAAAAATACCCAGTTGAGAAATATTCTTCTTGAAACTGCCGGAAACACTACCACCCCAGATAATGAAAGAGGATACGGTTTATTATCAGCCTTACGTGCAGTGGAATTTCCAAATTTAAAATCAACACAGGGTTCGTTTACAATTAATAAAATGTTTATTGAGAGTGAAGATCTTTTAGGAAATCAAGTTTCAATTAATTTGCTTTCAAACGGGCAAATATATGAACCGCAGGAAATGGAATTTGATGGTGATAGAACATATACATTTAAATTACCCTACTTTTTTAATGGTGATGTGCTGCAATTTTATTTTACATATTCTGATAGTTCAAACACTTCATTCCGCGAACCGGTACAAAAAAATTATGAAATTATATACGGACAACTGGAAGTTTCTCTCAATATCCCCCTTGAAAGAAGGTTTACTGATTTTATTGTCAGCGATGTTTATCCGAATCCGTTTTCGCCTTTTACACATAGTTTTACAAGAGTATCTTTAAAATCAAGAGGAAACGAAAAGCTAAGAATTACAATACTTGATGCTGCAGGACAGCAGGTGAAATTGTACGAAACTGAAACCGTAGATGGTGAAAATTATTTTGATTGGAATGGTATTTCCGACAGGGGAGTGCCTTGTGCCAGTGGTGTTTATTATTATTTAATTCGCAAAGGGGAAAATGATTATGGCAGAAAGGTGATCCTCCTTCGGTAAAGCTTCGTGTGACACCCCTCTTTAGGAATAAAATAGAAAATTCCTCTTTATTGAATGCTTTTAATAATTATTCTTATCTTTCATTATTCAAAAACAAAATTGTTAATAAGATGAGTAAAATATTTTACCCGGCACAGGAGAAATATATTTCCTCCTTTCGTAAGGAACAGAATGACCTGATAAGTGAAATGGAGATATTTGCAAAAGAGCACAATGTACCAATCCTTTCATGGCAAGCTGCAGAGTTTATAGAACAATTAATATTGATTACTAATCCAAAACGGGTTCTTGAAATAGGAACGGCTATTGCTTATACAACAATCCGCATTGCAAGAAATCTTAAAAAAAAATCAATTATCCATACAATTGAACTAAGCGAAGATAATATTGAAACGGCAAAGGAATACATTGAGCAATCGGGTGTTGGAGAAAAGATAAAACTTATTGAAGGTGATGCTCTTAGTGTTATGCCGCGATTGAAGAAGAAATACGATTTTATTTTTCTCGATGCCGATAAGGAAGATTACAAGAGATTGTTCGATTATTCTTTAGTCCTTCTGAAAAGAGGGGGCGTTATTGTTATAGATAATCTGTTATGGCAGGGCTATACCGCAGCAAGCAAAGTGCCATCTAAGTACAAGGAATCAACAAAACATATACGTGAGTTTAATAAAATATTCAGCGAACAGCCGAATTTAAATACTACTATCCTACCAATTGGAGATGGAATTGGATTAGGAGTAAAAGCATAGGAAATGAAAAGCCAAATAAATAAAGATATTTTAAGTGATGTTGAGAATTTTTCAGATTCCTTACTAAAAAGAAAAGCGGATCTTCAAATAATTATCGATGAATCTATACAAAATAATTTTGAAACAGAATTTGAGGAGTTAGCTTTTACCGGTAAATATGTTCAAGGACTTAAAAGAGTTTTGCAAAAAGGTGCAGATTTCCAGGAGATTGATAATCTTGATCACGTTAAAAAAGATTTAACGGAAAATATGGAAAAAATTATTGGGGATATCAGGGTGTTGTTAAATCATTCTTCCGAAACAAATAAGCAATATTTTGAGGATACTTATCTTTTGCTTACCCCAAATTGTTTTCAGAATCTTAATGATTTAGTAGAAGATCTTGAATGGATTAAAAAATATTTAAATTATCGAAAACGTTCTGATAAAAATTAACAATCGTACGTCAATTTTTATAATAATGTAATTGAAAAAATCTTAAATATCACAGTTATAATTTCTTTTAGTCAGTTTTCTCAAGCCACTTCTCAAGCGCTTCGAGTAAATGTGTCATCGCAACTAAAAGCCGCTCATGTTGGGAAGGATCTATATCCATTAAAATTTCCTGATGAATATCCACGTAAGCTTTATTAAGCTGTTGAACAAGAGATTTACCCTTGGTAGAGAGATTTACCTTCATGTTTCGTCTGTCGCTTGAGTCAATTTCTCTGCGGATATACTTCTTTTTTACAAGACCGTCTATTATCCTTGTTAAACGGCTTGGGCTGAGATTCATTCTTTCGGCAATTGTTTTGTTATTCAAGCTTTCGTCAGTCCCAAATAAACGTAAACATCTGAACTCAGCTTGCGTTAATCCGTGAAGCTCTGCCAAATGAACTTCTTTTTCCTGGCAGTTTGCTAATAAACTGAATGTTAAATTTGCTAGGCGCGATGCTGTTGAATTTGTATTCATAATTCTCCCCGAAAGTGTTGAGTAAATTAAATATTGTGCATATCAAATATCGCCAAATTTTAAAATTAATACAAGTGATAGTTAAAAATATTGGGGAAAATATTTCTCATTAACAAATATGCTATTTATAATAATATACTGAAGTGGCAATAATTTTTATTTCACCTTTTGAGATATCAGTAAGCTGAAAAGTTATTTTATTTAAATCTGTTGGAATTATGAAACACTCAAAATTCGCCCTCTCTTTATATTCTGAATTCTCAATTGTTGCTTTGTGGTTTGATAGAATTCTATGGATATGGCTGGTATAGTTAAAATCACTTTCAATAATTATCTTCTGAAAAAGAACTTTTTCCAGCTTTTTTGCCTTCTCTAAAGCATTCAATGCCGAAGTATAATATGCTTTTCCCAGCCGTCCAACACCCAATTTTGTTCCCCCGTAATACCTGATAATTACAACCAAGACATTTATCAAGTTAAAATGCTCAATGGCATTAAAGATTCTTATTCCGGCTGTACCACCAGGTTCCCCGTCATCCGAATATTTGAATTGTCTGTTAATTAATTTATAGGCAAAACAATGATGTGTTGCATCGTAATATTTTTTCTTTATCGTTTCTAAAATATTAGCGGCTTCATTTTCTGCCTCGCAATGGTAAACCTGCCCTGTAAAAACAGAGTTTTTTTCTTTGAATTCAAATTCTTCGAATTTATCCACAGTTATTATTTTTTCAGGGTAATTCATATGTATATAATTTTTTAGTAAGGTCACATGGAACTCGCATTATAATCATTTACTTTGCGGAAGGTATTCTCCAAAGGAGATCTTCTGACGTTTGGAAGTTTGTAATTAGATTTTTTATGCTCGTTTCATAACAGAAAAGTGAGAAAGTGTAATGCTAATTTAATTGATTATCAAAACTACAATAAGTAATATAGTTATTTAAATTTTTAATTTGGATAGCATTGGAAAAAGAATCGATAATTATAAAGGGTGCAAGAGAGCACAATTTAAAAAATATTGATATTGAGATACCTAGAGATTCATTTACTGTAATAACGGGTCTTTCGGGTTCTGGTAAATCTTCACTTGCCTTTGATACAATTTATGCAGAAGGACAAAGAAGGTACATCGAATCACTTTCAGCATATGCCCGCCAGTTTTTGGATATGCTTGAGAAACCTGACGTTGATTTGATTGAAGGATTAAGTCCCGCTATTTCGATCGAGCAGAAATCCACTTCTGGCAACCCTCGTTCCACTGTAGGTACCGTTACAGAAATTTATGATTATCTTCGTCTTCTTTATGCAAGATTGGGAGTCCCCCACTGTTACAATTGCGGAAGACCTGTCGAGAGACAAACCGCAGCACAAATCATCGATTTGATTATAAGAAAATATAAAAGTAAAAGGTTAGAAATTTTAGCTCCTGTTGTGCGCGGGAGGAAAGGACATTACAGAGAATTATTTGAAGAAATTCTTTCGGATGGATTTTTAAAAGTAAGGATTGATGGTGAAATTCACGAGATTACAAAAGGATTTCAGATTGACAGGTATAAAATTCACAACATTGAAATTGTTGTGGACCGGTTAATAGTGAAAGAAACATCGAGAAACAGAATAAGTGAATCAGTGGAAGTTGCACTTAATTATGGTAACGGAATTGTTATTGTTAATGAGGGTAAAGAAGATAAAATATTCAGCCGCCATCTTGCCTGCATTGAGTGTGGTATAAGCTTTCGGGAATTAGCTCCAAACTCGTTTTCATTCAACTCGCCATACGGCTCCTGTAATGAATGTGAAGGGCTTGGAGTAAAGAAAGAGCTTGATATCAATCTTATCATTCCTGACTGGAACAAAACAATTAAAGAAGAAGGTCTTA
>Ga0209536_100012060_pt1 | contig 12603 bp, 13 predicted proteins | sample DeeMarSeWOR28_12_FD_187461 | JGI IMG/M metagenome (GOLD analysis project Ga0209536, IMG submission 187461) | Marine sediment microbial communities from White Oak River estuary, North Carolina - WOR-2-8_12 (SPAdes) (version 2) | ecosystem: Environmental > Aquatic > Marine > Intertidal zone >...
AAGTATCCCAATCACAAAGACATGGAAATATTAAAGGAATGGGGATTGGAGCCAACCCCCCTGGATGTTAAAATTTTCACACCTTCTGGTTTTTATGACAGCTATAAGAAAAAAGGAATCCCAACTGACGCTCCTTTTGCAATCAAACCTGCGGATTTAAACCCAGAAGACTGGTGCATGACTTTTGGGATTGACCCGGATTCACCAGCAGGAGTATTGATTTCACAGGCAGTCCATGGTGTGCGCGACAAACAAGGTGATTTTTCTTTAGAAGAAATTATGGACTGGATCCAAAAATTTGAAAAGGTTGATGAGCATGTCAAAAATGTGGTGATTGGACATTTTCATAAAACAGAGGATTGGGGAATTTTTTCCAAAAAAGGAACTTTATTGAAGGATTTGGCTAAAGGCGGACAAGTCACTGTTTTAGATGTAAGCGCCTATGCAACCCTACCTTCTGGCTGGGCAATCAAATCTTTGGTAGTGGGCTTGATTTCAAAAAAATTATTTAATGAAAGAATGGTGGCCAGAAAAGAGGAAGAATTTTCCACAATTGATGTGGCGATGCATTATTTTGCCAAAGAAACAAAAGAGAAACTAGAAGAACCTTTGGTGTGGCTGGTGATTGATGAAGCACATGAGATGCTGCCGCATGAAGGCAAGACAACTGCTTCTGATGCTTTGATTACAATCTTGCGCGAAGGCCGGCAGCCAGGAATTAGTTTGATTTTAGCTTCTCAGCAGCCAGGGAAAATCCATACCGATGTCATGACACAATCAGATACAGTGATTTCACACCGGCTGACAGCCAAGATCGATGTAGAGGCTTTGGAGCAGATTTCACAGACATATACACGAGGAGGCATTGCTGAGAAATTGAATATTCTGCCAGGGGTCAAAGGTTCGGCAATTGTTTTTGATGATATGAATGAAAAAGTTTTTCCGATTCAAGTTCGTCCAAGGTTTACCTGGCACGGCGGAGCAGCTCCGACTGCGATTGTTGAGAAAGTCAAGAGACTCTGATATGTTTTTTCTAGAATAATAAATTATTTAAATGATGTTTTTTTGTTCTTAAGATAGAGGTGTTGTTTTTGAGTGAGAAAGATTTGGATGAATTGGAAATTCTAGTTCAAAATGGTTTTGCAATTGCCAGTGCCACTTCAGACAATCAATTTGCCCGGACACTGGCCGGATTATGCGGTGTACAAAGCAAAATTGATGATTTGGTTTTTAATCCAAGAAAATTCACTGGAGGAGAATACTGTCCAGTGGCAGTGCCAGAAGCAATTGAAGGAAAAAGAGTCTATCTGGTTGCTTCACCAAATCCAGACAAAGGAACTCCCCAAGATTTGTTTTCAAGAATTTTAATTGCCACAGATGCTTTGAAAAGAAATGGAGCCAAAGAGGTCTGGCTTTTAGCGACTGATTTGCATTATTCAAGACAGGACAGGGGGCCGCATGACATTGGAGAAGAAGAAAAGGCTAAAGATGGGTCAACTGACCACAAAATGAAGGGCCAACCCTTAACAGCTATGGTTCAGGCAAAACATTTTAAGACTGCAGGCATTGACCGAGTTGTTCCAATTCATATCCACAGCAAAAAACTTTTCAAGATTTACGGCGGGGCCTGGCTGGGTATTGATGAATATAACAAAGAATGGAACAATCCAGAATGGGAGAAAAGATTAGTAGCTCAAGGAAGAGAGATTCTAATTCCTTTGAACCCAGCGCCAATTGCAGCACATTATCTTTTAAACAAATCTTCAATTGCCAATGAAATAAAACCCGACGGCTCTAATTTGGTTTTTTTCAGACCTGATCTGGGTTCAATGGAATTTATTCAGGATGTGAGGCGCTACACATTTTTAGAAAATTCCTGGTTAGTTGAATGTGATAAAATCAGAACAGAACCAAATGATGAAAGTAAGATTAGGATAGATATCCCCCATTGGCCAGAAGGATTAACCTTGAATGACAAATACGTTGTTTTTCTTGATGATGGTTCTGAGACCGGCGGAACTTTAGTAAAAGCTGCTTCTGGTTTAAGACGAATACAGTATATTCGCAAGGAAGAAGGAATTGGCGAACCTGAGGCAGTATTAGTTTATATCACTCATCCCTGGCTGAACGGACCTTACAATGAGATGACTCAAAAGAAACTGGCTGCCATCAAAGGCATGCAAGAAATCATGGTGGGAAACACCTGGACCAATATAGATGACGGCAGGGTGGCAAGATTTAAAGAGATTTCAACAGTGATCAGATTTGCCCAGCTTTATGCACATGCGATTCACTGTTTTGAAAATGGGGTTCCGCTGAGTGAATATTTCAGTTTTGGGAACAGAGAAGAATTAGACAGAAAAGTCGGGAGTTTATATGCAATCAAAAGAAGTTCAATGTGGGCTATTGACGGAGCAAATACCTACAGAAGAAGCCGGCCGACAAAAACACTTAAAATTATGCCACTGGAAGATTAAAATGCCATTTTCAAAAAGTTTTCCGCGGACTTTGGAAGGAACAACTTATCCCAGATGGGAAGAAGTTTTTTTGACTGAGGAAGAAGAAAAGGCGGTGGAAGAGGGGTGCAAACGGGAAAATATTGAACTGTTCAAAGAATGTGTTGAAGATGCCAAGAAAATCATGGCAGAAAAAAGTCTGCAGGCTTATCAAAGCGACCTGATTAGAATTGCAATCTCTTTGTTTGAGAAAAGAGCTTCACATGTGGTCTTCTGGAAAGAAAGTAAAGCCAAAGAAAAATTTGATAATAAAAAAGAATAAATTATTTGTTTAATTCTTTGTACTGGGCCATAGGCGGGGCCTTGGTCATGTTGATGAGCGAAGTAATGAACATCAAACTGAAAAAAATCAGGAAAGCAATGCCCCAAGTGTAACTCATGGGATAAACCCAAAGCGCCGAGATAATAAAGCCTAAAATTGCAGTCAGCATGAAGGAAGTCGGCAAAGGAGCAGGAACCCAAGATTTCTTTTTTGTTTTTTTAGGAGCTTTTTTTGTAATTTTCTTTTTAGCTCTTCTTTTTTTAGCCATCTGATTCACCTCTTTTTATGATGTAATGTTTTAAGGTTATTTAAATTTAATCTAAAAACTGAGGAACAAGCTTTTTGGCTTTTTGCCTTTTTTTCTGGTGTTCTTTAAGGAACTGCTGGAGTTTTTTAATTAAAATCTGTTTGAGCTCACCAGTTAATAATTTGCCGGATTTGTAATCCTGATAGATCTTTTTTATTTTTTTATCATCTGGTTCAAAATAATTAGCCAGATACTGAAAGGAAACATCAACATCTGGATTGCCGCCTTTTTGGCGGTGCTCTTCCAAAGTTGCCTGGCCGCCAGAAAAAGCATATTTTTTTATTTTTCTTTCGGCTTCTTCTGGTGTGTCAGTTAAAGCAATATAAGAATTGGGATCTGAAGAAGACATTTTTCCTCCTCCGAGACCAGGCATGAATTTATGATAAGTTGAAGATAGTTGAGTGAATTTGTAGGTCTTGAATCTTTTTGTGATGTCTCGAGCTAATCTCAAATGAGGGTCTTGGTCGATGCCCACAGGAACTAAGACTGGCACAGGCCCTTCAAATTCAGGCAATTGGGGATGAAGCATGTCAGCTGCCTGTAAGAGAGCGGCGAGCATTTTGCCAGGTGTGATTTCACCATAAACAGCCTTGAATTCATTGAAAGTAGCGTGCCTAGCCAAAAGATTTTGTAAACGATAAAAAGCATTGGCTTTTTTAGCGTCTTTAGAGCGGTTGCTTTGGAAATAAATGTGGCAATTTTTAGGTTTAAGGCCGAGAGCAATGTAATTAGTGATGTATTCTTCAACTGCAATTTTTTTGCTTTCTTCTAGAGACTGGCTGCGGGCATTGTAAGATTCAATATCTGCAACTGCAATGTAAAGATGAGCACCTAATTTCTGATAAAAAATCATCTGCTGGGCAAGCATCATGTGGCCAATGTGAAATTTTCCGCTGGGCATCAAGCCAGTCATCATCACCCATGGCTTTTTATTTTTAATAGCAAGAAGAATCTGGCCAATGTCGCGATGGGCATAAACAACTTTTCTCCGGAAAAGAACATTGTCATTAAAAACTTTAGGTAGTTCTCTGAGAGTTTCGACTCCAAATTCCTTAGCAAGTTTTTCGTAGTTGATGTCTCCTTTGATTTCCCAAGGTGTAACCACAGCTTTTTTTGACATAGGTTTAGAAAGAACTGTTTTGTTTATATATTTTACTTAAATGGTTAAATTAATAAATGATGCTAAATTCATTTTATTTATGAAGCATACTTTGAAAATTACTTTATTTTTGGTGTTTATTTTTTTGGCAGCGCAGATAATTGGTCTGGCTGTGACTTATGCTTATATTGATAAGGAAAAAACAGCTGAAACAGGAGAATTGGTTTTTGAAGATTTGCCTTTGGGCATGGAAAGGCCAGAAGTTGAAAAGGGTTCAAGCCTGCTGATATTGGTGGTGGGCGCTATTTTAGTAGGGACAATTATTTTATTACTATTAATTAGATTTAATGTGGGAATTTTGTGGAAAATTTGGTTTTTCCTGGCAATCTGGCTGACATTGACAGTAGCTTTTGGGGCTTTTATTCCAGTCCTGGCAGCAGGAGTGCTGGGTTTTTTACTGGCAGGCTGGAAAGTACTGAGACCAAATATTTTTATTCAAAATATTACAGAACTTTTTGTTTACGGCGGGTTGGCAGCGATTTTTGTACCAATCAAAAGTTTTACAATTTCAATTGCCATTATTTTGCTGATTTTGATTTCTATCTATGACATGTATGCGGTCTGGAAAAGCAAGCATATGGTAAAATTGGCTAAGTATCAATCAAAACAAAAGGTCTTTGCAGGTTTATTGGTGCCTTACAAACTGCCAAAAGGCATGAAGAAAATTAAGAAAAGGGGCAAGGGAAAATTAATTAAGGTTAAAACAGCAGTATTGGGCGGCGGAGACATTGGCTTTCCATTGATTTTTGCCGGCGTGGTAATGAAACAATTTGGTTTTTTGAAAACTTTGGTAATTCCTGTAGCTGTGACAATCGCTTTATTTTTGCTTTTGTATTACAGCAAGAAAGACAAATTTTATCCGGCTATGCCTTTTATTTCTGCTGGGTGTTTGGCTGGCTATGTTTTAGTTCTTCTTTTGTAAAAAGATTTAATCTTTGCTGCCTTGATTTGGCATCATAGGAAGAAGGAGTAATAATTAAACCGTCTTTAGCAGCAATGGTTTGGACGCCAGTAATTCTTTGAATGTCTCTGGCTTCTATTAAAGGATCAATTTTGAGCATATCAAAACCAAAATGCTGGATAATGGCCAAACGAGGTTTGACTTTTTCAATTAATTTGACTGTGGATTCTTTGTTTAACTGGGAATCTGATTTTTGATCGCCAGGCAAAACAGTATTGGTAATGAGAATATCAACATTAGTAAAGGCTTCGGCTAATTCCTTGAAATAAGCTGTGTCTGAAGTATAACCAAGAATAAATCTGGGGGTAACAATTTTAAAACCAATGGTGTGAGGGTCAGTGTGTTTAGCAGGGGTGGCATGGATTTCAATGTCCTCGATGCCGACTTTTTGTCCGGATTTCAAAGGAATGGTTCTTTCCAGACAGTTTTTATGATAGTTGGTTAGAGCTGGAAAGACATTATCATGGCCACTGATGACAGTGTGATTGGCAATAAGAACACCTCTTTTGTCAAGACCAGAAAGAGTCATGGCATCAATAACCACATTGAGGTCGTTGATATGGCCGAGATGATTATGGGATGCAAGAATAGCAGTGTTGGCTCTAAGATTAATACCAAACTCCTTGGCTTTGACAAGAGAGCCAGGACCAGGGTCAAGATGAAACTGCAAACCTTCAGCTTGAATGATAATGCCGCCAGAAGCCCGAATCTGCCGGCCAATAACTGATTTATCTCCGCCAGTACCAAGAAAAATTATTTTTGACATCAAATACCCCTATGATTTAGGGGTTTGGGTGGTTAATAAAGTTTATTGTGATGAAGTTTATGTTTATTTCAAGAATTTGGCCAAGCCGCGCTGGTATTTGGGGTCTGGAGAAGGCTGGAGATTATATCGGCCCTGCAATTGCTGCGCCAGGTAACTTAATTGCCCTGCTGGGGCGCCATGGTCTTCAATTTCAACTTCACATTCTTGGTGTAGGGTGGTGTGCTGGGGATGGCGAAAGGTGATTCTGTCTAAAAATATTTCAAGATTATTATTGAGATAAATAACCTGGCGGTTGTTTATGGCTCTGAGAGACAAGAAAAGTTTTTGACGGCCAACCAGTTGAACCAACAACATTTCAAGTTTGGGTGAAGCAAGAGACAAATCAAAAACTGGAACAACAGAATTTTCAGGAATCTCTAAGACATTAGTAGAGTGTTCAGTTCGCTCATATGCATCGTCTTCTCCTAAAGATGGTGTTTTAAGAGTGGCTTTTGGTGGCTGGCCTTTGATTTCCCTGATTCTAAGCTGATAATTGTTATGGAAAAAAAATAAATCCCGGGTGTCATAATAAGAGTCAGTCTGCTGAAATTTTTCCCTTTTGACCGGCTTAAAACCAACAAAATCATCTGAAAAATTAAGAAGCATTAAGATATAATCACTAGTGAGAAACTTAAATTCTTTTTCATGTTCAATTTCATCTGGCATTTTCTATTTTATCCAAGACGTAGGCATGGATGTCTGAGCCTTTTTGTTCAACCTCTCTCCTTTTTTCTTCAGTAGTGGCTAATCTGATAGCAAAAGAATGCTGATATATTTCATATAATAATTGTTTATGAAGGGGGTCTCTACCAAATAAAGTATCAGTTTCGCCAGTTTTTTGAGAATATAACAAAACATCCTTGGGCAAGAGCCTTTCAAAAAAAGGCATAGCAGCTACCAATAACTGTCCTGGAGGAACACCAAATTCTCTGCTGAGTTCATCTTCAAATTCAGTCAGTTTGTAGGGTGTGCTGTATCTTTCCATAAATCTGCGGATGATTTCGAGAGGCATGGCTTTAACCTTGATGCTTTTTTTAGCAATCCTTTCAGCTTTAACTGCTTCAGGAACACGGAAAACAACTGCTGTTTTAAGGGTGCCATCATATTCCTCATCTGGAACATTAACATCGGTTCGGCTTCTCAACCGTTCAAAAAGTTCCTGAGCCAAGTGACTTTTAGAATTGGCAAGACGGCCCTCTAAATCAGAGTCAGTCATGGTCCAAATCTCTTGTTCACCATAGCCATCTGCTTTCATGCTTTCTTCAACAGCCCTCTGAAGAATTCTTTGATTGATCAAAGATTGTTTTCTAAGATAACCCCTGGTATGAAGATAAGAGAAAAACTGCTGGGCTTGCTTGATTTCGTCAATGTTTTTTTCTTCAAGAGCTATTTTTCCATTAATAAAAACAGTGTAAAGGATGATATTGTTAACATCAGGTGTATTGGCAAAACCCATATAATAACTGTCATCTACAAGATAGGATAATTTATCTGCTCCAAGATTTTTATCTGAAACAATTTGATGATAAGGATTTTCATGAGCAAATAATTCCTTAACTAATTCAAAATCAGCACATTTGCTGATGGTTTTTTTCATCTGATCCAATCTAATTAGGCCCTGTTCATTGTGATTAGATTGAAGCAAGGGTTCGGTTTGGTGGGAAAAAGGTCCATGGCCTTGGTCATGAAGCAAACCATAACAAAGGATAGCTGACCTTAAAGGTTCATTAAAAATTCGGAAATGGTTTAAAATCTGTCCGGTGTTGTAATAAGCTTTAATTGAATGAAAAAATCTGGTGTGGGTAGCGCCACGAAAGACTAAAGAGACTAGACCAACTTGTTTTTTATGCTGAAGAAGCTGAAATTGGGAATGGTTGATAATGGGTAAGATATCAGTAGCATCAACTAAAATATTAGGGGGCAACCTAATTGCCTTTAATGGCGGAAAAATATGGTCTTTCACTTCAATTTTACCCATGAAAAAAATTCATTGATTTTTGTTTATATTTATTGTTGTTTTGGAATAAATAGTTTGGAATTTAGGGAAAGATTTAAAAAGGGAGGATTTTGATTTTAGAGCAGGTAGGCTAGACTGGGAGGTTAGCCCTCTCCTGTGACTGTCAACGGGCTTTAGGCAGGGTCGAAGCCTGAAGAAGGTGTGACTGGTTCTGCTGGTCTCAGCAGTTACTGTCGACGTTCTGTCCCATAGGATTGCGGCTATGGGAATCGGGTCAGGGCCGGAAGGCAGCAGCCCTAACTGTAGTTAGTAATGTTTATGGGGTTGCAGAACTGAGGTGCTGTTGAGGTTAAGCCAGTGGAGTCGGTTTTCATCGACTGATGGCATGCCTACCTACTTTACTAAAATAGCGGGTTTGCCAGGCAATGCCTGTTTGGCTTTTGGTTCTTTGCTGTCTTGTTCTTTAATGATTTCAATTTCTGATTTGAACTCTTCTTCGATGAGTTTTTGTGATTCTTTTAAGGCTGAAAGTTCTGATTCCTGGTCTAAATCATATTCCGGCAGTTTAGAAGGGTCTTTAATGAATTTGGGAATCATGTTGGTGATATCTTTGGCATAAGGTTTTAATTCTGGTGTTAATATTTTTTTAATAATTTCACCGACATTTCTGGTTTCCTGCATTAATTTTTTAAGTTCTGAAATAAATTGGTATTTCCAGCCAGCAGCAAGGAAGAGAGTAATTTTTTCCGGCTTTTGTTTTTTAGTTAATTTTAAAACTGAATTAATATCAGCAATAGTGTTGTGAACTGCTTCTTCTGCTGACAAGGCTTTGTAATCTATTTTGGATTCGTCGTATTTTGGCCATTGAGCTTGAGAAACAAAAGGTTTTTTGTCTAATTTTTCCCAAAGTTCTTCAGCCAGATGAGGAGTAAAAGGAGCTAAAAGCAAAGCGAGATTTTCCAAGGCAGTTTGATAAACTTCCTGATTAATTTGCTGGGCGGATTTATAATTATATAAATATCGGGCAAATTCCATTAAAGAACCAAGAGCCAAACTAAATTCAAATTTATTGATGTGCTCAGTAACTTTTTTAATAATCTGGTGCTGCTTGCCAATCAAATGCTTGTCTTTATTGGAAAGTTCTGTTTGTTTTTGGAACTCAACATTATCAAACAAAGACCAGACTTTGTTGAGGAACCGAAAGCTGCCTTCGACACCCTGATCTGACCATTCTAATTCTTTTTCTGGCAGAGCAGCGAAAAGAATGAAAAGTCTAGCAGTATCAGCGCCATATTTATTCATGATAACAGCAGGGTCAACCACATTGCCAAGGGATTTAGACATTTTAGCGCCGCCTTTGAGAACCATGCCCTGGCAAAGCAGTCTTTGGAAAGGCTCGTCAAAATTATGCAGTTTTAAATCTCTCAAAGCTTTGGTGAAAAATCTAGCGTATAATAAATGCATAATGGCATGCTCAATGCCACCAATGTACTGGTCAACCGGCATCCAGTATTCAACATTTTTTTTAGTGAAAGGGAGTTTGGTTTCTTTGGGTGAGCAGTATCTCAAGAAATACCAAGACGAGTCAACAAAAGTGTCCATAGTGTCGGTTTCCCTCCGACACTTTAATTTACATTTAGGACATTCAGCAGTAAATGATTTTGATGTTAAGAGAGGATTGCCTTCACCAGTAAATTTAACATCTTTGGGCAGAAGAACCGGCAAATCTTTTTCTGGAACTGGCTGCGGGCCGCATTGCTCGCAGTTGATGATGGGGATGGGTGTGCCCCAGTAACGCTGGCGGGAGATGAGCCAGTCTCTTAATTTATAATTAACAACTTTTTCACCATGGCCAATCTCAACTGTATAATCAGCAACTGCTTCTTTGGCTTTTTCTGCATCCAGGCCAGTGAATTTTCCGGCATCAACCATGGTTCCAATTGTTAAATCTGTATAAGCCTGGGTCATGGTTTTAGAGTCAAGTTTTTTGCCTGGGGGATTAATCACTGGATAAAATCCTAAATTATATTTTTTAGCAAATTCAAAATCCCTTTGGTCGTGTGTTGGAGTGCATTTGACAATGCCAGTTCCATAATCCATAATTGCAAAATTAGCAATATAAAGTGGCATTTTTCTGTCATTCAAATGATTGAGAACATAACGGCCGATAAAAAAACCATCTTTTTGCTTCTCAGCATTAGTAGGGTCTTCAATTCTCATCTTTCGGCATTTTTTAATAAATTCCTTGGCCCCTTTTTCATATTCTGTTCCCTTGACCAATTCAAGAACAATTGGATGTTCTGGAGCAATGACCATAAAAGAAGCACCATAAGTGGTGTGAGGCATAGTGGTGAAAGTTGAAAGTTTGAGATCCATGCCATCAACTTGCCAATTTTCAATCAGGCCATGGCTTTTGCCAATCCAATTTTTCTGCATAATCTTGACGCGTTCTGGCCAGTGTTCTAATTTGTCAATGTCATCAAGAAGCTCTTCTGCATACTGGGTGATCTTGAAAAACCACTGCTCTAATTCTTTGATTTCAACCTCATGATGGCAGCGCCAGCATTTACCATCAACAACCTGTTCATTAGCCAAGACAGTATGGCAGCTGGGGCACCAGTTAACAGGTGATTTTTTCTTGTAAGCCAAACCTTTTTTAAAGAACTGAAGGAAAATCCACTGATTCCATTTGTAGTAATCTGGATTTAAACTGGCAATCTCCCGGGACCAGTCATAGCTAAGACCCATGGCCTGCTGCTGTTTTTTGATGCTGGCCATATTGATTAAGGTCCATTCTTCTGGATCAGTGCCGTGCTTGATAGCGGCATTTTCAGCCGGCAAACCAAAAGCATCATAACCCATGGGATAAAGAACATTGAAATTATTCATGCGTTTGTAACGTGCCAAGGCATCACCAATAGAATAGTTTCTGAGATGGCCCATGTGCAAAGTAGCACTGGGATAAGGATACATTTCCAAACAATAGAATTTTTTCTTTTTGATATCTTCCTTAACTTCAAAGATTTTGCTGTCTGCCCATTTCTTCTGCCATTTCTTTTCAATCTCTTTGAAGTTCATAAGAATAAAAGAATAAGAAAGGGTTTTTATATTTGTTGTTAAAATTTCTTGAATTCAGCAGCAAGATCAATCAAGTCAACATTGCCCATAAACAAAGCCCGGCAGCAGTATCTTTCCAGACCCAAAGCATCAAGGACTTTTTTATTTTCTTCGCCTTTTTGAGTTCTTTCTTTGAATTCTTCCCAAAGGTGGCCAACTGGTTTGCCACAACTAAAACATCGGATAGGAATCATCATTTTTGATCACCTGTATGATTTCTGGGTCTTGGCACGAGCTTTGCTGTGACGACCTGGTTTTCTGGTCTCTTTTCTTCTAACGTCAGCAACTAAAAGCTGGCGGTCATAATTTTCAAATTCTTTTTCTAATTTTTTATCATATTGAGCCAAAGCACGGCCAATAGCCAAACGGATGGCTTCAGCCTGACCATTAACACCGCCGCCAACAACACTAACATCTAAATCAATTGTTTTGATTAAATCACCGGCTAAGATCAAGGGCTCTTGAATCTTTAATTTTAAAATAGGGTTACTGAGACTGTCTAAAAAAGATTTATTGATTCTAATCTTGCCTTTGCCGGGCTTTAAAGTAGCTCGAGCAACGGCCTGTTTTCTCTTTCCACTGGTATGAATTATTTTTGTTGCCATTTTCCACCTAAAATCCTACATATTTCTTCAACAAGAGTATATTTTAAATTAGGGATTTTTTTAATATTAGCTTTTTCAATGGTTTCTAATTTTGATTCCTGAAATTTTTTGGGCAAGCCGATGTAACACTTAATTTTTTTAAGGGCTTCCCGACCTCTAACTTTTTTTCTGGGAACCATGCCCCTGATAGCCCGCTTAACAAAACTATCTGGCCGACGGTGAGTAAAAGGACCATAGCGAGGATGACCACGCTGCTGTTTTAGTTTTTGCCGGTTTAAAATCTGCTGACGACTGCCGCTGATAACTATTTTTTCACAGTTAACCAAAGCGATTTCTTCGCCGAGCAAAAGTTCTTTAGCTATATATGAGGCCATTCTTCCTAAAATCAGATTTTCGCCGTTAATAACTTTCATCCTAAAATCCTCACTTTCTTGCCCTTGGGGTTTTCTTTGATTAGTTGTTGAATTGTGATGGTCTTGCCAACTTTGTTAATTTTTTGTTCTGCTTCCTTGGAAAATGTCCAGGCAGCAACATTTAATTTTTTGGTTAACTGTCCAAGTGAAAGGACTTTGCCAGGAACAACAACTGTTTCACCATCTTTGGCAAACTGCTCGATTTTGTAAATATTAACTGAACGTCTTTGTCTTGACGGCTTTTCCAGGTCCTTGGCAATTCTTTTCCAGAGCTTGACACCTTCGGCTAATGATTTCTGCCTAAGCTCTTCAATGAGCATTTGCAAGTTCTGGTTTGACGGTCCTGTTCTTTTTACCATTTTACTTTGTAAATGCGGGAGACGGGGTTCGAACCCGCGCAGGCACTAAGCCACTAGGCGTTTGAAACGGAAGTTTCAAACCCAGGAAACCGGGGTTTCCGTTGCCTCAACCTAGCCCGTTTGGCCACTCCGGCACCCCCGC
>Ga0209536_100012061_pt1 | contig 12602 bp, 8 predicted proteins | sample DeeMarSeWOR28_12_FD_187461 | JGI IMG/M metagenome (GOLD analysis project Ga0209536, IMG submission 187461) | Marine sediment microbial communities from White Oak River estuary, North Carolina - WOR-2-8_12 (SPAdes) (version 2) | ecosystem: Environmental > Aquatic > Marine > Intertidal zone >...
ACTCTCGGATCACGAAACAGCAGTACGGAATCATAGACAGCACTTCGGATGATTGCTCCGTATCCCCTCAATCCCCAGAAGAGGAAAAATGTCATACCGGCCGCCAGGAGAACCGAAACCGCACGACCCGCCCCCCCTCGTCGAGCGCTGAATCGTGCGCGGTACCCCGAGATCACCTCTACGAGCATCAGGGTGTTCAACGCCAGCGCCACCGTCGTGAGACTCATCTCACCGATGGACTTTGCGAGACCTCCACCGAACGTCGATGCATAGACCGCGGGGTCAAATACCCCCGTGTCAATGTAGGACGAGGGTATACCAAGGATGAGCAAAGCGTACCGGACAGCCCAGAGGATGAACGTCAGCGTGGAAAACCGGTAGAGCGGCGCCGGAATGGAATTCGCCCTCCATGCGGCCAGAGAGGCGATGATCCCGATCGCCAGGGCAAGAAGCATGGATCGGACGCCGGAAAACGTCTGCCGCACATCATCCAGATGTGCCCTCCACTGGGGGGTGTCTACCGATACCGCTCCCACCAGCAGGCTGTCTATTCCGTGAAGCGGTGCCGAGACGCGGCCCTCCTCCTTTGCGGGCTCGACGCCCGCGCCAAACTCAAAGCGGACTTGGACACCCAGATCCCTGGAGAGCTGAGCGACAAGACCCTCCGGCTGGATGAACCGGTCGCTAATGGGGTAGTTCAGCTCCAGTGTGCTCCGGACAAGAACCGCCCCCACGATGAGCCCATTCTCCCTGACAGGAGTGCAGACAAAGAGCTGCGAAGAGATCGGTGTGCGCGTGACGTTCGCCGTGAGACGTCCATCGATCGCCAGAGAGAGCTCACGCTGCAGATCGGGGCCGCTCGGACCCTCCCACGCGACAAGCAGTCCCGTTCTGTCGTAGATCTCGATACCCGCAGTCTGAGTAGCACTCAATCTCGAGACGAGATGAAAGACATCAGTCCGGTCTTCTGTCCTGCCGGAGAGGTATCCGCGGACGGTTGGATGATGGGCCAGCTCGACCGCCAGTCTGCGCGCCGTCCGCTGAAGTCCTACAAAAGCTCGTTTGCTGGCCTCTATGACACGGGCCGCCTCCCTGCCGCTGAGGCGATCCCAGCGAGCACCATCGCTCAGAACCACGATATACTCAACCCCGAAAGATAGCAAAAAGAGGAGGAGGAGAACCAAAACAGCCGCGATGGGCCGCAACCGTTTCTTCTTCCAGAGCGGATGGAGTATCTTGCGGGGCTTCATGCCGGGCGGGGTAGTCAGTAGATGTTGATCTTGGTGATCACCCATCTCTCTGGTACGTAGGAAAGCGATACGTACACCTGTGCCTGTCTCTCCGTTCCCTTCACACTGAGGGACGTGCCTCCCGTCGCATAGGGGGTGGCTCCGGTTTCGTCGACGGTAGTGAAACGAAAACCGCCCAGAGGATTGTTCCGCAAATAGCCTTCAAGAAGGTAGTAGACCTGATCAGCACTGAAGTACCCGCTCCGTCCCTCCGGAAGACCCACGTAGACCCGTGTTGCCAGATGCTGAGCGAACACCTCAGGGTTCCCGGATACCAGGCCCTGCTCAACAGAAGTGAATACCGGTCTGCAATCGACTGTTCGGTCCCTGTTGGTTCCGGGTACAAGGGATCTCCTGCTCTGGTTCTGGTCGAGCGTCTGGCAGGGAAGGAAAACCGCCGGGGAATGGGCCCGGGCGGCCTGGTCGAATACCCGCCCCTGTGCCTCCACAGGCTGCCGAGCGGCAAGAAGGACAGCGCCCGCTGCTATGAGCCAATGCATGCGATCCATGCTGCGAAAAAAGTACTGTATCCCCACCGCAAAGTCAATAAATGAACGACGGAGGAGGGTGCTGTCCATCCCACCACCATTGCCACCTTCGGTCAGCACCTTACTCCTCCATCGAAGAACCGTACCCGCCTCCTCACACTTCCTCGTCCCGGGGTACGGCACATCAGAACCCATGCAGCCGGTCCATCGTGTGGGGCGCCCGCTTGCCACCGCCGCCTCGCTTGAGAAGCGGGGTGGACGGCCTCAACTGATAGGCCCAGTCGAACACAACACGGCCCGGCGAGAGACCCGTCACCCGGAACTTAGCGTAGTGATCATCCCAGGTCCAGATCACATAGGTATGTCCAACGAGGAGCCGGGCGTCATGCGTGGCCGACCAGCCGTCAGCCGGTGCAACGCCTATCTCCAGCAACGATGAGGTCGGACCCATATCCTGGATATCCGTGTCGTCACGAACGTTTGCGTAGAGTGCGCCGTGGTAGTTCTCGAAATAGAAGTCCGCATAGAGATCGTTGTACGGAACGACCGTGTAGTCTGAAAAATCATACCCCGCGGCCGCGGGATTCTGCCGGTAGTCCATCAGCACAACGTCATACCCTTCCGGTCGCGCGATATCATACGCCACATCCAGACTCAGCGGACTCTGGTTGCCCGCCAGATCAAAGGCGGCAACCGCGTAGTAGGAGAGATCGCCGTTCCGTGCACCCTCATCCAGGAAGTAACTGTCATACGTGGTCCCAATCAGTTCGTACCGTCCATCGTAGCTCGAACTGACGTAGACGTAGTATCCTGCAAGATCCGGCTCGTAGTTGTCATCCCAGAAGACCTCGATGAAGCCGTCTCCCGTCAGTGTCCTGAGCCCGGAAGGCGCGGCCGGGGGAATGAGATCAGGCTCGAAGATGTGCGTGTGGCACCCGGCCAGGAATGCTGATAGCAGTATGATAGTGGCTGTCGTTTTCATGTCGGTTCTCCTCATCGACTTCTTATAGAGGAGAAGGTCAAAGGACATGCCACTTCCAGGGCGGGGATGAAAGCCGAAAACGGCAAGAAAACCGAAGGGCGTGGGAGGTCCCCTTCGTGAGAGTGTACTCGCCGGTGGGCAACCGTCCAGAATTCAGGACGGTCGACCTACTCCAACCAGTAGGCCTGGCCGTTGTTGAGGACGCCGAACGGACGCCCCTTGAGACGAAAACCTCCGAAGGGTGTGTTGCGGGATCTGGATCTGAACAGCCGTGGATCGACAGTCCACTCCGCAAGGGGATCAAAGATGGTGAGATTGGCGGTTTCGCCCTCCTCGATCTTCACGTCGGAAATCCGCAGGATCCGTCGCGGGTTGACAGCCATCTTCTCCACGATCTCATAGAGCGAGAGGATGTTCTTGTGAAAGAGCTCCGTCAGCGTGAGGCCCAATGATGTCTCCAGCCCGACAATGCCAAACGGGGCATTCTGAAACTCCACCTCCTTTTCATCAAAGGAATGCGGAGCGTGATCGGTGGCAATTACGTCGATAGACCCGTCTCTGAGCCCCTGCCGCACGGCTTCCACGTCCTCCCTGGTCCTGAGAGGCGGGTTCATCTTCGTGTTAGTGTCGAACGAGCGGACGGCCTCGTCCGTCAGCGTGAAGTGGTGCGGGGTAGCCTCGCAGCTGACACGTGCCTTGCGTGCCTTTGCCTGCCGCACCAGTCCAACCGTCCCCGCGGTGCTGACGTGTTGAACGTGATACCGCCCGCTGGTGAACTCGGTGATACCGATGTCGCGCGCGACGACCGTTTCCTCGGCTACAGCGGGCATCCCCATGAGTCCCAGCGTTGTGGCCACCAGCCCCTCGTTCATCACCCCGCCCTTCGTCATGGGAAGATCCTGGGCATGCTGGAGAATGGGTCTGTCAAACATCGCCGAATACTCCAGGGCCCGTCTCATGATCTCCGCGTCGTGTACGGGATCGCCGTCATCGGAAAAGCCAACCGCTCCGGCCCCGACCAGCTCCGCGAAGGGGGCGATATGGGTTCCCTTCCGTCCCTGTGTGACCGCCGCAACGGGATACACATCCACCAGACCGCTGAGGGCGACACGGGCCTTGTTCTGTACGAAACGGAGGACCGACTCGTCATCGATCGCCGGATCGGTGTTGGGCATGCAACAGACACCCGTGAACCCCCCCGCCGCCGCCGCGGTGCTCCCGCTCAGGATCGTTTCCTTGTGCTCGTACCCGGGCTCACGAAGGTGCACGTGCATGTCAAGGAACCCCGGGGCAACGATCTTCCCCGTGATATCCATGACCTGTGCTGGAGCGATAGAGAGGTTTTTCCCGATCTTCGCTATCTGCCCGTCCAGAAGGTGAAAGTCCAGTGATTCATCCCGACCTGAGACCGGATCCACCAGTCGGCCGCCCTTGAGAAGAATCTGCATGGCTCATCCCTATGAGAATTCTGTCACATTAACTCCCGGTCCCGAGGAGGTAGAGCACCGCCATCCTGATGGCCACCCCGTTCAGGACCTGCTGGAGGATTACCGAGTGTTCACTGTCGGCAACATCTGCCGAGATTTCGACATCACGATTGATGGGGCCCGGATGCAGGATCGTGATGACCCGCCCTGCCTTCTCGAGGCGTTGCCGGGTGATTCCGTAGCTGTTGTGATACTCACGGATCGTGGGGAAGAACCGCCCGGCGTCCCGCTCCAGCTGGATGCGAAGAACATTCAGGACGTCGACCTGCGGCAGCACGTCATCCAGATGGTGGTAGACACTCACGCCCAGCATCTCCAGATCCCGGGGGATCATCGTCGCGGGTCCACAGACCGAGACAGAGGCCCCCATGCTGAGGAGGCCGTGAATGTTCGAGCGTGCGACCCTGCTGTGTGATATGTCTCCCACAATGCATACGTTCAACCCTTCGATTCTCCCCAGCCGCTCCCGGATCGTGTACATGTCCAGCAGCGCCTGCGTCGGATGCTCGTGGGCACCGTCACCGGCATTGATGACGTTCGCTTCGATGACGCGGGAGAGGTAGTGCGGCGCCCCGGAAGCGGAATGGCGCATGACGACCATATCCACCTTCATCGCTTCGATGTTCCTGGCCGTGTCCTTCAGGGTCTCCCCCTTGCTGACGCTGCTCCCGGTGGCCTGAAATCCGAGGACGTCGGCGGAAAGCCTCCGTTCGGCCAGCTCAAACGAAAGCCGTGTTCGGGTGGAGCTTTCGAAGAACATGTTGACAATGGTCTTTCCCTGCAGCGTGGGCACCTTTTTGATGGGACGATCCAGCACCTCACGGAAGGATACTGCGGTGTCAAGGATCAGCTGGATGTCATCTCTCTTCATACCATCCAGCCCGAGGAGATTCCTAGTCTGAAGCGGCATATGGGTCTGACCTCAGAAGGTGTCTTGTGTTATTCCTCAGGGTGCATGAGAAGGACAGCGTCTTCCCCGTCGATTTCTCTGACATGAACCCTGATCGATTCGTTCGCAGCAGTCGGAACGTTCTTCCCGACGTAGTCCGCACGGATGGGGAGCTGGCGATGCCCCCTGTCCACCAGCACAGCGAGCTGGATCGTGTTCGGGCGGCCCAGATCGATGAGCTCATCAAGGGCCGCACGGATCGTTCGCCCCGTGTAGAGAACGTCATCAACGAGAATGACATCCTTCCCTTCAAGGTCAAACATGATTTCCGTTCCCTGCAGCCGCGGCTGTTCCAGCTTTCCCATGAGATCGTCCCGGTAGAGCGTGATGTCCAGAAACCCGATCTGCAGCGTTACCCCCTCCAGCTCTCCTATCGTCTTCGCCACGCGCTTCGCCAGGAACTCCCCCCGCGTCCGAATCCCGACGACGACAAGGTTCGACGCCCCCTTGTTCTTCTCCAGGATCTCGTGCGCGAGCCTCTTCAGGGTCCGCTCGAACCCCGGTTCATCCATGATCTGTGCTTTGAGCTGCCTCATCATCTGCGTCCCCCATGCCGGATACAAAAAAACCTCCGCTCCTTGTTCAGGAGGGAGGTCCGTCGTGATCAGCGTACAGGTGTTGCATTCGCGATCCCTTGCCTGCCTCACGGGGCAGGATTTAAAGGGTGAGATGGAAGAGTGTGGGCGCTGCGGGATTCGAACCTGCGACCTTACGCGTGTGAGGCGTACGCTCTAGACCAGCTGAGCTAAGCGCCCTCGAAAACTAACTGTTTTCGGGGTTGCATCTGAGTGAGAGAGCTCGGTGCAGACACTTTTTGAAGCTCTCAATCAACAGTTCTGTCTACACTTCTCTCGCCCATCTGAGCCGCTGAAAACGGATCGACCCCTCGCCCCCTTGAGGCACTTCCGCATGCCTTGGCAGAACGAGAGGTCATCGACACTCATGGATTGCGGAAGTTCCAAGGGTCACTGCGGTGCATAATATACGAAACTCGCGATGGAGGCGCAAGACCTCCATTTGTCCTCCAGTTGTTCGCTCTTTCCACATCTCCGGCTGAGCCAGTGATTCGTCAGTATGTGTGAAGACGAACTCGTGGCCTCGGTCGATCCAACTGCTTTGCGACCGGCTGCATAGTATGCTGCAACAGGATTGCCGCTGACACCGCTTTATCGCTGCCTCTGACACAAGGAGGCGTGGTGAGGACTTGCAGGAACTTCCGCTTGACACTCATCCCGGAGCGTTGTAGCTTTCCTGCACGCCTACATAGGTCGAATGTGGTGAGTTTGCCCCGCGCTAGACCTGAGAGCGCACCTCCCCCCGTCCCAGCACTCCCATTTCTACTGAAGGCTCACCGTAGCGGCTGATCGTCTTCGCACACCTCACAGCTCGGGGTGGAGCAATGGCCCCTCATTGGACTCCCGTTTCTCTCCCAAAGTGTGGTTTCAGGGGTGGCCCAGTTTCTTCCACCTCTAGTGAGGATTGTGACTCCGATTTGTGGCTCGCCTCCGGAGCCGTTGATCCGGAAACGACTTGAAGGGACGCCGACACCTACTTCGGGTGGTGCTGGGAAGGGTCCGAAGGATCCGAATGAAGATGAGGATAAACCTCCTGAAAAGGAGGCGAAGCCAAGGCCGAAACGGAAGAGGGGAAAGCGGAAAGGGAAGAAGTAGACCTTGCGATCCAACCCACCGGCGATTTGACACTCGCCTTCCCCTGCCGTATTTTACCTGTGTACCGTTGGGTGCTCGTGCCGCAGGGATCGTACACACCCCTGTAGGTCTCCCATGATCGGCAAAGTTGTTTCCCACTACCAAATCCTCGAGAAGTTGGGCGAGGGGGGCATGGGGGTAGTTTACCGTGCTCGCGACACAAAACTCGACCGCGATGTTGCCCTGAAATTTCTCCCCCCCCACCTCTCGATCTCACAGGAAGAGATATCTCGTTTCGAACGGGAAGCGAAAGCCATATCTTCGCTGAATCATCCAAGCATCGCTACCATCTTTGATATCGATGAAGTGGATGGCCAGAAGTACCTGGTTTTGGAGTACATCCCCCGCGGTACACTCAAGGCGAGAATACGTGATTTCAAAGCGCAAGACAAGCAGTTCACAATTGCTGAGGTGCTGGAGCTCGGTGTGCAGATCTCCGAAGGGCTCCTCCACGCGCACACTCACGGGATCACCCACCGTGACCTGAAGAGCGACAACATCATGTTCACGGAAGAGGGACATGCGAAAATCGCCGATTTCGGCCTAGCGAAGCTCCGGGGTGGCATACAGCTTACAAAATCGGGCAGCACAATGGGAACAGCCGGCTATGCCTCTCCGGAGCAGATTCGGGGAGAAGATGTAGACCAGCGAACCGACATCTTCTCGTGTGGAGTGGTCCTGTACGAGCTTCTGACATCCCATTTGCCGTTCAGGGGGGATTTTGAAGCTGCTGTTACATATTCGATTCTCAACGACGTGCTGATCCCGGCGAGGTCGTTGCGATCCGAGACGCCGGCGTCCCTTGACAACGTAGTTCGTCGATGCCTGGAGAAGGATCGAAATCTACGTTACGAGAGCGCTGAGGACCTTCTGGTCGATCTGCGACAGGTTCAAGCTGAAACGAGTGTGCGGGCAGGTCCCACCGCCAGGAAACTCCGAACCCCCTGGATTGCAGCAGGTGTGGTGGCTGTTGTGGCTGTCCTTGCTTATTTTTTGTCCATGACGTTTTGGGGTCCAAAGCCTCAGGTCGAGAGATCGATTGCGGTGCTGCCCTTCCGAAACCTGAGCGACGATAAGGAGGATGAGTACTTCGCAGACGGCTTGACCGAAGACATCATTACCGAACTTGCACGGATGCGCGGGATCGGTAAGGTCATCGCGCGGACCTCCGTCATGCAATACAAGGGGGTTGACAGAAGTGTTCGTGAGATCGGCCATGAACTAAGCGTTGCCACTGTTCTCGAAGGGAGTTATCGGAGGGTAGGCGACCGCGTACGGGTGGTTGCGCAGCTGATTAACGTCAGCAATGAGGACCACCTTTGGGCGGAAACATACGATAGAGATCTGACGGAGATCTTCGAGATCCAAAGCAGTGTGGCACGGCAGATCGCGGGAGCGCTTCAGGTGCAGTACGCTTCCGGACAAGGGAGCAGAATTGGCGAGAGACGTACCGAGAGCATTGAGGCTTATAAGCTTTATCTCAAAGGAAGACATCACTGGAACAAACGGACTGGGGAGGATCTCTGGAAGGCAATCGGATACTTCAATCAGGCGATCGACGAAGATCCGGTGTATGCGGATGCATACGGAGGGCTGGCAATCACATATGCAGTTTTGAGCGGCTACACCGATGTTTCCACCAGCGATACTGGGCCGCGGTTGAAGGCTGCAGCTCGCAAGGCTCTGGATCTCGACAAGTCATTGGCGGAGCCGCACGCGGCATTAGGGTTCTTTGCCGCCTGGTATGCGGGGGACTGGTCAGAGGGAAAACGCGAGCTCGAAAGTGCCCTTGAGCTGAGTCCGAACGATGTAACGGCGAATCACTGGTACAGTCACTATCTAACTTCTGTGGGACGGTCCGATGAAGCGATCGCGCACATCAAGAGAGTGATGGACATGGATCCAGTCTCACGGGACTTGACTCTATGTGAAGGAGACGCCTACTACTATGCCCGCAGATATGATGAAGCGATAGCGACGTACCAGAAGGCCCTGGCCTTCGATTCGACGGTTTCGAATGCTCATTGGTTGATTGCTGATTGTTGGGTGGCACAGGGCATGTATGACAAGGCCTTTGATCAATTGCGTAAGCTGGGCGATCCCGACGTTGAGCAGTTGCGGGAAGCGTATCAGAAAGCTGGGACAAGAGGGTTCTGGCAGAAACAACTGGAGCTTGCATTTGATTCATCGGGGGTGCTTCGTGTTCCCCCTGTATTTGTGGGTGGGATCTACAGCCAGCTGGGTATGAACGATCGGGCGTTTGAGTGGCTTGATGAGTGCCGGAAGAAGGGCTGGGTTCTAGTGCATTTGAAGGTCGATCCAAACTTCGACAATGTCCGTTCCGATCCGAGGTTTGGCGAGTTTCTGAGGACAATGGGATTGCATGAGTGAAGACCTCCACGGACTTTCATAATCTCCTCCCTAACAACCCTAATCATGCAACTTCGAGGAGAAAAGATCGAAATCATCTGGCTTAATATCGAGAAAGATAAGGGTCGTCAACCCCAGCACGACGATAGAGTTTGCCCTGCCCCATGCTGGCTATATCACGCTCAAGGTGTACAACGTGTTGGGCGAGGAAGTGGCAAGTCTCATCGCCGGAGACCAGGCTGCTGGCACTTACAGAGCCACCTGGTACGCCTCAGGACTGCCAAGTGGGGCGCACTTCTACAGGCTGAGTGCTGGGGGATATGTCCAGACGAAGAAGGCGGTATTAATGAGGTAGCAGATTTGCAGCGCAAAAGATGAAGCCCCGGCGATGGTTGTCGGGGCTTCTCCTTGCTGTCAGCACCGGGCACACACAAACCCTAAATAAGCTCACCACCTGCTCGTCTTGATACAGTCCAGCCAAACTCAGCGAGAGCTTATCACAAATAACCTACCCCAAAATCTGGCCTGATTTCAGGGCAACTCCCCCCTGGCACATTACCGCTAGTCTATGTCTCATCAGAGTTAGACAACCACCCTCCGCCAGAGGTAGATTGAACTACCGTCCCGCAGTTGTTAATTCACCAACAAACAGAAAGGGCAGAGCCATGAAAGGCTTGCGCGTGTTGTGGCAAGGGCTCTGTGGCCTGCTGGTTGCCTCCGTGGTAGCCACATGGGCAGGAGTCGCGGCGGAGATCCATGTCTGGGGAACCGATACGTATCCCGCCGATGAGCTGGCCGTCCAGGCGGCATTGGACGCAATTGAACCTGGCGGCACGGTCGTTCTCCACGGGACGTTCAACTTCGGAACGACCCCTGGGCCCGCCCCCGATTTTGAGATGGGCGGTGTCAAGGTATGGAAACCGAATGTCACGCTCGTCGGTAACGACGCGCTGATCCATGGGGGAGGAAAGATGGTCTTTGGTCCCTCGGCCAATAAGGCGATTGTCGGCGTCGGGGCTGCAGGGGTCACCGTGCGGAACATCGTCTTCGACGGCACCCCACTACCGACCCCCTCGACCGCTCCATACCTGAAGTCGGCGGTCATGGTGCAGGGAGATGCTAGCTCTCCCACGGATGACCCCATCATCATCGAGCGGAATGAGATGTCAACCGTCCATCGGGGCGTCCTCGTGAGATGGACACAGTGCATGACCATTGCGCGGGAGAACACGGTGTACAGTAATCACATTGGGATCTTTGCGTTCTCCAATCCGGGACCTCTCCGCTTTGTGTGCAATGATGTCGAGATGAGAAACCCGATGGGGATGGGAATCGGCGCCCAGGAGTGCGAGAGCGAAATCACCGTGGGATGGAATAGCATTTGGGGACTGCATCATCGTGGCATCGTGACGTACTTGAATACGGGGCCGGTCACCATTGTGGGCAATGACGTCGCCGACTATGGAATGCTTGGCATCGTCCCCAATGAGACCGGCGAGACAAACGTTGTTGTCGCGGACAATACTCTCCGGCCATCTCCTTTCGGCCCCTCCACACTGAACATCTATGCGCTCCTGAATAGCTGCCCCGTGACAATTACCAGGAACAGTATTCATGAATCCGCTCCAGCAGGGAGAGGGGCGTTCGAAGCGGGAATACTCGTCCTCGCTGTCCCGGTGGGGATGGGTCTCGACCAGGATAACCCTCCCGTTCTGGTCACTGGCAACTGCATCGACATGCACATCGAAGATGGACCGAGCGACTACAGTGTTGGGATCAGCATTGGCAATAGCACAGGGGCCTTCACAAGCAACACTCTCGTGGCGGGCAATACACTCACGGGGACACTTGCTACCGGTCTCATCATAGGCCCCTACGGGGAGAAGAACGTCCTTGCTGGCAACCGTCTCTCCGCGCTTACCACATGGGATGCGCAGATCGCAGCGATGGGGGGGAAGAACTGCCTCATCAAGGGGAATGTCCTCGGCCCTGCGAACTCTGGGATGCACCCGGACGGTGTGGCGCTTCTCCTTACCTCCGACAGGATCTTCTCAGGTGCCCCCATGCCGGGTCCGACCGAGAAGAACATCATCATGGGGAATGATTACCGTCTCACGGGATTGCCCGGCTGGTCCGATGGTCTGGAAGGGGATGATTTCGGATGTATTGCGATTTACTCGATGGCTGACCTGCTAGAGGATGCCGAGATGGGGACTGAAGTGCGGTACAATTTCATCAAGGAAACGACGAAGTTCCCAGCAGGGACCAGCCCTCGGGAGCAGATCTTTAAATGGACCGAGAGTGGCCTTGTGCACGATAACACCATCTGGAAGGTCACGCACCCCTTCATCTGCTCCGGTAGATTGTTGGCCAAGTTGAGAGACAAGGTTCAGAGGGTGCACGACCTACTCTCGAGATTCGAATGCTTCGGGGAGGGGCTCGGTCAGGAGCTGGGGAAGCTTGCACTTCAAGACGACCTCGATACTGGGCCTGCGGAGGAAGTCCGCGTGCCCGAGACGGCAACGTCTCACGAACGGGCGGTTCCACATTCCTACGAACTCGTGGGGAACTACCCGAACCCGTTCAACCCGTCGACTGTAATCCGGTACGCGTTGCCTGTTGCGGGGAGTGTACGACTGGAGGTCTACAATCTCCTCGGCGAGCGTGTTGCCCTTCTCGTGGATGAACACCAATCAGCTGGCTTCCACGAGGCCGTGTTCACCGATCCTGGATGGGCCAGCGGAGTCTACATCTACCGTCTGACGGCTGGGGATTTCACTGCCACGAAGAAGCTCATGCTCCTCAAGTGACGGCCTGCCGCACTCGTCCCTTGTGTGGTGAGGGCCCGGGCACTAGTGCCCGGGCCTTTTTGTTTCCCTCCCCTTCGCCCCAAGAATTTCCAAAAATCTGTGCCCTCTTTTTCACCAGACCCTACCCCGGCCTAGTTCTTGGGTTTGGGGTCAGGTTAGGTTGAGATTCAAATCCATCAGTTAGTCCTTCCCCCCTGCCCTACCACATACAACTATCCATCTTGAGGAGATCATCATGGTCACGTTCGATTTCAACTACTACCGGTTCAACGGAAGGGGCAACCGTCCTTCGATGGTCCCATCAGTGGACCAGGCCAACTTCATGCGTTCCAGGTACTCTGTCGATGAGGGTCTGGTTGATCTGGCAACAGAGAGGGTGAAGCATGTAGACATACCAGACCTTCTTGGACAGTTTTTGTTAGATTGTTGGAGATATTAAGGAGGTCAAAGATATGGGTAAGCGTTGGGCAACCCAATGTAAGAAGCTCGCTCTGGAATACGCAGAGTTGAGCGGGAGT
>Ga0209536_100012062_pt1 | contig 12601 bp, 11 predicted proteins | sample DeeMarSeWOR28_12_FD_187461 | JGI IMG/M metagenome (GOLD analysis project Ga0209536, IMG submission 187461) | Marine sediment microbial communities from White Oak River estuary, North Carolina - WOR-2-8_12 (SPAdes) (version 2) | ecosystem: Environmental > Aquatic > Marine > Intertidal zone >...
ATCCTGCTGCATAGAGCTGACTCATGAGATGACCAAACCCAGCCTCGAATCTTGTATCTTCAGGGAGGTCATAGTTTGTCACCTCAGTGAAATACTTCTTGAACACAGCAGTGGGATCCTCAGCGCCTTCAGTATGATAGATCATGTCAATCAGAGAATATGCAACCTGTCTGAGCTCGAAAGTACCGATGTCTAACAACTTAGCATCAATCATTCGCTTGAGTAAGTCGGCAGGCAGTTTCTCCTTTGGGTTCTTGTAGTGACCTGATAGACTTGTGAGTACTTCTTCTTTCCAGGCCCAGTTCTCAAACATCTTTGAGGGGGTTTCAATGAAGTCAGGTAGAACTCCATTGAGTCCGAATCTAGCATAGCTTGCCTGATTACTGATGGCATGCATCAGATGCCCGAACTCGTGGAAGAATGTTTCAACCTCTGAATGATTGAGTAACGATGGTTTGTCCTTTGTCGGTTTCTCATAGTTTGAAACCATAGAGCAGATTGGGAGCATCACCTTACCATCTTTTATTCGTCGATCTAAGAATGTGAAGACAGCATAATGCTTGAACTTACCATCACGTGGGTAGAGGTCCAGATAGAACACACCTAAGGTCTTACCATTAGTCTTGTCTATCACTTCATACTGTTCGACATCCTCGTGCCAGACGTTGAGTTTCGATGGTTTCTTGAACTCGAGATTGAGAACAGTCTGATACACATCAAGAACACCCTTGATGACTGATGACATGGGGAAGTACTCTTTGACTTGGTTTTGATCCACAGCATACTTCTCCCTCATGAGCATTTCATGGTAATAGAACAGGTCCCAGACTTCCATCTTTGTTTCTTCAAGAGGTATGTTCTGTTCTTTTGACTTCAACTCTCGAAGTGCAAGGTCCTCTTTCTCAGCAAGAGGTGATAGCTTTGTCTTCAAGTCATTCATGAAATCAATTACCCTCTGGGGTGTCTTTGCCATCTTTCGACTGATGGCGTATTCAGCATAGTTGGAAAATCCTAGTAACTTAGCTTGACGCTCCCTCAATGCAAGTGTGTCAGAGAGTCGCTCTGTGTTCTTCTTTCCACCCCTCTGCAGGACTGCAATCTGCATCTTCTCTCGAGTCTTTGGATTTTTAGCATAAGTCCGGATAGGTACAGAAACCGGATAGTCAAGGGGACATAGATATTTGTCACCATCCATCTCTAGGTTCTCATAGACCTGCTCTGGCACTCCATCTAATTCGTCTTTAGTGAAGGGTATTGTTGTTGTGATCTCATTGAGTGTTCTACCGAATTCAGATTCCAGAACGGTAATGTTGTTCGCGATCTCAAGGAATTCCTTCCTCTTGTCATCATCTAGGGCTGCTCCTCGATGTCTGAACTCCTTGAGAGTCTTATCAAGGAGAGTCTTCTCCTCTGGACCCAATGAGTCCATCTCAGGTTCCAGTTGGACAAAAACATCATAGAGGTCCTTTCTCCCCCATATTTCGTTAGCCCACTTGCGAACATCCTTCTCAATCTCATCAGCCATATCACGTTGATCTTTGTCTATGGAGATGTGCTTGATGAAGAGAATATACCCAAGATTATCATCTGCACCAAGAACTTCCTCAAAGTCCTTGAGTGCTTGAAGAGTAACTTCGCCTTTGGGAATTTTGGCGATTTCATCGAGCTTCTTCTTAGCTCTTTCAATTTCATCATCCGCAATGGACCGCATCTTTGCAGGGGCAATTGTCCAGTCCGGTTTGCGGATTGTACCCTGCTCCGTCATAGTACTCGAGCATCAATCAATCATATTTAAGCAACGCTTTATCGGCGATTCTTTAGGAGTCCTAACAAAGGCTAATCATGTTGTGACATGTTTTTTAAGGACTCAAGTATAGTCCCTTGCAGGTCAACCCCACTAGTCATGCCTAGGGGTTGTAAACATTCAGGAGAATCATTAGCATGGGTAAAGTAACTGACCCAATTGCCAAGCGAATCAGAAAGAAGGCTGCCAAGGACATCAAGGGAGGCTTCTTTGGTAAAATCACTCACTACATCCCCGGATGGCACGGGTATCAAGAGAAGGAAGAAAGACGCGCCGCTGACAAGGTCCTTCGTGAGTTCATGGCTGACCAGCTAAGGCTTGTCAAGCAAGACCTTGAAAAGCTGCAGATGATGGCAGTGGATTACAATCTGACCAAGACTTGGGAGACATTCGACAGGATGTTAGCCCTCACTGACAAGATTGAATCCGCTATCAGATACGCCGACTATGGATACGCTGCTTGGGGTTCCAAGGAGAAGATCAATGAGAAAGAACTCGACCAAGTGTACGAGTTTGATGCTGTCCTCATCGACGATATAGGTGCAATCAATGACGTTGTGGAGGAATTCCAAGACGAGATGAACCAGGGCAAGTTTGACAAGGCCTGGGACTACACCTATCGCATGTGGACAATCATGCAGCGCCTCGAGGAGAAATGGAATCAACGAGAGGGCTACATGAAAGGGTACCAAGAGTAGTCTATTTACTATTCCGGGGCGTCAGCTCCGGAATTTTACTTCTTTTAGTTCTTAGTTCAACTAGTTGAATTATTGCAAAGTGAATAGAGAAGGGAATTCATTGATATATTATGATTTCATTGAAAACTTGGTGTAGAAACTCCATCACTCTACATGTAACATGTTATTGGAAAGGTGGATACGCTTCTTGAAACATTCACGCCTCCTAAAACAAGTTGCTAGACTCATTGGAATTGCTATATTCATTTACATCATGTTAGGCATAGATGTTCAAAGCATGCTTAACTCCATGTTTGGTATTCTACCAATCTATGCACTCGCATTGATTCTCTCAATCATACCGATGATGATTCTTCGAGGAGCAAGATGGAAAGTCGTTGCAGACGGTATGGAGTTGCGTCTGAGCACACTGCAAGCCACAGAAGCATTATGTCTAGCTCACTTAGCAGGTTTAGTCATTCCAGGAAGTTTTGGAGATTTAATCAGGATTCCATATATGAAGCATAAAGGAAATCGTGTGGACAAATCTATAATCAGTATCTTACTGGATGCGATACTGGGATCGGTAATCCCTTTCTCAATAGGTCTATTAGCTCTAGCGGTGATTCTTGAGATCAACATCTCTATTGAGATCGCTCTCATTGGATTAATCTGGGTTCTTGGAGGATACCTCTTCTATCGCATTCTAAGAGCGACACTATGGTCGAGATTCATGAAAGCACGATTAAAGCGATTGATGAAAGAGGGTTTACGGGGGAGATCTTTCTTTACATTACCTTCAATGCTCAAGTCTATTGGAGGTAGAAGAATTGCAATTAGTTTGATTCTGGCCATGATGTTATTTGCTTTGAACATTTCACAGGCATACTTGCTTGCATTCGCTTTAGAAATGACAATTGAATGGACATACCTTGCTGTAACCCTTGGTCTAACCTTGTTGATGATGGCAATTCCGGTGACCATTCAAGGACTGGGCATAAGAGAGGGTGTATTGCTATTCATGCTAACAAGAATTGGCTTAGATCCAGTGTTGATTGTATCCTTCTCTCTAATATTGATGCTCATCAATCTGGCTCCAGCAATTGCGGGTTTTGTGATTTGGGTGAGGAATCCCTTTGTTGATATTACTGACCAAGCAATACTTGACGAGGATGTAGTATGGCCATCTTTTCCCGAGTTAATGGAAGGTTGAACCATATCTCATTGTTTCAAATTCTTCATCACGAAGTAGTTTTTCGATAAGGCGTGATATCCCTATATCAGTCATGAACTCAAGCGGTTCATCCATCATCTCGGGCTTTTGTTCTGGAATCTTACTTCTTTTCATCGAACCATCAAGAATCAGACCATATCACAAATCCTAATTCGATTCTTTCATTAATTCACGTACTATGCAAGGAGCATTTCTCACAATAACTATCGGTATAGAGTTCTTCATCTTAGTTGGATACCTATTCTATTTCATATTTCGATCATACGGAAAAGATGAAGATAGAATATCAATGATGAAATGGATGTTCGGTTTGATTGGTGTTCTGACTGCTGGATTAATAGTACATGTTATTCTAGTTGCAGCGTTGATGACAGTTACAGACATAGTTGTGGCAACAGCCATCCTATCTGTTGATGTTATTGGGTTGTATCTCCTTATTGATGATACAAACAAGCTGTCTAAAGCAAGTCTAGTCAAAGAAGCTTAACCACGCATCACTCAATGTCATGCCATCGTAGTCCTCAAAGAAGTCTGGAAATTGTGCTATAGTCTCCTCAGCATTCAAGACATTCAATCCGGGGAGTTCCAGCTGAACGAATCTTGCCACGGTCGCCTTTACTTCATCACGTAGTAACTTCTCTATCAGGTTGGACATTCTGATGTCAGTCATGAACTCAAGAGGATCATCCATCATCTCGAGCAAGTCCCACAAGTCCTCAAGAAGCATAAACTTGACCTTTCGCTCATAGAATGATTGGGAAACCCGGTTTAGGGTTATCTCCAGCTCAGCTCTGTCAAAGATGAGAGTCCATCCATCAATGATGTCAAAGAGTGTCTTCTTCATTTTGAACAGAAATGTGTAATTTGTGAAGAATATAAACTTCGTCTAATACTCAACACCGAGGTCTCTAAGAGCTCGATGAACCAAGTTCATACTCAGATGACGTTCACAAGCCCCACAAGTGAAAGTGTCAGGTCCCTGCCATTCAACACCCATTTTAAAATCAATTGCACTCCCACATGAGGGACATTTTATCATAGTGCGTTGAGATGTTGATACAAATCTCTTTGTAACAGAAGTGAAGGAAGATTCTGGTTCTGGTGGGACATTCTTGGACCCAACAGCGTGCCTGTGTCCGACAATTCTCAATGGTACTCACCAAATCAATTTCAGAATGTAAGCGCTATAAGACTGGGTAATACCCGAGCTCGAAAAGAAAGAGAAGGAAAAGGAGGTGTCCCTCCCTTTCCATAGTCAATTATTACTCTTCGAACTTCTTTGCAATCTTGCCCATCCCATAGATGAATAGGATGAGTAACAGAATTGCTCCAAGATCTGAGTTCCCTATTCCGGACAGTCCTGCAAAGAAGGCTATCGATGCTGATGATCCGGCAAAAGTGAAGTTACCAGGAAGACCGACATAAGCGGTCACATTGAATAGAATTCCTAGAAGGAATACTAAGACCATAAGCATGTAGAATATCTTGGCAAGGTCTCCGAAGAAGCCACCTATTGTTTCTCCTAGGAACATCTTGAAGATCTTAAAGAGTCCATAGCACATCAATATGAATGCAAAAGCAATCATGATGCCTCCACCCATGTAGATGAATTGAGGCATGAAGTGATTAGCACTAGTTGGTCCAATCATATCATCTAGGATGAGGTTGGCTTCAACGGCCACACCAAGCACAAGACACAGACCTTTCAGGAAATGGAATACGTTCTTCACAAGATCCCAATTCCCTAGTCTTGGTTCGACAAGAGGTCCGATGAAGAACAGGAACCCAGCAAACAATACGAGTATCGCTGCTAGCAGGTTGGCTCCTGGCATAGCCATCCAGATGACTGAGTTAATCATTATGGACAGACCTAGACATATCCAGGCGGCGTTTTCTTTTCCTATAGCATAGTACATCGGGAATAGAAGCCCGATTACTAGAGTAAAGTAGTATACCCATGTCAATCCTACATTACCAAGTACTTCTGCAGACAAGTATGTCCAAGGCATATAGACCAAGAAGAAAATTGCTAATGCGATTGCAGATAGGTACTGAATTAGAGTCTTGATATCATAGTTTTCACTCAAGCTCATTCACTCCTTTGGCCCGAAGGCCCACGCAGTTATACTAGAATGGAGCTTTGTGGTATAAATCGCTGTTGTTTTTCAGAAATGAAATTCGACAAAAGCCGATTTACCGACAATAAACACACATCTTGAAGGAGGGTTTTTTCGTCTATTGGCGCCGTTCACATATTAGAACAATTTGTTCAAAGATTAGATTCATGTTAAAGAAAAACATACCATACAAACAATGGGAATAGAAGTAGAAGGGTAACTTTCTACATGTGTATCGAGGAGCACGAGCGGAGGTTTATACAAGTTATCCCATACCATAAAGGGAGTGGATAGTCTTGAAGAGAGAATGTAGAGTCTTCCTTGTTGTGTTATTGACTTTCACACTGACGGTAGCTGCTTTACCTGCACAGATTGTAGCAGATGAGATAGAAGAAGTAGTTCTCGCACCAGTTAATGTGTCAGTGATTGGAAGCATCACTGATAACTACGTCAATGTTACTTATGAGATGACTTTCGATAATACCGCGTCCTCAATCGCTCAAGAGGTCGACTGGTTCTTTGGTCTTCAGGACAACATTCGATTGAGTAACATATCGGTTGTACTTGGCAATGTGACTTACTGGGGAAGAGTACTACCCGAATTGGAAGCTATCGAAACTTACAATGAGAGTGTCGAAGCCAACAAGAGTGCGGTCCTGGTTCAAAGGTACTATGATGGATACTCAGTCAAAATGAACGTTGAGAACGGAACTTCAGCAGACTTGTCTGTGTTCATAGAGGGACTACTCACTAGGAACGTAGGTCTCTATAGTCTAGACTTGCCCCTTGGTAGAACAGGGATCATTGAAACTGCATTCACATTGGATATTGATATCATCTCAAATTTTGCTCCGGTTACGGGATATTCAGTGCAGGGGCTTCCAAGTTTTATTGCAACTGACTTGCCAAATGGAATCAATCTTGAACACGCTTCCACTTCACTCACAATTGCTGAAGGTTTGGAGATCACCTATGCACTAGACCGACAGACAGGTGGAGCACAGCTCCTCACTCATACAAACGGAACAGATGATTTCTTTGTGTATATGCTTGCTCCAGAAGTGACTGAGATTGTTGACACTGCACCCAGACAGTATGTGTTCGTACTCGACAAGTCAGGATCAATGAGCGGTCTCAAGATTGAGCAGGCTAAGACTGCTTTCAATTCCATGATTGCCACATTGCTATCACAGGATCTCTTTAACCTGGTGTCATTTGACAATGAGATTTCGATTCTCTGGAATGAGCCACACTCAGCTTCAGCAAGTAACATTGCTGAGGCACAGGAGTGGGTCGAAGCAATAGCAGCAGGAGGTTCAACGAACTTCCACGGGGCAGCCATAACAGGACTTAACACTTTCACAGCCGGTGACAATGTCAAAGCTATGTTGGTACTTTCAGATGGTTTGCCTACTGCAGGAACGATTCAAGACACGCCAGGTATTCTTGCTGCGATAGGTGAAGCCAATGATCTGGATGTTTCGATATCAACAGTGGCATTTGGTTCCGACTCTGATGAGAATCTCATGGCAAACATCGCAGCGCAGAATGATGGTTACTTTGTCTTTATCGAACCGACTGAGGATGCGAGCACCGAGTTGATGGATTTCTACAGGTTATTCTCAACTCCAATCGCTGATGACTACAGTATAGAATTCGATGGAGCACTAGAGGTCCTCTCACTATCTCCACTCGATGAGTCACCGTTCTTCAACGGAACTGAAGTCGTTGTTGCTGGAAGGTACACTGAGGGAATGACCGTCACTACAATAATTGACTATGTCACAGGAACGGAGGTCTACATCGACACAGTGGGAAGTCCTTCGACCGATATGCCTCATGTAGAGAACATATGGGCTCAGCAGAGAGTTTCTTACCTGCTACGTCAAGTGATATTGTATGGAGAGAGTGACACACTTCGACTTGAGATTGTACAGCTTGGAATGTACTATGGACTATCTATTGCTGGATACACGGCAATGGTCCTCACAGCTTATGATGCATCATCACCAGAAGGTGATTGGGAAGCTGGTGTCTTTTGTGCTGCTCCTTCAGCTCCTAGAGCACCTGGACCAATACCTATTGGTGCACCTGGAGCGTTTAATGCAACATTTAGCTTATTGCCGCCGTTGATTCTGGTTGGTGTCATCGGAGTAGCTGTTCTCCTTATCTCGCGATTCAGGAGGGGATAACCCACACATCGAGTCAGAGCAGATTGGGTCTGGTCCGAACGTTTCTGCTCTGGCTCAACTTTTCTTTCATGCGAAAAATGTGAGCTGAAACTGATAAACCACCCACAGTCCAACAAAGAAGAATAGCACTGACATAACGACACACATGGCTGAAGATATCCTTCCTTTGAAGGCGAGGAATGCAACCCAAGCTGAGAGCATGATTCTTGGAGATGCAATTCCTGAGATTCCTTCCATGCTCAAAGTAACCCACATAAAGAGAATACCATAGAAACCAAGCTCAGCATCATCTTTGAGGAGTACAAGAGTCAGCACAAAGAATGGGATAGTGAACATATACCTCAAGAGCATAAGCAGTATCGGTTCTACACCGGGATTATTCTGTGTGAAGTATCCCTCGAAGAACCATCTGAACTGGTGATAAGGAGTCGTCAGTGAATCCCCAAACCAGACATGCGATTCAAAAGCAACGAAGAAATTCCCTGTCAGAGATTGGAAGTAAAGAAAGACTGCCGTGATACTAACAGCAGGAATCGCAAACCAAATCAACCGAAAATCAAAGGCTTTCAAAAACGACTGTTCTTCACTATACCTGTCTACTAGATTTGAGAGAATGATCACACCATAGATGATAATGAGCAGACCAGAGATATAACGAGTAAGAATTGAGAGAGTTGTAAATACAGCACACGGCAGATATTGCTCCTTCTTGAAGAAGTACCAGGAGGATATTGCAAAGAAGAGGAATGGTGCCTCAGAATAGGCAAACGAACTGTACGCCAGATAGGTAGGGAACATTCCAAATACTAGAGACAGCAAACAAGCTTCAATGTAGTCCATGTGCATCCTAGCAACTTTGTAGAATGCAGGGATTGACAAAAAATAGAAGACATTGGATATAATGACTCCAGCCAGATATACATTACCAACGTATTGTCCGACCACTGAAACCATCCAGGGATATACCGGTGCAAAGGCAAAAAGGAGGTCGTTCTCAACACCAGTCGGATATCCATTTCTAGCAATCTCAAGAAAGTGATGGGAGTCCCAACGATTCGCCAGAGCGAGTATCAGATCAGGAACACCAACAATATCTCCAGGATCATATGGGTTGTGATAAATGAAGGGAGCAAGACCCTCTATAATCATCCAATCTTGGAAAGCAATCAGTAAGAGTTTGGCAATGAATAGAGTAATCATAACTCCAATCAGTGTGAATGGAACACGCGACAAAATCAGAGGTTGAACGAATTTCATCCACAAACGGTCTGATGATAACGGTTCATCAGCCTGTGCAACAACCTGTGAGTCTTCTCCGCTATCACTGCTCAAAGGCTACTCCCTCAATTCTAGATTGCAGGACCATGCGAAGAACATCTCCATGTATATATCTGCCCATTCTGATGTAGATGTCTGACAAAGGTTTTCAAAAATGGGGAGATATCTCGTCATATCGAAAGGAGTGGGAAATAAATAGTGCTTTACCGAGTTATTTTCTGGTGACCGGGAGTGGACCAGCAGCCCGTGAAGGAAATGCATTGGCCCACCAATCCAGAGGAGAATCTGGGTTCTCGTTTTGTATCTGAAGCCAAGAACATGACCGGTCTAGTACTAGAAGATGCTGGAAACAGACTTGATAGAAATCTCCTTCTCAAACAGCATGAATGCATGGAGAAAGCTCTTGACGACATCTGGAATGGAGTTGAAAGTGGAGACATAATTGTTGACTGCTTGCCACTGCTTAGAACTGCACGAGCTGTGTCGTGCCCCGAAATCAGTCGCAAACTTCATGCCCCCGAGATTGACCATGCCAAGATAATTAGAGACCTGCGGTTACTAGTGAACACCTTCACATATGTCATCAAGCCAAAGAAATCTGGTTATCCACTCTAATCTTCAGTAAGACTGAATACATATTGAGAGTCAATCAGTCCTGATTCAAATGAGAGCAGTCTTGTTAGGCACGGGTACATCGATGCCGGATCCACATAGGGTTCAATCAGGGATTCTTATTGAGGATGGAGAACATAGGATTCTGCTAGACGTCGGGTCAGGAGTTCTTCAGAGATTGAACCAGCTTGAGTTCGATATTCGGACAATCGATTCAGTCTTCATCAGTCACTTCCATATCGACCATTGTGCAGATTTCCTTCCACTCATTCAGAGTCTGTGGCTAGCAGGATACGACAAGACGCTGAACGTCTTTGCCCCACCCACAGTTAAGAAGTGGTCACGAGCAATCTTTGACATCGCCTTCACATATCTTCGTGACAGGATTCTGATTGAAACCACTGCTCTTAGTGAGAACCATGTTGTCCCAAGCGGCAATCTGACAATAGTGGTGGCACCCACCCTCCACAGCAACTACGACACTCGTGCGTTCAAGGTTGAGCATAATGGAAGAAGTCTGACTTTCTCATCTGACACAGCCCCCTGTAAAGACCTCGTTGTCCTGGCGAAGGAAACAGATGTATTGATTCACGAGTGCAATTGGCTTGATGGTCCCCATCCGGAAGGTGTACACACAAGTCCTAGTGAACTGGCAAAGATTGTAGAGGAGGTCAACCCATCAAAGGTCGTCCTGACTCACGTATCACCAGAGGTTGTGGCAAAGAAAGACAAGGTCATTGAGATTGTCAGTAGACGTACGAGTGCAGAGGTCATATTTGGTGAAGACCTCATGGCAATGGACATCTAGTGCTAGGGATATTGAAAGCCAGTACGCCGAGGTCCATACATTCGCTTTATGTTCGCCATACCATAGACACCTCCCAGGATAAACATCGGTGACCATGAGGCGAGTTCAGTAAATTCTGGCCAAATGGGAGGAGTGAGACCTTGAGTAAGTGCAGTACCATTCACCACGAGCACAATGAAGAAAGTCAGAGAATAACAAAGGTTCACAATTGCCGCCTTTCGAGCAAAGGAAAGTTCGTAGGTGTTTACGACATGGTGTGTGTCTCGAATCAGGATTATGACAAAGAACATCGTAAATGCGATGAGAGCAGGGTAGTAGTATAACCAAAAGAAGATGTATCCAACCAGAACAAGTCCAGCATAAATCGCATAAGTCGCAAGGGGATTGAATGGTCTTGCACGAGGTACGATCTGTTGTTGCGTTTCTTGTTCATCTCTCGACTTTTTCGATCTTCCTCGGGCTTCCCGACGGCGACTCTTTATCCTCGCCAATATCAGTCCCAATCGTTTGCTCCTGATCGTTGGCGTCCACTGGTGCGGCGATCTCGAATGCGATCTTTCTGGTCTTGTCGACGGCTATGGTCCTTATGATCTTTTCCTCGTCGAGTACGTCTAAAGTACCGTCTACTCTCTTGTAGGGCTCGGCGAATGAAATTGACACCTCGATTCCGGCCGGCAGCGGCCCACTCCACTTGTCCTGAAGCTTATCACCCTTGATCGCATTTATCCTGAAAAAGGTGACGCCGCCGCAAAGCGGCACGAAAAGCTCCTTCTCCCAATCCTCTTTCTTCTTGTCGAGCAATTTGTCTTCGCCTGCAATCCCGCTGTGACTTCGGTACAGGACGAGCCCGTCGCCGAAGCTCTCAAAATCGTAGCTGGTCTGCCAAATGATCTCTTCGAATTTCTGTTCTCTATCTGCGCGGTCCGTGTAAGTTCTCGATATCGTCAGCCTTGCAGTCGGGAGTAGATGATCGTACTTGTTCTGAATCGTGATTTGTGCGCCGGAACCGGAAGAGACTATTCTATCGATATCCTCGGCGATGCGCTGCAGGATCTCGCGGGGCGTTCGCGAGACGTCGAGCCTGCCGGTGACAGCGGCGGCCGAACGCTCGGCGCTATTGTAGATAGTCAGCACAGCGACCAGGACCATCGCGCCTATCGTCATGGCCGCGAGCATCTCGGCCAGCGAGAAGCCCGACGGCATCATGGGAATGTCGCAGACTCTGGCTGGGTTTTCACTTGCCGGTCTCGAGTTCATCCGGGTCCAAGGCTCCTATTGCTGTCGACTTTTCATCAGGTTCCAGATTTCAGAAAAGTCCATCTGTTCGAGCTCTCTATACGTCAAACCCGTCTTCGGGTCTATTTCATCAAGTCCCTCCTGCTGTCCCATGGCCCTTATGTCATCCATCTGCTCCTGCTGGGCCATGATTTCGGCCCGCGAAGTTACCTGCTGCTGCTGTTGCTCAGGGGTCGGGTTGCCGTCGCTGCGCATGTAGATATCCAGATTGCCCTTGACGAAGAAACCGTCGTCGGTGACCAGCATGCCGTTGTCCATCCACTGCTCAATAGTCTCAACCTCGACACCTGCGTACAAGGCGGCGTCCTCCACAGCTTCGATGAGCTGGCTGGCCAACAAATCTTCTTCCGGGTCTTGCTCGTTCATCATCCTGAGCAATTGGTCCTTCGATACGTCGGTCAGCCAATGTGTCAGCTCGACAGTCTGTTCTTGACCTTCTGTATCCTCGAACCGTGCCGCGCAGACGCCCTGGACCCACATCCTGGCCGTGATTGGCTCATAGAAGGTTTCGACGGTGGTCTCCCATTTGATACCAGGGTATAGCTCACTGTCGCCGTAATCGACCGTCTCTTTCAACGAATCA
>Ga0209536_100012066_pt1 | contig 12599 bp, 16 predicted proteins | sample DeeMarSeWOR28_12_FD_187461 | JGI IMG/M metagenome (GOLD analysis project Ga0209536, IMG submission 187461) | Marine sediment microbial communities from White Oak River estuary, North Carolina - WOR-2-8_12 (SPAdes) (version 2) | ecosystem: Environmental > Aquatic > Marine > Intertidal zone >...
CCTGCCTCTAGGTCCAAGTCGTATGACACACCAGAAACCTGAACAACCGTACCGTCCGTACCAATTGCCACTGCTGTCTGCAGATGGGGAGCGCGACTGGCAGGGGAAGCTATTGAAAAGCTTCCGATCCTTCCTTGCCCAACGATTAACGATCCCGCCATTGCCACTCCGGAGAAACGGGTTGGATCAAGGTTGTGCCCGGAGGCAGCTCACTGATTGGTAGGGAATCGGGTGGTTCCGGATAGGTATCCAAGTCCCGAATTCCATAGATCAGAGTCACAAACAACGAACCAACCTGATTTGAATAGAAGTATACAGGACTTCCAGGAGTCACAGACTGCAGGGACAGGAAGATTCCGTGTTCCGATTCGTGTACCTTTCCTCTCTGTTCTATCCCCTGTTGGAACCAGGAGAAGCGGTAGGGATTCTCACGCATTCCAATAGCGTCCCACCGTTTCATTCCAACTTCCATCTGGGACATATTAATCTCACCGCGGGCAAAGACATCCCTCTCCCTGACGTCGTGTGTCCCAGGCTGGCCTCCATTCCTTCCGATCATTACAAGCATATTGGGGAGACGGAGTCCGTTCGTTTGCTGTGTTGGGTACCAGGGTTCGTACAGAAGGACTTGGTACCCAAGGAGGACCCACTTGTCGTCAAAACGAAGGGAGTAGGGATTGTACTGATCCATCGACGTTAGACCGTACCCCACGTTCCAGTTTAGGATAACTCTTCGGTAGCGCACGGGTTTGTAGGCATGGAGAGTAATCCACGGTATTACAATCTCTGGGGTTTCTGCATCTCGAATAACCGTAATGGACCTCTCCAGTCCTCGGACCTTTCCGTACAGGTCACGGAGCATCTGGTCCTTTGCAGGAGAGCGTTGTGCAGGATAGGGAGGAACAGTGCGCATCAGACAATTCCCTCCGGTCGTGCTATCGTCTCTCCACGCAGATCATCCAGCTCATACAGATCGCCGGAGGTTCCAGTCTGGGCATAGAGGATTGTAAACACCCCCACAGCCCAAAGCTCAGCAGTCTTCGGTCTTACCTCTGTCATATCCAATCCGTAGTAGATTGAACCATCGTACACCCTCCCCAGGGAATGGGAGTGTTCGTCGAACCGGTTGAACTGGAGTTCAATCCACCACCACTGGGTTATTTCCCAACCAAGGGGGAAGGTTCCCCATGCAATGTCCCATCTACGCTCCCCTGTCGTTTCAGTTCCCATGTAGACATACGGCTGCCCTTCCTGGTATATCTGCATGTTGAAGGGGTGGGTTACATGACAGTAGATGGTGGTGGGAACCCAATCTCCCTCTCCTGACCACTCCCTGGGATTGATACGATTGATAGCGGAGGTTAAATCCCAACCCGTTTCACTACTGAAACTCCTCTGAACGTACCGTACGGGTGCAACCTTATGCAGGCGCACTGTCCCCGGAATCACCGTAACGGGAGGTTCGTCCTGATCCTCGATAATCGTGACGGCGGTCTGCGCCCTCTCCAGACGCGCATACAGCTCACGGATCATCTGATCCTCAGTAGGTGACGCAACAGGATAAGGGGGCGACTTTCTCATACGATCAGGACATCAATACAGATCGAGGCCGGTGTCCCTGTCTGGATGATCGGACCAACGGTTCCTACTGCTAAGGGGTTTGCGTACTCCAAAGGTTGAGAGTGCATGAGAAGTCTGGGAACGAACACAGGAGTATCCGTGGAGAGGGGACCTTCAATCGGTTTTCCTTGAACCCCCGTCCAGGGAAGTGTTCCAGTACCCCCAACTGGGGAGATAGTAGTAGGCATTCTACTCCTCCACGTAGAGCGTTAAGACCGTCTCCACGTATGTTGCACTCCTGTATCTCAGACCAACACGTTCTCCACCCTTGACCAGGATTGGAATCCTCGGTCTCCACGGGTACATAGCCTGCTGGTGCATAGAGAACGTAACCACCTGAGTCGTTCCGGTTGGTTCTGCAGAGAAGTCTGTAAGAATGGTTGCACGGATAGACTCATCACAGCCACGGTCTCTCTTCTGCCCTGTAATGGCGGTACTTGTACCAGCAGAGGTCTGAATCACCCAGTCAAACGCAATCGGAGTGGTTGCAGGCGTACTGCCTCTCAAACCTATCTCCGCCCCGAGAATCCTGACCCGCGTATTGGTCGGTGCAAGAACCTGGATCAGGGTCTGTGGATTCGATGTCGGAGTCTTTGTTTCCGTCACATAGAACTTCATGAGACGTCCTACTCCTCAAGGTAAATGGTGAAGGCTACCTCCACGTACGTTGAACTCCGGTAGCGCAAACCAACCCGCTCAGAGGGTTCCAAACGGATCGGAAACACCGGACGCCAGTAGAGAGTCGCCTGCTGGTGGAGAGAACACACCCAGATTGTTGGGGTATTGCCACCCGGCTCTACAGTGGCATTGACAGTACAAGTCGAACTAATCGTCTTTGTAAGCCCCCGGTCCTGACGAACAGGAGTCTGACTTGTCATCGTTCCTGCAGTGCTTTGTACCACCCAATCAAAGGGGACCGGTGCCGTTGCAGGAGAAGCTCCCCGTAGGGAAAGGTCGATACCCGTAATGTGCACGTACACGGCAGAGCCTGCAAGAACCTGGAAGATGGTTGTTGGGTTTGCCGCTGGGGTGCACGTATAGTCAAGAGTGTATTTCAACATACCGCACCTCCTACTCAGAACAATAGAGTGTCAGGTAGATGTACGGATTGTTTCCCTGAACCGCATCAACCCCATGCAGCCTAAGACCCACCCTCTCAGTAGTGGTTACGACCAACGGGTCCGGAGGAACCCACGGAGCTGTCCCTTGACGATGCAGGGCAAAGGTAATGAGCACATCACCGGCTGTCGGCTCGGTTGCAGTCGACGCATTGAAGTGCGTGAAGGTCGACTCAAGACTTTCGTTGTAACCCCTGTCGTGCAGTGTGGGAGTTACCGACGTACCGTTCGTCCCTGCAGTCGTCTGCACAAGCCAGGAGAGCGTCATTGGGTTTGTCGACGGGTCACTTCCTGCAATCCCAATATCGGCACCGTAGATAATGACCCTGTGATCCGTCGCAGCAAGACACTGAATCAGAGTCTGAGGGTCGGGATTCGCTGTCGGAGCCCCCGGCTGGAGTTCCAACGGAACCGTAAAGTACACGCTCGGAATATCCATTCTGTTCTCCTATCTGTAGCCGAGTGTTTCGGCCTCCAGGGTAAAGCTCCGTATCAGCTCCGGATAACCAACAGTGACGACCCCACCGGAGAACAAGAGCCAGAACCGTATCCCCCTCTGAGCAACCCGAAGCTTCGTTGTATTTCTCTGGATCGTCGGAATAGTTACATCCTTCGATACGAGGTCCCCATCTTCCTCCCGCTCACTGATGCAACTCAGGTAAATTGCGGAACCCTTGTTGGTATGGTGGACCGTCAGGTAGCGGAGAAGCTTCGACCGATCGGGAAGATCGAAATCCAATGCCGCCGTTTTGTAGGACCAGTCAAAGAATGCCAAATTGTCGTCTGTTGCCCCCTCCCTCATTCCGCAGAGAGCGCCGTTGACAACCCCAAAGAGCAGGTCATCGTTCCAGAAGTCATCAACACCCTCACCCCAGGGGACCAGAGTGCAGATACAGGAGAGACCCGATACTGTGTGTTTCGTCCAGATTCCCACCCCTGTCGCTGGGTCTGCTCTCCTGTAGTCGTAGCAGAGAGCACTGGACTGATAGGAAACCCAGAGACGACCGTTGACCGTGTCATTACCCAACATCGCAATGCGATGGGCCTTATCCAGAAGGGTATTGAAGAACCCCTTAATCGGGTCGGAAACCTTCTTTGCTGTAAGACCATCGAAGGAGTAGACACCATCAACTGCATTGAAGTAGAGAACCCCATCACACTCGATAGCGCCTACCCCACCATCCGTGTTGTAGCAGCCGATGTTCTCTACAGCCCTGAATACCTGAAAGTCCTGGGGAGGAGACGGGTTTCCCAAGGCTACATCAGAGTTGGTCCTCCTGTTGATCTGCCCGGAGAGTACGTAGATTGCCCGCTCCTTAAAGATGATAAGCCTACCCTGGTAGACCACCATTGCGGTCGTTCTTCCCCAGGTATCATCGGGAACGCGGAAGAAGTCCGTTGCGGCTACGTGTTCCGGCTCCCCAATCTGAGAGAAGTAGATGTCCCCAACGTGTCCGTCTTCTACGGAGCTGTAGAGCATCATGTCATTGTAGAGACAGACAACATTGCTTCTGGGAGGACGACCATTCCTTGTAGGTGCATGGGGACCCCTAGCATCGGTACTCAAGGAGTCATCCCAAACACTCCCATCAAAGTCGATGTACAGAACTGAACCTAATATCGTAAAGTGCTCCTCCCGCGTTCTCTTTACGTCTGCCACAAGCCGATAGGTAGCCTCTCCTGTCTCCTCCGCGCCCTCGTCCAAAACATGAAGGGCGTAGAGACGCACCCCGTCGGCCAATGCAAAGTCAGCGGCAGCACAGGTGGCTTCTACGTAGCCGTCAAAGGCCCCAATGACCGGATCGACGTAGGTGTTAATGTCCTCAGTATCAATGTGGGCAGAGGACTCAATAATCCCGTACCGTGTCTCCTTATAGAAGCTCAGAGCAAACCTGTAGGTACCCTTTGGAACAGGAAGAAGATGGACTTGGTCCGGCTGTATCTTCTTTGCGACGAACCACGGCTCCCCCGAAGGCTGAGGTGCATTGAGACCGGCAGGACGTGGTGTGTACGTCCCCTCCCCTACCGCTCCTATCAAATCCCATACAACAGGAAGAGGGTAGTCAATAGATGCAATGACAATCCTGTCCAATAGAAGGGACATCGATGCAGCGTGGGAAAGCGTGTAGGGCATACCCGCTTCAGTGGAAGTGCTGGGACCCCGCCAGACGTGAGCCTTCTCGCTACTCAAACCTACAACCGCAGACTGCTCCTGAATGTTCTCCTCCAGAACGAAAGCCTGAATCTGAATCAGACTATCACTCGTCTGGTTAATTCGAGAGAAGCCCGGTCGTAGACGAATGGCCCCGTTGTCCAGGAGAACATTGTTCAGATCAACTGCATACCGAGGACCCAGGAGAGTCTCATCTGCCCTTTCATTCAACCCATAGAAGGGTCCCTTAACTCTTAGGATACCATCAGGCATGGGTAGCAAAGAACTGACGGACCCACGGTCCTGTCTTATTCCAACGGTGTAGGTCAGACTCCATCATCTGCCTAAGTTCCACGTACTGCTGCATCCAAGGTGTAACATCCTTTCCAGCCTGAGACAGACACATGATGGTTGCACGAATGACAATCAACTCGTGATGGTTCTCCGGAACCTCGGTCGGGGCGTCCCCGTCTTCAAACAGTACAGAGAGTTGAGGAGCGTAGTAGACCTGTAAGGTCATCGACGCCTTTGGGTCGTATGCAAAGTTCAGATACCAATCCGCATAGGTTGAGGATGGATTTGGCTGACGGGTAAAGTAGACAACAGGGCGGACTGACCTTGCCCCAACTTCGTTAAGGTAGGGATAACCCCAGTTAAACCGATTCTTATGTCTCATATCAATGAGGACACAGTCTGTCGGATTGTTTGGGTCCAGGTCGGTACGCTCTACCAGGAGAATCTTCCTAATCGCTATGAGGGTTGGAGAAACAGCACTGATCTTGTACGCCTTCGTCCCTGAAACGACTGCCACGGAGATAGGGGTACCACAGACGTTGTACATCTTGGACGTCTGCTCAACCAAATTGACGATGTGCTCCGATGCTCTGTTAATCAGACGATTCAGATGTTCGGTAGAGTACGCAAGTTTCGTGTTCTCATACACGGATACCCGCATCGTCTCCAGATTCATCGCGTCACACTCCCCCTGGAAATCAGCTTGAACTCAGGTCCCATGAGAGTCATCAGTCCCCTGTCATAGAGTTGCTGAATGCGGGTTGGATCACGGTTTTCCGACAGGAGACAACGGACCGCCGTACCCAAGCAGAGGACTCCGTGGAAGTGCTCCGGAACGTCGTAAAGTTCGTCGTTCTCTGAAAACTCAGAAACCTTCTTCGGGGTCCTTACGTAGATGACGGTCAGACGTACACTGGCTACTGGATAGGGAACACCAATAACCCAACGATTCCACGTATCCTTCTCATCCTGCCCCTCCGTAACCGCCCCTCCCTCACTCTTCTGGGAGATGTGACGGAAGTAACAGGTAGCACACGCATCCACTCCTTTGTAGAGCCAAGCATCCGTAAAGGGAATGATCTTGACAGGAACGTGATACGTCACACTACCGGAAGGCTGTCGGAAAACTGAGATGGGTCTCCTAAAATCAGTTGGAAGCTGTCCTTCCCAGAAAGGTTGAGCAGCAAGCATGTCAGTTAGAGACCCAAGCAGAACGTCGTAGTCCCCCTGGATAGACCCGGCATATTCGGGCATGTTCTGGTCCAGGAGAGTCATCATCTCATTAACGGCATCGTCGAGGTGACCGTTAAGTCGGGAGTCGGTCCAGACCTGGATGTCAGGATCGTCTATGTACTCGCGGACCCGCGAGCGGATTTCTTCAATGGTCACGATTTCTTCCCCTTGGAGAAACCCTTCAATGTCTTCGCCAGGGCACACTGTCTCTTCGTTCTGGTCGACTTTCCCCCGGTACTCTTACAGAACTCTGAGACGGACTGACCCTTTGCCTTGGCCTTCTTGGTTAGGGCGCCCGGGCGCTTGATCGCCTTCTGAATCCACTTCTTTGCCATGACAACACCATCACGACTTTGTCATTCTCCTGGTGAACTCGATCTCCAGACCCAGGAAGTGAATGTCCTCGGTAATGTCTGTCAGCACAGCAGCCTCGATTGAAAGAACCATCTGATAGCGACCACTGTCTACCTGAGCCCTGGTCAACCAGTTGGCATTCTTAATTCCCTGAGGAGTCCACTGATTCCCCCACTGGGTTACGACATTGTCATCAGCGATAACAGTATCCAATGCCGTGGAAGCCGCCGCGAGTGCTACGTTTTCTGCCTTGAAATCACAGAGGACGAGCCAAGTAACTGAGTCACCGGTCGTTGAACTTCCATGAGTCCAGTTCACAGAAAACTTGAGCGGATAGTTTGGGTCCCATTCCTGGGGAACGACCATGTTGTGGCTAAGCTGGTCATCCGCAGCCTCCATCAAAGGGGCACCCAGATTCGTAGTGCTGATTTCCTGAGCCACAACAGCACCTGCATCGAGCCAGACAAAGACGGTACCTCCAGTACAACCGATGGTACCGGTTAGGTCCTTCCAACCAATGTACGTTCGACCTGTTTTCCAATCGACGTTCCGATCTCTAATCACGTTCAGTCTCCTTTACACAGTTGACCCCACGCGCACCTTCTCCAGGGAAATTAGGTGGGTGGATACTGAGACCTTACTCAGCAATGTCGGAGAGCTTGAAGTTGCTTGCCGGGTCGTGGCACACCAACTGGAGGTACCGCCTCCAGGACGCCTCAAAAGCATCACTTCCGCTCACCTGCCGCAGAATCTGACCGTCCTCGTCAATAAACCCACCTTCGGAATCCTGGTAGACTGTCCAGGTATCAAGGTCTAGCCCGTACGCCGTGTTTGCGGGGGCGTACTTGTCACGGACAACCGGGATGTCGTCACGAAACATCAGTGCTCGACACCAGCCATTGAGGGTCTGCTCACTGCCCCCATACCTTTTGTCAGCAACCAGAAGGTTTGCAATCTTGTTCCAGATTGCATGGGTCGTAACAATGATCTTGACCGTACCAGGAGAGTTCTTCTCTACCGCATCAATCGCTTCCTGGATTAGGGAGAGAGTAATCTCACGGTTGGTACCACCGTTGTCGAGGACCTGCGCCTTCCAGAACTCGTTGCCCGCGGTTGCCCGGTTGATTCCAAGATACGTGCCGGTGTCACTGACGATGGAGGCGATCCCATCGATTGCATCTCCACGAGAACCCTGACGGTACGCATAGTAGACAACGTCGCTGTATGAGCCATCACCAGTAGTACCATTCGTCAGAACCGCGTACTGTGAAGAGTCATTGCTGTCCTCAGCGATCGAGTCAACGGTCACTGTAGTCTCAGCGTCATCTCCAGTACCCGTCGTCGAACTGGTGTCCAGAATCATGTTCTTCTTGATCCCACAGTTCGCCTTCGCAAGACGGAAATCCCCTGCTGCTGGGGTATCTAGAGCGACAATCTGAGCGCCCAGCCGACCCGTACCGTCCTGCCAGATGTCGTAGGCAAGAGCATCGGCCAAGTCCTCAATCATGTTCTGTGCCTCAAACTGAAGGGCCCGTACCTCTGCAGCACTGGGCCCTCTCGTCGAAGCCATGAGGGCGCCGTCAACCTTTATGCGACCGTAGATGCGCTTGTAGTTGGTCGACGCCGTGTTCCCAAGCTGAGCCCCAGGAGACGGCAGGGTTCCAGCCGTTGACCAACCGACGCCGTGGGCACCAGCCGTGTGAAGCCGGACGTTAATCTGCGTACCCTCAGCGTAGTTTGCTTCGTCTCTCTGCAAAAGCTGAAGGAGAATCCGGTCTCTGTTCTGGAGCTGCCACAGCTTCGGCGTGTAGACTTGACGCAGGAGATTCGCGTAAGTCGTTCGCGTTGCCGTTGAAGGTGTTGCCATCCACTTTCTCCTTTGGACCTGGGGGCGACGTTCCGGAGTGCCTTTCCCACGTCGCTCCCGGTCTGCCTAAAAACCACTACCCACCATGTAACGTCCGCACGACTTCCATCGCCTGTTTCAGAGCCGTGCCATCTCGAAAGTCCGAGGCTTTATGCTCAAACTCCGGAAGCTTGGGAGTCTCCGGCTCTGTAGAACCGGCACCTGGACCACTCGCCGCATTGGCTGCAATCTTGTCCTGGTTTGCCTTCTTGTTTGCTGCAGCGAGATGCTTCCTATGCTTCTCTGACGCCTCAGCAAAAGCCTGCTCGATTGTGAGACCGTTCGCCATCGCTTTGTAGACATTCCCAGTTACGATCTCTCGGGCATACATATCATCCTTCAGGAGGGAGTCGGAATTGCAGAGTGCTTCGAGTTTCACCTGATTGATCGAAGCCGCATCGCCAATCCGCATATCCCTAGAGAGATTTTCCCTCATCTCCTCCATTTCCTTCTTCATCTGCTTGACTTCCGCCTTGGTTACAGGAAGCTCTTCCTCATCCCCCTCCTTGTCCTCTCCTTTTGAGTCGTCCTCCTGCTCGTCCCTCTTGCCATCCTTCTGCATTTCCTGATAGCCCCGATGTGCATAGGCAACCAACTGCTCCGGAGTGACTCCGTATTTCTTCAGGTCAACCCATTTCTTGTCATCTTCAGGAATCTCCGATTTTGTTTCCTTGTTAGTCTCCTTGGACTCAGACGTGTCCCCTGTTGCCCCGGACGTGTCTTCCTCCTTGCTCTCGGGCTTCTTGTCATCCTTTGGATCGGGTGTCGTATCGTCTTTCGTTTTCTCTGGCTTTGACATTACTTATCTCACTGTGGGACCAACAAACCACTAGAACGCTGTTCATAACCCCCCGGAGCTGTCTGTATCCGGCGGGATGCTCGTACGGGTCTCTGCTTACGAGACTGGTCAGCAGGAGGTGCCGGGGTAGGAGGTTTAGACGGAGGACCCCCGGCACCCATCGGAGGAAGAAGTCCGAGTTCCTGGATCAGCTTCACTTCGATCTCCTGCGCCATGACCTTCTGTCGGATCACCTTGCGCAGCCTAGACCGCTCATGCTCCCTCATGTGGACTTCGAGGCAGGTTTCCACATCCGGATTGGCAAGAGCACGTCTCCTGTACTGGGCGTGCTTCATAATCCGAGCGTGTTCTTCCAAATGAACGGTGTCGTCATCCCCCTCAGGAACATTCAAATACCTTCCCTGCAGGAGGGACTTGTTCTCCACAGAGGCATTCCGTCTATCGTCCTTTGTCGGATCAACTTCTGTCGCTACGCCCTCACCCAACCACCGGTAGACAAGCCTCTGGTCCTGCTCTTTGGCAGGAGACAACCACCCGCGGGCCGTCAGCATGTCTATGAGCTGCATCGTTGTAGACCGATCGAGAGCGGTTCCTAGATCGCAGGTGACGTTATGTATCTCATGTGGGAGAGCTTCCTTCGACCAAGTCAGGACTTCCGGTTCTGTATTCTCCCCAACAATCGTGAGGGTTCTCTCTTCTGGAACGAACTGATGCAGAATCGACCCCCACTGTCGACATACGTGGGCTAGGGAATCCTGCAGAAGCCTCATCATGGGGGAATTCAGTCGTGCATCCGCCTCCTGTAGAGCAATCGCATGACGACCCGATTTGATCGAGCCCTTCTGTCTGCCATAGGAGGGGGCATGGTTTCGACTAACATCTTCAAAGTCCCGCCTCAGCCGTTCATCCCAGTAAGGCAGGTAGGCAGGAAGGGGCTCCGGTATCCACGGCTTGACGGATTCCAACTTTCCTGGAGCAACCTCTACAATCTCCTGACGTGCCGTAAACGCGAGTTCATCGAGACCAGCATTTCTCTCCGCCAGGATTCGAGGTTGAACCGTTGCCGCTTTATGCTCCGCCACCTGACTTAACGTAACGTTCATCTCCATCTGGAGAGACATTAGGTCCTGAAGAGTAGAGGGAGGCCAAAAGTGCTTAGGACTGGGAAGCTCCTGAAGCATGACAACAGGAATCTCACCATGTTCGTAGGGGTTGGGACCCTTCTTCAGGACCTTCTGCTGGCAAACGACTCCATAGAAACCTTTCGGATAGCGCCTAGACTTCGGTCTCCAAATCTCGTAGACCAGAACGTGATCCGGACTCTGCTGGAGAGAATAAAGACCATACGCCTGACGTTCCGAGGGATACTGGTAGGCTGTGTAGTCCTGGTAGGTAAAGTTCGCCTCGGAGAGACCAGGAGTAAGCTCCTTTGCCTTCTCCCCATATCTCTCCTGTATTTCCTCGTACAGGTGGTGTCGACGAACCATCAACCAGGAGGAGGTATCAATGCCGGTGGCCCGAAACGGAGGAACGACCTCGAAGCCGGTTAAGAGGTCACAAGCTAGGTCCCCTTCTCCCACTTGGTAGGAGCCTTCTTCACTGAGGTCCACATCCCTACCATCTACACCAAGCAAAGAGCCAATCAGATTGGCAAAGCGCTGCCGAACAGTATAGACACCCCCTTTCGTATCCTTTTCGTCGAGGACGTCCTCCGGTTTCAGGCTGTACATCTGTCCCTGAAAGGGGTCCCACGTAGACATCAGGAAGGAGCAGCCCGTACAGAACATAAGCCACAGAGCCTCGACGAACTTGGTATTCCCCAAAAGCTTCCGCCAGTAGTAGGTAGAGAGCTTATCCATCACTCGGGCCGACTCAATGTCGGTGTCCTCATCCGTAGCAGGGTGAACACGGAAGGAGACCTCCCGAGCGGTAATCAGGGAAATCCAGTTTAGAACCGCGGGCTTCAAGCGATTAGCAAAAAGCGCAATGCGATCCGTCTGCACGTCGTAGGAGTCGATCAAAGACCGACTATGTGGGTCCCATATCTTGAGCTGCTCCCCCTCTGCCCAGGCTAACTGCACTTTCGCCTTCCGGACCCACCACAAATGTCTTGTGTCATGTGCCCGAACCTGGGTATCTACGAAGACGAGGAGGTCCTCGTCCTTGGGGTTTCCCCAGTCAATCTTGTGTGCCCCCAGCACATCGTAGCCTAGGGCCCTTCCGCGCCGGGGGGGCTCGACGATCGTAGCGGGCATTCCTAATCCTTACGAAGTGTGACTCCCACGACCTCTCTTCGGACGCTTTGCCGTTCCAATGACACTCTTGCCATCCGATCCAGAATAGCCTTTCTTCTGACCGGGCAAGACAGCCTGACCTTCCGTGGAATCCCACGTAAAAGTATCCCGATTACGCTTCGCTCGCTTCGCCTTCTGGTGATGTACCTCACTCACGGTGTGATCTCCTTGTTCACTTCCTGCCACTGTCGCTCATTCTCCTCCCTCCGTTTTCGAAGGAGTTCTGCAATTGCACGAGGAGAACGATCCAAAACCCGGTTCTTTCCCCCATCCAGAGGAATATCCATGCGGTCCATCAAGGAAGAGAGCAGCTTGTGCTCCCTAGTTGCCCTTGTAGACAGGAGTTTCTCCCGCTGCTGCAGGTCTCCGCGCATTGCCTGCAATTCTCGATGCAGAAGGGTGACCTGTGTGTGTACAAGTCCGTACCCCATAAAGAAACCTACAAGGATGGACAGAAAGACGGAACCGATGTAGATAAGCTCAGGAGGCATCGACATTGACTACCTCCCCATTATCACCCACAGTCTCCGTCGTTCCCTGTAAAGCTTCAACAAGCTCAGCAATCTCCTTCAAGATCATGAGCAAACCGATGTGGTAGTTGAGGTCCAGATTAACCGTACCACCCGACCACGAGACCTCCTTGGAGACTTTCTGGAGACCGCTAAGAACGGCTTCTACTTTCTTTGAGGGGGGCCACTCCGCCTCAATTCCAACTGACACTCCCGACAGGGGGACTCTGTTGTTCATTTCTTACTCCGTCTTTTCTTCTTGGACATTCCACAGGCACGGTGCGCTATGGCTATCTTCTGCTTCCGTGGTCGAGGCTTTG
>Ga0209536_100012067_pt1 | contig 12599 bp, 8 predicted proteins | sample DeeMarSeWOR28_12_FD_187461 | JGI IMG/M metagenome (GOLD analysis project Ga0209536, IMG submission 187461) | Marine sediment microbial communities from White Oak River estuary, North Carolina - WOR-2-8_12 (SPAdes) (version 2) | ecosystem: Environmental > Aquatic > Marine > Intertidal zone >...
GATGAATCAAAGGGCGCTGTCTCCAAAAAGGCCCCCGCTGTGAAACGTCAAAAAGCCCGGTCCGCCGCCGAGTCTGCGCCACGCCCGGCCGGTGTCGAACCGACGTCTCGCAGGGTACCCCCCATCCAGGCATCGCAAAAGAACCAAAAAGATACAAGGCTTACATCACCCGGCCAGCCTCCGTCCCCGGGAACGAATACAGCGTCGAAGTCGAATATTTCCCGTTCACCAATCGCGGGTTCCGGAAAATCCAAACCAAGAGACTCAGGGCCAGCGGCGGCGGCCCCCATGAAAAAGTCAACGCCACGGGTCGTAAGATCCTACCAGCGCCTGGACGATTCGAAATTAAAACTGCAAGCCATCGCCTGGTCAAAGGACGCTGCTCAGCGCCTTGCGGTCATCAATGGCCACATCGTACGAGAGGGCGAATCCGTCGAAGGCTTTTTGGTAAATCAAATTCGTCAGGAAGATGTCGTTGTAAATGATGGCTCGGCGTCCTGGCAACTCGAATTCGGCTTAAAATAGAACTCATCTCAAAAATAGGATTTTGGTTCAAGATCGCGGCGGGGCAAAGTTTTTAACCGGAGGCATACGGTTGTATGTCGAGGATTTGAAACGAGGCACCAACAAAAAGATTTATCCGCCTCTGGCGGATTGGGCCAAAAGACATTTCTGAGATGGGTTCTAACGAAACCTGGCCCGGCTTCAGGCCGCTGGGGCTTACAGCCCGGGGGGGAGGACCAGGTTTTCAATGTCCCCTAAAACCGGCCGGTCTTGTTTAAAAAGAGGGTTCGGTTTTTTTAATTTTAAACCTGCTATTGTTAATGGCGATGGAATTCAAAAAAGCATTACAGTCTAGCCGTTCGATTTGTCTTTTGCTCATGATTGCGATTCTGGCGGGAATGCTTTTCGGATTTAAGCCGCTGCTGTTCCTGGAATACAAGGCGTATGACCTGGTGTCAAATTTAAGGCACAGGTCAGCAGGCACCCCTGTCATCATCGTTGCCATTGATGATAAAAGTCTTAAACGCATTGGGGATTGGCCCTGGCCCCGCTCCTATATTGCAGATATTATCAATACACTGTCAAAAAACGGCGCCGACACTCAGGGTGTTTCGATTTTATTTCGCAACAGGGAGTTGAATGACGGTCTGGTCGAAATACAAAACTTTAGAGAGAGCATCCACCAAAAACCGCCAATCGGCAAAAAACAGACGCTGAATAAAATTGACCGGCTTCTGGCGCAAACACAGACCCGGCTGAATCACGACGCCCATTTAATTTCTGCTGTCAGGAGGGCACGCAATGTGGTGTTGCCCCTTCGATTCAACCTTGCCGAAGCCGGCGGTCAAATTCCATCCGACCTGACGGAGTGGCTGAAATTGAACTCAATCGAAATTGGAGAACCATCGGCAGGGCAACATCAGCCACCCGGGGCGTCTGCTTTTTTATCCGGCAGGCACCTTGACAAACCCATTGTGGCCTCTCAGATTCAGCAACCCTACCCCGAACTGTCAAGAAAGTCAGGCGGGCTGGGGCATACCAACTTGATTTCCGATCAAGACAATATCACCCGCAGCGTTCCATTATTTGTCCGATTTCAGAATAGAGAATTTTTTTCTCTTGCCCTGCAGGTAGCGATGAAATATTTCGGCGCCGGTATCAAAAACATCCGACCGGCAGCGTCCGGCCTGCAACTTAAGCACATCCGCATTCCAACGGTTGGACACCATCAGATGTTGGTGGACTTCAACGGCCGGGAGTTCAACATCGAAAAGTATTCAGCGGTAGATGTGCTTGAAGGGAAAATTCCCGAAAAATCATTCCGCCAGAAAATTGTGCTGCTCGGGATAACCGCCGAAGAATTCACCCCCACCTACAAAACGCCGGGTCAGGGTCAGGCAAGCGGTATCGAAATTGTGGCCAATGCCGTTGAAAACATCATAAACCGCAAACATATTTCAAGACCGGATTGGTCTCCAGCGCTGGAAATTCTGGTTCTCATATATTTCGGCTTTTTTTTGCTGTTTGTCATCCCGAAGATACAGCCGCGAATCGGCATGCTCATATTCGCCATTTTTTTAGCAACCTGGATTGGCGTTGCTTTAGGGTTGTTCATTACCCAGGGGTACTGGCTGCGGATTGTCACGCCGACGCTTTTTGCCCTAATCGGTCTGGCCCTTGTCGAACGCAAGCGCATATCCGACAAAAAGAAAGACGAAAGCGTCGAGTTAAACAAGTCCCTGGGATTGTCGCTGCAAGGTCAGGGTATGCTGGATATGGCCTTTGAACGATTTATGAAATGTCCCGTCGAGGATACATCCGTCCAGGCGTTGCTCTATCATCTGGGACTGGATTTCGAGCGGAAACGAATGTTGAACAAAGCCCTGGCCGTTTACAACCATATTTTGAAAGCCGGCGCATTTAAAGACATCAAGCACCGAATCCATCATCTGAAAAAAATTGAGCATACGCTGGTGCTGTCTGCAGGTCAGAAGAAAAAAGAGACGGCTTTGCTTTTAACAGATTCAACCGCCAAACCGACTCTGGGGCGCTATGAAATCATCGAAGAACTGGGGCATGGCGCCATGGGCACCGTTTATCTGGGCAGGGATCCGAGTATCAATCGTGAGGTGGCCGTCAAAACCCTCAGTTATGCCGATGTAGAACCTCAGCAGCTCAATGAGGTTAAAGACCAATTTTTCCGGGAAGCCGAAGCCGCCGGCAAACTCTCACACCCCAATATCGTTACGATTTATGATGTCGGCGAGGACGATGACATGGCCTACATCGCCATGGAGCTGCTTAAAGGCAAAGATCTTACGGAATTCTGCACCAAAGGCAACTTGCTGCCGCCGCATCGTGTGCTCGGTGTGGGGGCCGCAGTGGCAGAGGCACTTGATTACGCCCACCAGCAGGGTGTTGTCCACCGCGACATCAAACCGGCCAACATTATCTTGCTGGAAAATGATCAGATCAAGGTTGCTGATTTTGGCATTGCCCGCGTCATGAGTTCTTCGACGAAAACCCAAACGGGTGTTATTTTCGGAACGCCGAATTATATGTCGCCCGAACAAGTGGCCGGTAAAAAAGTAGATGGCCGCTCGGATCTTTTTTCGCTGGGGGTTGTGTTATTCGAAATGTTTAGCGCTGAAAAACCCTTCAAGGGCGAGAATATTAACGCGCTGATGTATGCCATCACCCATAACGCTTACACGCCGTTACCTGAGGTTGCGCCCGCGACGCCGGCCTGCTGTGTGAAAATAATTGACAAACTGCTGAGCAAAGGGGTCACCCAGCGTTATAAGTCCGCCGCTCAGCTCGTCAAACAAATAACAGGGTGCCGGCAGGAATTGGAAAACGCCTAAAATTGTTTACAATCCCTTTATCATGGTATGTCCCAGGAGTATCTTAGAAACTTTTGAGACTATTTAATCCGGTTTACCGGTTACCGGTTAGGCCGGTTGAGCCCGTTAAAGATTGAATACGATTCGATTTTACATTCAACCGGCATGCGAATAATCCGGGCGAGGACCTTCGGAAGGCACCGGCCCCAACCTGAAGATCTTGGATGCCTTTTACAGGTAGGTTATGGAAAGGTGCTGCAGTGATTTGAAAAACATGGTAAGATAATCGTATGTTAAATGAATAATAGAACAGGAGGTCGGCACGATGTTAAAAATAGAGTTGAAGTTCAAAGACAAAATTTTAAAAAATATTGATACCGACAAAAGTGAAATTACCATTGGAAGAGGAGCGAATAACGACATTCAAATTGACAATCTGGCGGTATCCAACACCCATGCCAGATTAATCAAACAAGGGGGCACTTATCGGATTGAGGACCTCAACAGCACCAATGGCACCCACTTGAACGATATATCGATTCAAAAAGCAAATTTAAGCCCCAACGATATCGTCACGATTGGAAAACACGATTTACAGATTAAGTCGATAGACGAAACCAAGCCCGTTGTTGAAGATCTGGCGGATAAAACCGTAAAAGTATCCGGCTAAATGCTAGATTTGCCGGCCCTTCGAATAATCCCTTTCCGCATTTGATTGTGCCGTTGCCCCATTTCAAACTATCTCTAAACTGCAGAACAACCGAATCCGCCGGCGGCGGAAATGTCGAAGGGCAGCCCTCTGTGGCTGCCATGGAGGTCGGCACAGAGGCCGACTCTACTTTCAGTACGATGACATTCATATTCCTTGCTCGATATTCGATATTCAAACAAACTGCCCTTTTTCCTCATATCCGGCTCCCCATACTAGATCCAGCTAGCAAAATCCGCAAATATCACTTGACAACCCCTGAGATCTTTCGTGTAATAAGATTAGGCTAGTACGTATGGGAGGGACTTCAAATGAAAATGCATACAATTGAAATTGATGAAAACCTCTGGAGTTATTTACAAAAACATGCCGAACCGTTTGTTGATACGCCCAATTCCGTCTTAAACCGGATCCTGTTTGACACTAGTATTGCTCCCTCCCCAACAAGCCGGGAGCCCAAAATCCCGGCAGTGTCCATTCAGGGAATCCCCAAATCGCTGGCACAAATTCTAGAGGTTGTCTATGAGATGGAAATTAATGGCTATTCGCGAACCGAGGCCACCAAACGGGTGGCGCATAAAAGAGGCACTTCCCCTCAAACCATCACCGACAAATACTGTCGGCAGATCGGCAAAAAAGCCCACGAAATCGATCAACTGCTTTCCGAACCGGGTTACGAAGGGTTTAAAAAGATCTTAGAAAGCAAGTTTGGCGCCTATCAGCAGGTTATCGAATCGTATTTTGAGACGCTGATGGTCAGTGTCGGATAGATCGGTTGCGCATTTAATTTTCGGTCTTTTCCTTTTGATACAACGGTGAAATATCGCGCAAGGTCGTGACCACATTTTTCAGCGCTTTCAAAAATGTGGTGATATCGGCCTCCGTGTTGTCGATTCCAAATGAGAGGACCAGCGTGCCCTGGGCGTCGGCGTGGCTGAGCCCTAAAGACAGCAACACATGTGAAGCCCGCAGGGAGCCGGTCGCACATGCCGAGCGCGTGGATACCGCGATGTTATCGTCATCCAGCATCAGCATGACACTTTCGCCTTCGATATATTTGATAGAAATCGACAGCAGATTGGGCAAACTGTTGTCCGGATGGGTATTGACAATATATTCGTCGATGAAATTCGGCATTTCAGTTAACAGTTGGGCTTTTAAAGCCCTGAGGTGAGTGAGCCGCTTGTCCATGTCCCGCAAAGCAAGCTCCGCTGCTTTGCCGGTTCCGATAATGCCGATAAGATTTTCGGCACCGGCGCGCTTATTATTTTCCTGAACGCCCCCCTCTAGCAGTGGAAAAATCCGGGTTCCACGGCGTATAAACAGCCCCCCGACACCGACGGGGCCGTAAAAGGTGTTGGAAGCAAAACTGAGCAAATCCACCCCCAGTTTTTGAACATCCAATGGAACCACCCCAACCGAATCAACGGCATCTGAATGGAAGATCACTTTTTTTTGGCGGGTAATTTTTCCGATTTCTTCAATGGGCTGAATGGTGCCGGTTTCGTTGTTGCTGTGCATAATGGAGACCAGAATGGTTTCTTTGGTAATCGCATCGGCAACATCCTGCGGGTTGACGCGGCCGCCGGAATCAACCGGAAGCGAGGTTACCGCAAATCCGGATGCCTTGAGTCGCCGCAAACTGCGGATAACGGCATTGTGCTCGATATTCGATGTAATGATATGTTTGCCCTTGTCTTCGTTTGCCATGGCCACGCCTTTGATGGCATGATTGACCGATTCGGTCCCACCGGAGGTAAAAACAATTTCTTTGGGCGTGTTGGTGTTCAGCAGACCCGCCACCGCCTCACGCGCCTGTTGTAAAGCCGCGGCAGCTTCTTCGCCGGATTTATGCTGACTGGCAGGGTTGTGATAATCCTTTTCAATGGCCTCAATCATTGCGGTTTTGACTTCAGGCAATAAGGGTTTTGCTGATATGTGGTCCAGATTGATAACCTTCATAATGACCTACCTTAGTTGATCGCAGTGGATTTAATGTTCGTCTTCAAGACTGGATTGACAGGCGTCACAAAATGTTACGTTCGCCTGGATTTCGATATCGCAATAAGGACAATAACATTTTTCGCCGTGAGAATGCTCATGCTTTTCTTTGCGAATGGGTTCAGGACGGGTTATCCCGGCCAATTTATCCTCATAATTCTGGATGGCCAGCTGGAGAGCATCCGCCCCCAGGTTGGAGCAGTGCAGTTTGTTTTTGGGCAATCCCTCTAACGCCTTGGCGACATCTTTATTGGTGAGCTGTTTGGCGTCTACCAGGCTTTTGCCTTTGGCAATTTCAGTGATCATACTGGATACGGCAATTGCAGAGCCGCATCCAAAGGTCTGAAATTTTATGTCCGCTATACGTTCATCTTTTATCTTCAGATAGATGGTCATCATGTCGCCGCAAAGCGGGTTGCCGACTTCACCGACGCCATCGGCATCTTCAATCACCCCGACGTTGCGCGGATTGCGAAAGTGGTCCATAACCGTTTTGTTGTACATACGAAATTCCTCCTTTAACTGTATACTCAATTGATCTTTAATACTTTGGCACCCCGAATTTTTCTTTCTTTAAGTTCCACCAGGGCTCGATTGGCATCTTCAAGTTCATATTCCTGGATCTCCGGCTTCATTTGAATTTCAGCGGCCAGTTGCAAGAATTCACTGACATCCGTGCGGGCAACGTTGGCAACACTTTTTATTTCTTTTTCCTGCCAGAGATGGTGCGGGTAATCCAGGTTTAATAAGGTCTTTTTATCGCTTTCCTCCTTGCGAATCGCATTAATAACCAGTCTGCCCCCCGGCTTTAGACATGCCAGTGCTTCAATGACCGGTTTCCAGGCCGGTGTGGTATCAATGATACGATCGAGCTTTTCAGGGGGTTCGGCGGTGGTATCGCCGGTCCAGAAGGCACCCAGCTGGCGTGCAAAATCCCTTTCTTTTTCACTTCTGGCAAACACAAAAACATTGGTATGCGGGTATTTGTGGCGCACCATGTTTAAAACCAGATGGGCGGATGCGCCAAAACCGGTCAACCCCAGGTTCTGATGATCTTCAACCCCGCTTAATCGCATTGACCGGTAACCGATGGCACCGGCGCACAAAAGCGGCGCTGCCTGCGAATCGGTGAAAACCTCCGGGATTTTATAAGCAAAATCCTCGGAAACGGTCGCATATTCAGCATAGCCGCCGTGAACATCCCTGCCGGTGGCCTTAAAGCGCTCGCATAAATTTTCAGCGCAACTTCTGCAAAAATGACATCTACCGCAGGCCGAATGTATCCAGGCAATGCCGACCCGCTCGCCCTTGCTGAATTTTGTGGCTGCCGCACCGGTTGAGTGCACCCGGCCAATAATTTGATGGCCTAAAATTACCGGTAATTTCGGCGGCGGTGTGCGGCCTTCAATTTCATCCAGCTCCGTGTGACACACGCCGCAGGTGGATACCTTGATCAAAATCTCTTTGTCCCGCGGGACGGGATCCGGCACATCCACAAGCGCAAGCGGATTTTTATTATCGGCGATTGCACGAAGCTGGTTTAAGATCATTGCTTTCATGGCGCCGCAGCCCCCCCCTTGCAATTACCCTGGTATCATCTTTCAGTAAACTGGTTTTGTATAATCTTTAAGCAAATTCTGCAATACCTAATCCTAAGGGTTGCACGCAGAACGGGCGAACCCGGCTGAAGCGCTTTGAGACCGAGCTTGACATTAACCGTGAAGATCCTAAACTATGAGAAGGTGTCTCAAATAAGTAAGTTTCGGGTGTCAGGTGTCGGCAAGAATGCGGCCTCCATGTCGACTTTCAGCTGTTTTTGGCAGGGGGGCTTTTTTTATGATATTTTGCCTGCTATATTAAAAATGGGTGTTATCGTTAAAGTGTGGTAAATTAATCAAAGTGCTTGTAATAAAAATTTGGGGATTGTAACCGATAAATAGATAAATCCAGGGTTACTTATAGTGCTTGATTCTTGCGTTCTTGGAGTGATGGCGTGTTGAAAACAGATATTTAGATCCCGACCATTACTCCAGTAATCCATTACTCCAATACTCCGAAATTAATGTATGATGTCTAAGCGCCGGAAAATACTTTTTTCACTCATTACCCTTGCCGGAATTTTTTTGTGCGTGCTGGTTATACTGCTGATCGTTACACCCAGGCTGATTAATCTGGAAACGGTCAAAAAAGAAATAAAAAATCGCTTTACTGAAGATATCGGCGGGGAAATTGAATACCAGCGTGTCGATCTCGCCTTTTTCCCCCGTCCGCATGTCATCATAACCGCCGTTAATTTTACCATGCCCGATCATGTCAACGGCGCGGTAGATTCGCTTAAAATTTATCCGAAAATCCTGCCCCTATTCACCGGTGAAATTCAAATTAGCGCCCTCCATTCGCGCAACCCGGAAATTACGGTTCGACTGCCGGCAACGCCGGAGGATAAAAGCACTTCACCGGCGCCATTCTCCTTTGAAACTTTGGGGGATCGGTTGAATGCGGCGATAAGCGCCATACCGGAATTGAAGATCCCCAGCATGGTCGTGCGCGTCAGCAGCGGCCGGGTCGATTTTCTTAAAGGCCGGGAACGCTTGCTGGGTCTCCACAACGTAAACGGCCGGACCCATCGCAAGGGCGACAGCATTGAATTTAGCGCTGAATGCCATTCAAATTTATGGGAGAGTATCGCCATCAAAGGCCAATACGAGGCGCCCGCTTTTAAATTGAGCAGCCAGATCACCATCAGACAGTTGCGACCGCATGCGGTGACGAACTATTTTTTCCCTCAATCCGGCCTGAAAATGACAAACGCCCGGGCCAATCTAACCCTGGAGTTGCGACTCGATGGCCCCAATCATCTGCAGGCCAGTGCAAGCGGCTCAATTCCGTATATGTACTGGCATCTAGGCAACAAAGATCTGAAGATTACCGACAGCCGCTTCCAGTGCGAATTTCAGATCAAGAATCAGGCCGTCAGCCTTTCCCTAACACAACTTGACCTGCAAGATCCCCGCCTTAATCTGGCGGCCCGGCTGCACCTCAATCCGGAACCGCCGCGCATCCAACTTGCCCTCGAGGGTAAGCAGATCAATGTGGCCACTGCCCAAAAAACCGTCACGACCTTAGTCGAAAATTCCGGGACGGTATCCGATATTTTTGAAATATTGCGGGACGGTGATTTCCAACGAATCACCCTGAACGTCGCGGGACCCAATTGGGCGCATCTGGCCGAATTCGAAAATTATGTGATCAAGGGGAACATGGTCGGCGGGAAGATTTTTATCTCGCAAGGTCAATTAAACCTGGAGGATGTGAAAGGTGATGCGACGATTGCAAACGGTATCCTGCAGGGTGAAAACATTGAAGCCCGCTTGGGAAATTCATTTGGTACACAGGGCAAAATAGCCATTGCGCTGACAGAAGATACGGCTCCGTTTCATATTGAAGGACTCATCCAGGCCGATTTATCACAGCTTCCCCCGGTTCTGGCCCGGCTGATTGAAAACGATCCATTCAGAAAGGAGCTGGCCCTTTTAAAAAAGGTTGAGGGAAGTGCCGGCGGGATGCTGATCATCGGAGAAGACACCCGGGACATGAATGTCAAAGTCATGGCCTCGGAGATCCGTTTGAATGCCGATTATCAGCGGATTCCCTATCCGGTCATTATCAGCGACGGCAGCCTGATTCTCGACGGTAACCGAATCGCATTGACGAATTTTAATGCCAGCGTGGGCAAATCGAATTTTACCCAGCTGTCATCCAAATCCGGATGGGCAAAATCACCATTACTGGAACTGTCATCAAAGTCCGCAAAGGTCGATTTAGCCCAATTGCATGCATGGTTGATACAAACTGAAGCAATTGCCAAAGACCTGAAAAATTTTAAGACGGTCAACGGCACGGTCACTTTACAGAATGCAAAACTGAGCGGGCCGCTTTTCAAACCGGGTCAGTGGCGCCTGAAATCCAAGGGCGGCATCCAAGACCTTTTGGTGGATTCACCGCTTATGCCCGGCGACTTAACGGTAACCCAGGGCCATTTTACCTTCGAAGAGGACCGGCTTAAGGTAACAAACTGGAACGCCAATGTGGGAAAATCCTCAGTGGCCGGCCTAACCGCCAATCTTAAATGGGGCGAAACGGCGACCTTAACCGCAAACGCCGAAAAGACCGTGGTATGGCTGGATGAAATTTATCCCTGGCTGCAATCCCACCCGACCTTAAAACAACACCTTGAAAATATCCAGCCCTTAAACGGAAGCCTGACTTTCCAGAGCCTATCATTTGAGGGCCCGATCAACGCTGAAACCAGCAGCAAGGTAAATCTCAGCGGTGCCATTGAAAAATGGCATATCCGCTCGGCAAAATTTCCGACCGATATAGAGTTAACCGGCGGCGACCTGTTTTGGCGCGGCACGCGAATCGACCTGCAGGAAGCCAGCGCCAGATTCGGAACGTCAACGATAAGCCGGCTCTCTTTGGGCAAACAGTGGGGTAAAATTCCTTTGATCGAATTCAATGCCGATTCCGCAAATATCCAGATGGCGGAACTCTATCCCTGGCTGGTATCCTTTGAGACGCTGGATAAAATGTTCAAGGGGTTCCATGCCAACCAGGGAAAATTGGCACTCAGTGGGTTGAACTTCAAGGGGCCGGTGGGCCGCGCCAAGTCCTGGCAGTTTCAACTGGCCGGCGACTTACAGGGCCTGGCTCTGGAATCCGATCATTTCAAAGCACCCCTTCACATCAACATGGCAAAATTTTCGGCCGCGGATACACCCGGCGTGTCCGGTGTTCACGGTCGTATTGATCTGGATGCAGCTCAATTGAGCTGGGAAGATAGCCAGATGACGCTGCAGGGCAACGCATCTTTTTCCGCGGATGAATTATGGCTTGAGCTGAAACTGACTGCCGATCGTCTGAGCTGGGAACAGGTTGACCAGATTATGGGGTTGGACAAACAAATGGGTCCCGCAGAAGGCCATGAGACGCTGGGGAGCTTGGCGGTTGAATTGGATCATTTTACCTATGACGGGTATACCTTTCAGCCGCTGCATGCGGACATTTCTTTTAATAAAGCAGATACCGGTATTGTCATCAAAAATGCGGATCTGTGCGGCATCCAGTTCCCGGGAATTCTGAAAGTTTCAGCCGATGAGTTCGAATTTTATTTCAACCCGGTCGCAGAAACTCAAAATCTGGAGCCCGTTATTGCCTGTCTATCCGCTAAAAAGAATCTGGCCGATGGCAGCTTTAATCTGGAAGGAGAACTGATGTCTAAAGCCCGGCCAGCCGCCTTCCCCAAATCACTGACCGGGAATCTCCAATTTACGGCCGCACAGGGCCGAATTTATCGTTTTGGAATGCTGGCCAAAATTTTTGCCTTACTCAATGTTACCGAAATCTACCGGGGCGAGGTCCCGGATTTGACGGGTAAAGGCTTTGCTTACAATTCGATGGCGATCAATGGCGTATTTGAAGACGGCAAGCTGATCATCAAAGACACTTTGATCGACAGTCCGTCGATGGGAATCGCTATCGAAGGCAACATCGATATAATCAAAAAGAAAGTGAATCTGGTCGTGCTGGTCGCACCCTTTAAAACCGTTGATCGGATTGTCAAGCTCATCCCGCTGTTCGGCAATATCATGGGCGGCAACCTGATTTCGATTCCATTCCGGGCGATCGGCGATTTAGGCGATCCGGATGTCATACCGCTTTCACCCACTGCAGTGGGTTCCGGCCTGCTGGGCATGTTACAAAGAACTCTCAAGCTGCCGATCACCATCATCCAGCCCGTTCTTCCCGGCTCAAAAGACAAAAAAAAGGATGAAAAAGAAAGATAAGATAATATTAAGATACATGGACTTTGCACCCTTCTTGACTTTTTCAGCAACCATACTCATATTGAAGCTGGAAAAAACAGCTATTTTCACATCATCTAAAATCGATATATAAGGAGGTTAACGATGGCCTATACATGTAAAAGTTGCGGAGCGGTCGCCAACGAACCTGGGCACCTGTGTAATCCGTGCGGTGATAAAGCCAAATGCAGTTTCTGCGGGGCTACGGAAACGGATCACACCCATCAGTGCAAGGATAAACTGGCAGCCATGAAGTTTGTTTGCGGTGGCTGCGGGCGCGTGGCAATGGAGCAGGAACATCTTTGTAAACCTTCCCCGATTACTTAAACCAGGCAACATTATCAGGGCGGCCGCTAAATGCCGCCCTTTTTTTATTGAAAAATAAAAATAGATAAAACATAAAAAGAAGTGACTAAAGTGCCTAAAATTCCTAAAATGACAGAATTCCTTAACTTTAGGCACTTTAGATCCCTTTAGGCATTTTAGGCACTTTTTGTATTTTTGTCATTTTAGCGCACGATGAGACAAAGGATTACTATGGATAGCAACCCTAACCGATTTGAACAGGGCCCCATCCGGCCGCCCAATGAAGCCCGCAGCTTGCTGTTGCGGTTGACGCGCAACTGCCCCTGGAACCAGTGCCTGTTCTGTCCGGTATACAAAAATCGCAAATTTTCA
>Ga0209536_100012068_pt1 | contig 12599 bp, 6 predicted proteins | sample DeeMarSeWOR28_12_FD_187461 | JGI IMG/M metagenome (GOLD analysis project Ga0209536, IMG submission 187461) | Marine sediment microbial communities from White Oak River estuary, North Carolina - WOR-2-8_12 (SPAdes) (version 2) | ecosystem: Environmental > Aquatic > Marine > Intertidal zone >...
ATTATTATTCGCTGGACGGGAGATGTACCCTTCACGGTTATCAGTTTTTATCGTGTATTTATAAGTTTTTGTTTATTATTGCTTTATCAAATCCTCAATCCAAAAATCCAATTAAAAGATTTGAGACGTTTTCACTGGCATTATCTTTTGGCCGGTTTCTTTCTGGCCGCTCATTTTATCACCTGGATTGCTTCTCTGCAAATGACCTCCATTGCTAATTCCATCTTTCTTGAGAGCCTTCATCCCCTGTTTGCAGTCGTTCTGTCAATCATCTTTCTCAAAGAATATCCCCATCGAAAAGCCTATCCACTTTTTATTATAGCGATCGTTGGAATGTTTATCATCGTCTCGACAGATTTCAATCAACCGGGGACTAAACTGATTGGAGATTTCTTGGCAATTATATCTGCCCTTTGTTTTGCTTTGTATATCCTGATTGCCAGAAAACATAAAGAAGAACAAAATTTTATTAAATATCTGACCTATATCTACGGAAGCGCCTCACTGACCTGTGCTATTTATATTCTATTCAGTGGTGATCTATTCTGGGGATATTCTTTACAAAGTTGGTTGTTAATGATTTTGTTGGCTGTCGGACCGAATTTATATGGCCATTCGATCTTAAACTGGGCTTCAAGGCATATTGAAATTTTCAAAGTAAATCTGATGTTGTTACTGGAACCTATTTTAGCAACACTGATGGGTATCTTTTTCATCTCTGAATATCCCCCTCAAACCTTTTACATCGGTGCCGGGCTCATCTTACTATCACTTTGGTTTTTGATTTACCTTGAAAACAAAGACCACAATTAAACGGAAGATTAATCCTCTCGCGACGGCGCGGCGTTTTTCTAACCGCAAAGGACGCAAAGAAAAAATTCTATTGTTTTTATATTATAGGAGTACAGAATTTCACACAAAAAAAATATATAATTAATTTGCCGACAAAAGAGGGATCACTTATTTAGTGGCGAACTTACGTTCGAGCAATGAGATCTGTGCATTGCCGCAAACCTACCGCGAGTTTAAGTTCGCCAGGACTTTTTGCCTACTTTTTGGTCCTTCAAAAAGTAGGCCGCCGGAGGCAAAAAGAGAGATGATATATTATAGATAAAATAAAAGCATTGGATTCCTGCTCCGCAGGAATGGCAGGGCATGGTTTTGATGTATCGACGTGAGTGTAGAAATCTTCGTCAGAAGATTTCTGCATACGAGATGCGGATCTCTCTGGCCATCCCGTCCACATCTTTTCTGTTTTTTAAAATATCCTTGAGGATAAAAGATATTTGCAGTTTTCCCACGAAATTCCATTTTAACCCTGCATTTAAATAGCCTTTTCCGGATCCAAGCGAATTTGGGCCATCATCGTTAAACGCAAAATCGTACTCCCCGACAAGCATTATTTCAGGGTTTAAACTTTTTTCGACACCACAAAACAGATTCAGATCTGTATCACCATCTTTTCTTTCAAAACTATAATTCACCCCACCATGAAATCCGATAGTCCCGAGAAAAATAAAATTCTTGCTGGCTGCAGCAAAAGCGCCTGGTGATTTAGTGATATAGCGCTTGCTACTGTCAATAAATGCCCCAAATCCCTGAGAGTCATATCCTATCAGTATTGCCGGTAGAAAATAATCTTCTTCGAAAAGTCTGTATCTTATCGTAACCCCAGGTTCTTTGTTCCAGTCGATATCACCTGTACCGATGATGTTTGTGCCGCCATAGGATATGCCAAACATAAAGCGATCAGTAATTCCGGCACCGATCCGTGCCAACAATCCACCATCCGGATATACATCCAGATCCGCCCTGTAGCTTCCTCGTTTCAGTGTTCCTGCTGTAGGCGTATCAACTAATCGCAAAGGTTCCAATAAATTCATTTCCTGAGAAGTTGCCAATAGAGGTAAGAAAAGAAACAAAAGTAGGCAGCGCATAAATTACCCTCAAGTAAGTGATTAATATAAAATTACCTGACATGCAATTTAATGTCAAGAATAAAAAAGACGGATTGTAAAGGAACAATTAACCGTCTGAATCATATTCTAGTTATGGAATAGATGAAGGGTCTTTCTTCGTTGCATAGGTTAAACTTGATTTGAGGTAAACTCATCAGTAAATTTTTTCGAAGATATTAACAATAATTATTTAGACAAAAGGATTTTAGACCGATAGTTTAATATAGTAGGGATTTTTCAGTGAACCTGGAAATTCCAACGATTAAGATAAAAATTACACCTCTAACAGGATAAAAATTATGCGAAACAATTTCACGAGCCGTGTTCAAAAAGTTATTAGATACTCAAAAGAAGAGGCGATGCGTCTGGGTCATGATTACATCGGAACCGAGCATCTTTTATTAGGAGTTCTAAAAGAGGGTGAAGGTATTGCGATAAAGATATTACAAAATCTAAATTGTGATCTAGTCAAACTGAAAAAAGCTATTGAAGATTCTACTGCCCCTTCCGGTGGAACCATGACGATTGGTAATCTTCCTCTTTCTAAGAGAGCGGAGAAAGCACTGAAAATGACTTATATCGAGGCGAAAAATTTTAAGAATGATGTCATCGGCACGGAGCATCTTTTGCTTTCAATTCTTAAGGAAAAGGATAGTCTTGCCGCGCAGATACTCTTAACTTTTAATGTTGATTATACAACCTGTTATTCAGAATTAGAAAATATATTAGCAGGCAAACCATCCATTCCCCGTCCAAAACAGCAATCTGCCAAGAAAACCAAAACACCGGCCCTGGATCATTTTGGTCGTGATTTAACACAACTGGCAGCAGATGGGAAACTGGATCCGATCATCGGCAGAGATGAAGAAATTCAACGAGTGGCTCAGATATTGAGTCGCCGCAAGAAAAATAATCCGGTGCTTATTGGTGATCCCGGTGTGGGTAAGACAGCAATCGCCGAAGGCCTGGCCTTAAGAATCGTTCAGAAAAAGGTTTCCCGGGTTCTCCATAATAAACGAGTCGTCGCACTCGATATGGGCTCTATTGTTGCCGGAACTAAGTACCGCGGTCAGTTTGAGGAACGTATGAAGGCAATAATGACGGAACTCGAAAAAGCGGAAGATATCATCTTGTTTATTGATGAACTCCACACGATCGTTGGTGCGGGTGGAGCATCCGGTTCACTTGATGCCTCTAACATGTTCAAACCTGCACTGGCCAGAGGTGAGTTGCAGTGTATTGGCGCGACGACCTTAGATGAATATCGCATGCATATCGAAAAAGACGGCGCGCTGGAAAGAAGATTTCAGAAGGTCATGGTCGAACCGACAACGGTTGAGCAGACACTCGAGATTTTACGTTCAGTCAGCCATAAATACGAAGAACATCATCATGTTTCTTTTCCGGACGAGGCCTTGGTTGCTGCCGTACACCTCAGTGAACGATATATCACTGATAAAAACTTTCCCGATAAAGCAATTGATGTAATGGATGAAACAGGTTCCCGTGTGCATATTGCAAATATTATTGTACCACAAGAAATACTGGATCTGGAAAATGAGATCGAGCAAATAAAAGTTGAAAAAGAATCGCTGGCAAAATTACAGGATTTTGAGAAAGCAGCAAAGCTTCGCGATATGGAAAGAAGTTTGTCTGAGAAATTAGATGCCGCCCGGGAAAAATGGGAGCTGGAAGAAGAAGCCCGAACCGCAGAAGTAGATGTTGATGATGTTGCAGAAGTTGTCGCGATGATGACCGGTATTCCTACAAAAAGAATCGCCGAAACGGAGTCAAAAAAACTGCTGAAGATGGAAGATATTCTAAAGACGAGAGTTGTTGGACAGGATGAGGGTATTAAAGTGATTACCCGCGCTATACGCAGAACACGGGCAGGTCTCAAAGATCCAAATCGTCCAATTGGTTCCTTCATTTTTTTAGGACCAACCGGCGTCGGAAAAACACACTTGGCAAAAACGCTGGCAGACTATCTATTTGAATCTCCTAATGCTCTGATTCGCATTGATATGAGCGAATATATGGAAAAGTTTAATGTTTCCCGATTAGTCGGTTCACCTCCAGGATATGTCGGATATGAAGAGGGCGGTCTTTTAACCGAGCGTGTCAGAAGAAGACCATATGCAGTGATCCTTCTTGATGAAATTGAGAAAGCTCATCCGGATGTCTTTAATATACTTTTACAGGTGTTGGACGAAGGCCATCTGACCGATAGCCTTGGTAGACGTGTTGATTTCAAGAATACGATTCTGATTATGACTTCAAATATCGGAACCAGAGAAATCAAAAAGAATCTTAACTATGGATTCGCTTCCGATGATCATTCAACCGACTATGATAAGATAAAAGGAAAGATTGGCGATGAACTAAGACGCCTGTTTAATCCCGAGTTTTTAAACAGAATCGATGATGTTGTTTTCTTTCATCAACTTGAATTCGATGACACTTTAAAAATCGTAGATATCGTGCTTGAGGAAATGTCCAGTAAAGTCGAAGACAGAAAAATAAAATTTGTTCTTACCGATGGTGCGAAAAAATTTATTGCCGAAAATGGATTTGATCCGGTAAATGGTGCCCGTCCCCTCAAGCGGGCTATACAGAAGTATATTGAAGATCCAATAGCCGATGAGATTCTCAGAGGTACATTTGGTGAAGGTAGTACAATCCAAATCAAAATGAAAAATAAAACAGAACTTGGATTTTACGAACTCGGAACAAAGGAAGATAAAACTTCTAACATAAAAGTAGATTAATTGTAGAGACGGGCCGGCGAGCCGTCTCAATATAATTATATCATCAGAGATTTAGTCCATCTTAGAGATGGACTAAATCTTAATTATGACAGATACAAATTCTCTCCACAGAAAAATATTTTACTCCTCCCTTTTCGCCATCTCCATGGCCTATATTGAATCTGCAGTTGTAGTCTATCTGCGCCAGTTTTTAGCTCCAAATGGATTTCAATTCCCGATGATAGAAATACCAGCTCGAATTCTCATAACAGAAGTCGGACGTGAAGTGGCTACGATTCTGCTTCTATTTGCCTATGCAAAGTCAGTTGGACGAAATAGTCGTGAGGTGATGGCTTATTTTATGCTCAACTTTGGTATTTGGGATATCTGGTATTATGTATGGCTGAAGGCATTACTTAACTGGCCGGCAACACTTCTGGACTGGGACATTTTATTTCTAATTCCACTTCCATGGATAGGTCCTGTTCTGGCACCGGTGCTGGTCGCTTTATCGCTTGTATTGGCCGGTTATATAATCCTCCGTTACGAAACGCAAAACGATCCGATCAGATTTAAACTTACAGACTGGATTCTTGAAATCGTTTCGGGAATCATTATCATCCTGTCATTTCTAATACCGAATGACTTTCGGATCACGATTGCTTTGCCTGAGAGTTATCCATGGTGGTTATTTTTAGTAGGATTAGTTTTTGGATGGACGGTATTCATCAGACGCGTACTTAAAAGACCTTCAGCGGAAATCAAATAAATATTAACTCTCTTCAAACAATATGCAGAAGTAGCGACGCGATTAATCGCATCGTTACAAAATATCAATAAGTTTTAAATCTTTACCCGTTCGATATTCGCATCATTGAGTTTTTTCACAAGGCCGGCGTATTTTCTTTCGATCTTAAAACCAAAGCGGTAAAAATATTCTGGTCGGAAGAATCCAGTGGTTACATATTTAAAGTGCTCGTTTTTCATCCGTTTAAAGAATTCATTTAAAATTCCATCACTTACGCCCTTTTTTCTATAAAAATCTGCAACCACAATTTTTTCTATATGAACTGTTTCGCGAGCGGTCTTACTGTAAAATAATCCTCCGATCAACTGGTTTCGCTCGTTCAGGGCAATGAGATACAGATGGTCAGGTCTGAACTGGACTGAAAGATTATTTTTTAAGAAAAGCTGATGTAGCCGGGCTATTTCTTTTGGATTTACCGGAGTGCGTATAAAAAAACTACCCCCTTCATAATCGCGCGATTTTACAACTATATCCGTATGAGAGACACCCCCTCTTTCAGTTGAGATCAGATCTACACTGTCAGTCGGTTGCAGATGGGGATAGCTTAACCGGGTCAAAAAGAATAATTCTTCATCATTTAATTCAATTGAATTCTGCAATGCCGAGATATACTGGGTAAAACGATCCAATGTGAGATGGCCTTTTTGTTGTTCAGAAATAATATTTTCCAGATTTTTTGTCAGTATTTTATTGGCATTTGCGAAAACAGTCTCTTTAAAGTAGCGAGTCCTGGTTTCCGGATATTCCAATTCCACGAGCTGTAATTCATATGTGCTAAAAATTTCAGAGAGGGTTGATGCCTGAGCAAGATCGGTTGCCGACGGATTTAAATGCCGCCAACGATGGTAGCGTCGGATAGCAAAATACAGCCGCTTTGGAATAAATCCCGTTTTTCTTAAACAAGAAAGATATTTCTGTAAATCATTTTTCAGTAATTTCTGATCAGGATCAGTATTACTTCGATTTAGAATTTTCAGACATCTTTCTAAAAATTTTTCACCCTTCTCCGCTCCTAATGCCTCAATAACTGCTGAGAATATGTATTTATGTTTACCTACTCCATGTAGAACCGGGAATTCATCCTCGATGGGTTTGATGTAAAAATTGATGAAACTCTTTAGCATATCGAGTGGATTTCTATGTCTCCGTCTGGCGGAAATTGAGACAATACGTGATCCCGTTTGATAATCGTGAACAGGGATTATAATATTATCCGGCGACGGCTCTTTTATTTCCAGCCGGGATTTGGTCCTCATCCAAAATTGGATATAAGCATGTATACCTGTCCAGATAATATATGGCCATATCTGAATAAGCCTTTCATTAACTGCCTGATCTTGCTGACGGGCATGTCTCAGCATAAATTTACCCGCCGTTTCACCAGGAATAAATTCTTCACTCCAGAGATCGTAATCGTTCCAATATCCGCCGAAATCCTCCACAAGTTTCACATCACCGACAGTTGTCCCTGCCTGGATGAGCCAGTTTATTTCATCCAGAATTTTTTCGAAGGTCAATGACTGATTCACATTAACTGCAATATCAAAACTACCCTGGTACCTCGTCTGAATGGTAATTCTATAAACTGCTTTGCCATGTTCTTTACCGAGCAGACTTATCCACAATCCACCGGGCGGTATGTCATTTAAGCGTACAAGAACCCCTTTTGAAAACAGAAAAACCGCTTCGCGAATAAGTGTCGTATGTTTAATGGCCGACAATAATCGTTTCTGGTCTTCCCGATCGATAGATTCCTCGAAAATTATGACATCTTCCCACTGATATTCTTCACCAGTCTCAATATCGACAGCGACTTCCTGAGTTGTTCCAAGCCATCGTCTGAAACCATCCCGACTTTCAAATCGTGCAACTCTCGCTGCTCTGTTAATCCCGGATTCATAATTCTCCAGCTGACAACTGGCCAGAAACTGCCGAATAATTTTATACCTCGTTGGATGTGTCGCTCCGTATCTGCTGAGTAACCGTAAAAGTTTTACACCCCGTTTATCCCCGTCCTGACAATATTCTTGAGTAATCCGAAAGAGCAACTTCATTTTTTCATCATCAAAACCGGTGAGGCAAATTTTTTCGATGACCTCTTTATTTATAAAATTGACTGATTTATCCAAAAATGATCTGTTTACCTGTGCTGAAACTGACTCCCGAGGTGTGCTCAACAGGAGAATAAAGGCTTCGCGTTGTAAATTAAGAGATGAAAGTTCAAGTGTTCTGCGAAGAATTTCTTTGGCATACCGGACAAAATTTGCATCCTTATCTTTAATCGCCCTCCCAAGATATTCCATAACGACTGCTGAATAGTTTTCGTTTTCTTCATAAAGCAATGTCGTGGCACCGTGAATACCCTCAAGAGAAATTTCTTCTTTACTTTTCGCATCTAACCAAATCATAAAAAATTCTTTTTCAAGTTTTGCGGATTCAACCCTTGAATGATAGTAAAGATTTTCACTGGATTTTTCATTTCTTCTCCATTTAAAAATCCTGTGTCCCGCAAATTCAACTATACCTGAATTTCCCAACCAGAGTACAGGATCAGTCAAGATTTTGCCAAAGTCTATTACACTATCGGATATTTTATAATTGTAATCTCCTATTTGGATATAATCCTTGTTTATCCTTACCAACAAATCCTTTGAACTTTTTTTCAGTTGTAAACGATCATTTTTGAATACAATTTCATCCGGTGTTAATCCTTTATCTCTCAGGAACCAGTTGGGAAGACGAAATTCACGATTTTTTGTATGAATAGTGATATAGTGACGGTCATACATCGGTTGAATGAAACTAGAGAAATTCTTCTCAACAATTTTTCTTTTGTAAGTTCCTTTAGGGGTCAATTCATTTTTATCAGGATCGAAATCACGGTCAATGATCGTAAAATCAACGATTCTCTCGTATGGCGCCAGAAATCGATTAACGGACACAATGACTGAACTGAAATAAGATCTAATTTCCTCTTCACTCATCTCCTTAAACTTGATTTCTTGGTATTGATAATCAGGATAGATGAGAAGTGTATTGTAGGGTTTGTTATCCCCAACTAAAAAGACGTGCTTGAGAAAATCAAAATCCCGGAAATAGTTTTCTATTTTTTGTGGGGCAATTGTTTCCCCTTTAACATTTTTGTAAATCTCTTTTTTTCGATCGATAATTTTCATATATCCATCATCAAACTGCATGATATCACCCGTCGCCAGCCACCCATCTTTCATTGGTACATCAGATTCCTCAGGATTCACATACCCTATCATAACATAGGGTCCCTTTATGAGTAGTTCTCCATCTTCGCCCAATTTGAGTTCTATCCCTGGTAACGCCTTTCCTAATGAATCTGGTTTGTATTTACCGGGAGGTGTCATGGTAATACCACCCGTTGCCTCCGTCATACCAAATCCACTCATCAATTCGATTTTATGCCTCTGAAAAAATTGAAAAACCTCAACATCAAGATATCCGGCTGCCGATAATCCCCATTTTAGTCTTCCCCCGGTCAGTTCATTGACGATATTCTGGATATCATCATCCGCAGCTTCAACAAGATTTACCCTATTTGATACCATCTCATAAATTTGATACCACTTTTTAGGAATACTTATAAAAATTGTCGGTTTTACCCGTTGCATATTTTCAATCATGATCTCCGGAGCAGGATTTTCCATAAAAACATAGCGGGCACCCCAATAAATGCTACCGGTCATTTCAAGCCAACGGCCAAAAGTATGAAAAAGGGGAAGATATGAGAGGAACACATCATTTTCACCTATTTCAGGTAAAGCCATTGCCCTTGCAAATCGTTTGAAAACAATATTTTGATGCGAAAACTGAATACCCTTCGGATTACCTGTTGTACCGGAAGTAAACATCAGGGTGATCATATCCTTCAACCTTGGCTGCTCCCTTCTCTTTTCCAGATCAGTTAAACTGATGTCTTTACCGAGTTCGATGACCTTTTTTATTGAATAACAATTACTTTCGCATTTTGAATTGCTATCGAGCATGATCACCGATTTTATGAAATTTAATCTTCCTACAATAGGAGCGATTTTTTTAAAAGCGTGCTGATCAGAAACAATAAGTATCACAGGCTCTGTTTTTTTCAGAATGTATTCGATATGTGCCGGAACAGAATTGGCAGGAATCATCACATTGACAATGTTACTTGTCAGACAGGCCAGATCAAAAAGAACCATATCCAGTGAATTTTTTGTATAAAAAGCGACCTTTGCATTGCTGGAAATTCCACCTGAGAGAGCGAGCAGACCGCGGGCATAAGATGTTACATACCTTGAAACCTTTAACCAACTGTAGTCAGTGCTTTTTTTGGATTCAAGCACTGTAAACAATGTCTTATTTCTGTACTTGTTAACCCGGTTAAAAAACATCTTTGGAAATGTATAATTACCTGCACTCAGGAGTCTCAGTACCAAATCAGCCCATTGCTCCTTTTCATATACCCGGATGAGGAATTTAGGTGAGCGGAAAATTTCCAGCCAATGGGGGATAATATGCTGTGCCTTTGCAGCAATTAACTTTTCCGCAAATTGTTCGAATAGAAACAGATCAACTTTTGCCGCAATTCTATGACAATATGGATTCGAAGCGAGGGCAGCCATAAGGTCTGTAATAGTTTTTTTTCCTTCAGCCGTTTTAAAATTGGTGAAATTTTGCATCAAGTGTTCGACCGTTCCGATGATTTTATCGGTTTTTGATGTTTTTTGATCATCAGCTCCCGATCGGATTTTGTCTGCTAACAGATGTAAATCTTTTATCAATTCTTTTTCAGACATGAATTTCTCCACTGAAACAAAAGGTTTAAAAATAATATACGAACAGCCCGAACGATCTCGATGGTATATCTACTTTAAATAGTATGATGTATACTTAGATTTTATAGAAATGTAAGTCGGGTATGAACTCTGTAAATCCGTAAAAAAATGCATAATTGTAAAATTCGTTTAATCCATCCTGATCTGTATCAGAGAATGTATAAGACAGATTATGAGTATAAAAATCATGATAAAATGCCCAATTGTGAGGCCGATCATGTGCATACTCTTTTGATATTTTCTCCAGATTTTTTTCACCGAGTTCAAAGGATGATCTGATAGCATGAAGATCGTCAGTCGTGACTGTTATCTCTCTTCCCGCCCAGAATGCATAGACAAAGGGCAGGCCGGTCAGGTCCAGCCATTCTTCATTCAGGTCAAGCCGGTTACGATGTTTCTTGTAGTAATCCAGCCCTCTTTCACCGATAATAAGTGCTGAATCTGCCTGAGATAACATTTTATCCAAATCAGGTTCCATTATGAAATACTCAGGCGAAATCATAAATTTTTCCCGCATCAATATTTTCAAAAGAATTGCTTCACTGGCAGCATTCTTATCAATCGCGACTTTTGTAATATCAGTTAATCCCTTTTTAAAGAATAATTGAACATGTTTTATTTTATTGGCAGAAGACAAACAGAGGTTCGGTACAATTTGCCAGGTTTCTTTTTTAAGGGCATAATCATATGAAGAGATCAGACCAAGTTCCAGCTCCCCCTCACGTAATCTGCCGGCAGTTTCAAGTAGCGTACCAAAACTCAAATCAAAATCGTGCTTAATAAGATTATTTTTTATACCATATATCAGCGGAAGATATTCCACTGAATCGGTCAAACCGATAATTCGTTTTTCCGGAGGAATTGGTTGTTGTGATATTCTTGAAGGATTGAAAAGTTCTTGCCTGTCCATTTATTCATTTTCCGAGATGAGAAACATTGTTGCCCCGATGATAATCCGTATCCCATTTAACGGAATTGACTGGCCATCGACATCGCTGATTGATCCGAATTGAAATGAACCCTCCAGAAATAAATTGTAGTTTTCACTAAGACGATATTCTCCACCTGCTAAAATCTCCGGTACAAATAATGTTTCCGTAACTTCTGTAAAGTCCTTCTCTGCGTTTGTTGATACGAGACTCGCTCCCAATCCGGAATAAAGCGTGAAATCCCGCGATTCTGCCAGATCAAGAAAAAAATCCAGAGTAAGATAATTGAACTTAAACCAGATATCCAGCACATTTGGTATTTCAATGGTCGTCTTGTAGTGTCTGTAAGACCAACGTGCTTTTAATATGAAAGAATCACTCAATTGAACCAAATTATGTCGGACGAAAAATTCATATCCCCATCCCAGATCAAATTGACTCCCTGAAACATCCGATTTAGACAATCCCGGATATAACATCCCGGCATTTGCACCCAGCCCAAACTGCGAATAACCACTCGTACTCAAAACCAGCAACAGTATGTAAGCAACAATTAGCTTCTTCATCAATTTCCACCTCAATATATCGGTGATACGGAAATAGTTTTTATCCACGAATTTCACGAACTCAAAATGCAAAGTGCCTGGTGCATAGAGCATAGCGGAAAAGTATCATGATATACACTATGCGCTCTGCTCTTTGCGCTATGCTATTATATTCGTGAAATTCTTGGACAAGAGAGTTGTATCACGAACCTCAGTTTCTTCTCAAGAACCATTAAAATAGCTGGAAATGAATTTAATTCCCGGTTTATACAAATGCAAATGGGCCTTTTTGGCGCATCCTGGTTGTCTTTAAAAATCTTCTACATCTTTCAAATAATATTTTTATAAGATTATGACTTTTAATAAATTACTTTTCAATATTTCAAAATAATTATCACCTGAATTAACAATCAATGACCGAAAAAAGGTATCAAAAATATTCAATTATCGTTCCCTCATTTAATCGCGCGGACGAAATTGAGGAACTGGTAAAGTCCTTTCAAAATTTGAACTTCGATCGAAGTAAATTTGAGATCCTGATCGTCGACGATGGATCAACAGACACGACCATTGAATTCTTAGAATATTTCAAACATGAAGCAAACTATACATTAGGTTACTATTCACAGGAAAATCAGGGACCGGGCGCCGCGCGTAATACCGGTATGAGAGAGGCAAACGGAGATTTTTATATATTTGTTGATTCTGATTGTACTATCCCTGAACAGTGGTTAAGCAAGATCGACCGTTCATTAAATGAAGAAAAAG
>Ga0209536_100012069_pt1 | contig 12597 bp, 9 predicted proteins | sample DeeMarSeWOR28_12_FD_187461 | JGI IMG/M metagenome (GOLD analysis project Ga0209536, IMG submission 187461) | Marine sediment microbial communities from White Oak River estuary, North Carolina - WOR-2-8_12 (SPAdes) (version 2) | ecosystem: Environmental > Aquatic > Marine > Intertidal zone >...
CTGGCCGCCGTACCATGTGCAATCGCCTAAGATTGGGATGCTGCTGCTGTTGTTGCTGACGTCGGTCTTCCAGTGCAGCTCGGGTGCGTTGAGCCAGCCGTCGTCACCCGGCTCGAGGGTGTTGATCCAGTGGTTGACGCCGTAGCTTCCGTAGTCGTTTTCGTAGAAGTATTTCGTCGGGATTCCCGGTCCCCAGACCCTTTTTGCGCTGCCGTAGCGCCTCCAGTTGGCGTCTCCGGATACCGGGTCGGCCAGAAAGCATGGCTCCTTTGCCGCCGGGCAGACGCGAAATTTGCCCATATCGCCGTAGAGCAGTTCCAGGGCCCGCATCCAGGTTCCGGCCGGATCGCGCCGCAGGCAGTATTCGATCCAGTACTCGTTGTTGTTATCCATGGTATACATGGCGATGATCGTCGCCCACTGCTTGAGATTGGCCTTGCAGGCCGCCGCCCTGGCCTGGGCCCGAGCCGCCGACAGTGCCGGAACAAGCAAGCCCATTAGAAGGGCAATAACGGCAATCACAACCAGCAGTTCGATCAGGGTAAAGCCGTCTCGCTTCTTCATAGTCACGTCCTTTCCTCACGATGACAGCACGATCTTCTATCAGGCCGCCGGCAAACGGAACATCCAGCCGAAAGTCTCGTTTATACCGTGTCCCCATAGATCATACCGCGCCAGGTGAGAAAAAGCGAGGCAATGTAGGCGTTTCTGATATTGACAGTAATGTCAGGAGCTTGTAGAAATTGTTTTTTCTTGCTGGGAGACAGAAATGAACCGAAGACAATTCCTGAGATCTACAGCGGCTGCGGCAACGGCCCTTCTTGCCGGCTGCGCGGCTGACTCCAATACAGGTAAGAATCGAACCGGCAGGGGCCCCGCCGGCTCGCGGCCCAATATCGTCTTCATCCTCAGTGACGATATGGGGTGGGCCGAGCCCGGCTTCAACGGCGGCAATCCCGAGCTCACCCCCAATATCGACCGGCTCGCGGCCGAGGGTCTGCGGCTGACCCAGTTTTACACACACTCGGTCTGCTCGCCGACCCGGGCGGCCTTCCTGACCGGTCGCTATGCCTTCCGAAACTGGATGGACTGGCGCTGCGAGGACTTCGGCAAGCCCAGCTATCTCGAAAAGCTCGGTTTGACACTTGCCCATAACGCCGAAGGTGTCCCCACCCGTCGTATTCATGCCCTGGACACCAGAGAGCGAACCATAGCCGAAGCCCTGAAGGAGGCAGGGTACTTTACCGCGATCACAGGAAAATGGCATGCCGGCGAATGGCTGAAGGAACACCTGCCCATGCAGCAGGGTTTCATGCACCAATACGGCCACTACGCATGGGGTATCGACTATTATGACAAGACGATCCCTCACAATGCGCCGGCGCGTTTTGTCGTGTACGACTGGCACCGCAACGAGCAGCCCATCCAGGAGGATGGCTATACCACCGACCTTATCGCGGCCGAGGCCGAGAGTGTAATCGGCTGCCAGAGTAAGGACAGGCCATTCTTTCTGTATGTCCCGTTCAATGCGGTCCACGGGCCGATCAATCGCGTTCCGCGACACACCGACAAATACCCGGCCCGCCAGGCTGCATTGAAGTGTTTTGACGACGCTGTCGGGCGGATCGTTGCCGCGCTCGATGATCACGGTTTTGCCGACAACACATTGCTCGTTTTTGCCAACGACAACGGGGGTTTGACAGAGGAGATGAACAAGCCTTATCGCGGCACGAAGAACACCACGTTCGAAGGCGGTGTGCGCGTGCCCTGTGTTGTTCGCTGGCCCGGCCATACCGAAGGCGGCACGGCCAATGACGGGATGATGTTCATTGCCGATTTCTTCACGACCTTCATCACGCTGGCCGGGGCTTGCCACGAGCAGGAACTGCCCGTCGACGGTCTCGATATGACAGGCATGTTGTTCGAAGGCAAGGACAGTACGCGCGACGAAATCATCTTCGAAGTCAGCGGCAGCGTCCGCATCCCCACGATCCGAAAAGGTGACTACAAGCTCATGGGAAAGCTCCTTTACAACATAAGAACAGATCCCTATGAGACCACCGACATCGCCGCGCAGCATCCGGACATCGTCAAACGGCTGCGGGCCCGTCTCATGGAAGTCGATGCCGAGCGTCCGCCGCTTGGAGACAAACCCCTGCTGATGGAGCCGCCGCTGCCTTATGTCTATGGAATCGAAGAGAACAGGAACCCACCCGAGTGGCTGAAGCAGGCCGTAGACAGAATCCGGGCGACCCAGCCGAAGCAGTGGCTTCCAGGCCAGACCCCATGGCCACAGGCCCCAAAGGCCCCGGTCGGAAGCCTGTAACGCGATTCATCACGTTGCCTCCTTCGCGATGATGGAATGTCAGCGCGGGCCATCCTCCTGTGGCGGACCCCTCCTTCGGCTATGGAAACTTGCTTGCTAGTGCCATCCCAGTGAACATAGCCGCGAAATCCGCGTCAATCCGTGGTTAGATTCTGCCAGGGGCTATTTGGCCAGGAGCTTCTCGACCTCGGCCAGCAGCACTTCGGGATCGGATGTCTTGTCCAGGAAGCCCTCCACGGGCAGCCAGCTCGGGTCTCCGGCGGCGGATTTGAAGTCGGTGCCGGTCTTTTCCTTGATTGATGTGAACATCAAGATCGGAGTATCCTTGCACTGCGGGTCCTTCTTCAACTCTCTGGCCATCTCGAAGCCGTCTTGCCGGCCCTCCATCATGACATCCAGTATGATCAGGTCCGGGCTCTCGGTTCTGGCCCCTTCCAGGCCGGAAGCCTTGTCATTTACAGTACCAACTACATAACCCCGGCTCTCGAGGATTGCTTTTATTGCCATGGCCTGCTCGGCATCGTCGTCAACTACAAGAATCTTAGCCCGAGGATTGCCATCTGTTGTCATCGATGTTGCTCCTATCTATTGTTTGACGTTACTGACTGTTTTCAATACCGGCTTTTACGAGCACAGGTTGAATACTGATTATTGTCTGCGTCTTCTCGCGGATGGCAAGGCTATTTCTTTCCATCTTTCTTTAGCTTCCGTTTCTCCTTTGGCGTTTGCTTAGCTTTTTTCTGTACTTCGCGTTTGCCTTTATCTTTCTTTCCCTTGTCGCCCATCTCGGTACCTTTCCTTTTAAGAATCTCTCTATTCTATAAATACAGGCCATTAATCATACCACCAGGGACACGACTATTCAACAGAAGAAGACATTTGGTAGTCTGAAGCGGACATTCTGGTTTTTACTTTCCTGGCTCACCGGATCAACGAATGAAAGAAACCCTGCAATTTACTATCTTCCATTGACCACTGATTATTGTTCAAGACTTCAAAAAGGAATCCGGCCAGTCCGACGGAGTCTGCCCTGAGCGTTGCCGAACGGGCTCAAGGCAGGCTTCCGGCAGGGGGGTGTATGAGAAGAGTTTTCTTTTCTTGAATCGTTATTGGCCCGGGGGTAGACTCACCTGTGTACGTTGAAGTCAAATTGCCTGTCGGCTATGGGTTTGTGGAGGATTTCGGATGACCAGTAAGCATCAGAGGCGCTATGATCTCGACGCGATGAGAATCTTCGCTATGCTGACTATATTCTTTTTTCACTGCGGGAGATTCTTTGACCCTTTTGGCTGGCATCTCAAGAATGCTGAAACAAGCGATACCTTGGCCATATTCATAGGGTTCATCAGCATGTGGTCGATGCCGCTGTTCTTTCTCATTTCCGGGGTGGGCACCTGGTACGGTCTGAATGCCCGAACACCGGGGCAGTATCTATCTGAGAGGGTCAAGAGGTTGTTGGTCCCTTTCTTTACCGTGGGACTCTTCATTCTGCTTCCGCCCCAGTATTTCTTTGAGCTCACCACAAACAGAGGCTTTACCGGATCCTTTGCCGAATCATATGGCCTCTTTCTTGCTCACATCTTCATCGACAACGGCCCAAGTGCCTTCTATTGCACCGTCTGGTCCGGCCACCTCTGGTTCCTCCAGCAGCTCTTCCTCGTATCACTTTTTACCTTACCGCTTCTTGTCTATTTACGATCGGATTCGGGTCGAAGCAAGATTCGCCGATTGGCAGCTAAGTGCGACAGGGCCGGCGGTATATTTCTGTTGGTTATCCCGGTCGCTGTGGTATCAGTAGGCCTTCAGTGGATTCCTCAAGAAAAAGAGCACGGCTGGCCAGATTTCTTCAATTACACGGCTTTCTTCCTGATCGGGTATATCCTCCCCATGGAAGAGGATTTCTTTGAAAGCACTAGGAAGAGCCTCTGGCTCTCCCTGTGTTTAGGGACATTCGCTTTCTCAGCATGCGCTTTTCTGGTACTGAAAGGCGGATACGATCCTGACGGAGTCTCATCAATATCCTGGGCTTATCTCTGCTTTCAAATCGCCGCGAGCCTGGGTGCTTTGTCCTGGATTGTCTTCTTCCTCAGCCTGGCCGCAAAGTATTTGAACCACAAATCCAATACAATCGCCTACGGCAATGAAGCAGTCCTGCCGTTTTACATATTGCATCAGACTATCATTCTGATAGTTGGCTGGTTCGTAGTCCAGTCGAGAACTTCAATCCCGGCCAAATACGTAATCATCAGCATGACTTCTTTTGCCCTTATAATCGCCTTGTATGAATTTCTTATAAAGCGGATCAACGCGCTGCGATTTCTGTTTGGCATGAGAATCAATAGCAGGCTCCATTGACTTGGCTTAGGGGGCGGGGGTAATTGATTATCTTATCTCTAAAGACCCTGCTGCAACCTTATAGTCTTATCCAAAGATGCGGCAAGCCAATGCTTTTGGTCTGTCTTAGGTCCAAGAAGGGCAGGTATATCGGCATCGGCATCTTTGTCTCCTTCTCTGCCTTCGCAAAAACTCTTAAGCGTATGCGAAATAACTCTCAGTCTATCACGAAGAGGAGTTAACTTGCGGTTCATACAACAAGGCGCAAAGGGTTTGTCCGCGCAAAGGTCTCCGGCGATAGCTTTGAGGATAATTACTAAATTGCCGACATAGTTCCAGTTGCACGGCCGAAACAAATCTATACCCAGAGCCAGCGACATCCATTCGCATTTTTCGCCATCGAGGGTGCAATCGATAATGGCAGCGGTAGTCTGATTAAGAAAATCCAGGTGATCTTTGTAATGTTCCTCAGCCTTGATCTCAATTGGTTGTCCATTCCCGTCTATATCCAGGGCCATATTGTGGTAACTGCAAGAGTAATCCAACGCCTGCCTTATCTTGTCAATCAATCGCTGCGCCTGCCAGATCTTAAGTGGACTTGGTTCTCCGAGATAAGCAACAAGCTCATCAGCCCGTATTCCGCCCACGTCGAGAGCGGAACATCTGGCAGATTCTCCCTCGCACCAGGCTAAAAGAATGTCTAAAGAATTCTGCAATTCCCGCTTACGTTGCGGCGGGCGTTCCTTCTCATCCACCGGAGGCTCTCCAGATCCTATCGCCCGGATAATCCTCTCAGCCTCTTTATCTGCCTCGTGATAACAAGACGAGAACGCTGTGATAAGGGCTCTAATATTAACGATTGTTTCATCGAAGGGGGTGATAGAATCTTCCAGCGCATCAATGGCCAAAATCTCTTTGTCTTCGAGAAGGTTCTTGTCATCAAGTGCGCCGCAATTTGACCAACATAACCTTAGGTTATCTCTCATCCAAAACTGTCCCCTCGCCTGAAATATTAACTCTTGTCTTAACTAGGATTATCCTTATCGCTTTTGCTTTACGGTTTGCCGCATGGTGCTTGAGACAAAACTAAAGTCAATGTCAGCAGAATGTCAGCCAACAATCAGACGAGGCCTCCAATTGCAGTCTTATTGTTGTGCCCAGCGATGCTGCCAGCCAGCGTTTTACGGGTGTTGACTCACCTAAAAGAGTGAGGATGTTACTGTCAATAGGTTTTCTGGTTTCTCCCTGTTTCCAGAATACTCCCAACGTATTCGAAATGGCCTTCAATCGGTCGTAAAGAGGGCTGAGTTTGAGATTGCGCGAATGACACACATAAGGTCTCTCCGGATGCAGCTCTCCCCCGATTGCCTTCAATAACGTAACAATACCTCCAACGAAATCCCAGTTGCAGGGCGCAACCATATCTATCGCCATGGCCAGTGACACTTTGGCCTCTTGACCGTCCACCGTATCATGTATGATTATTTCCTTTGTTTGCTGTAGAAATTCCGCTTCGTCTTTGTAATGTTCTCCCACAGGATGTGCCCCCGGCTCACCATATTCCCCGAGATCAAACACCATCATATGATAAGGCCGGCTCGGCTCCAGTGCTGCCCTGACCTTGTCGACTATCCGCTCAACCTGCCACACCTTAAGTGGACTTGCTTTGCCGATATAGCTCAATAACTTCTCTGCAGAAACGCCACCGAACTCTGAATCTATGTTCTTGACCGCTGTATCCTCGCACCAGCGGGATAGTATCCGGTGACAATCCTCTAATTCCTTTTTACGCTGTGGCGGCCTCTCATTTGATTCCTCAGGGCACTGTCCGCAGCCGATGGCTTTAATAATACGCTCCACTTCTTTGTCTGCCTCATGGTAACACGATTCGAAGCCCGTAATAAGTCCCCTTATCTTGGTCGTCTCCTCGTCCAGAGGTTCAATAGCCTCTACCATCTTATCGATGGCAAGTATCTCTTCGTTGGCTTCTTCAACGGCGTTCCGCCACCACGGCCTGCAGGGATTATCCATATCGTCACCTATCGTAGCTTTGACTGGGATTTCCCATTTGACTTGATAAAACGTGCTCCTGCACACTCTGGCACTTTTCCTGAAACACTCCGGTATAATTCAAGCCCTATGATCCCAGAACTACACTGCAATTTCAATTGCTTTCCGAATTCGGCAGTTTCTTCTCCAGTTCCTCTAGAGCTTCGGCTGCTACGGTCTCGGCATGACGGTCGCCGAAGATCACACGATATTCATTATCCGAGACTTTCCACCGCAGCAAGACCAAATCAGCGTCCTCTGGCGTGACAAACTCTCCATGGTAGGCTGGGTCCTTTTTGCCCTGGATAAGTGTCTGGTAGAAGGCAACTAAACCTGCGATCGGCGTCGTGACATCCGACAGTTTCGCATATTTCTCATTGCGCTTGCGGTCTTTCGTCGGAGCCAGGAGCGCTTCAAGCTCCTTAAAGAAGGTCTTACCACCCAGATTGGCCGGATACTTTCCCGCAAGATCGGCAAACACCGCGAAACCCTTGATAGCGGTTTCTTCAGTGTAAGCCGGTACGGTGATGTCTCCCATGCGCGTGGTGTAGTCGTCCGGTATTTCGAATTCGAACTCAGCGGCGTCCACCGGCACATTCCACTGAAAGTTGTCGAGGACACGATGCGTACGCACCTCGCCGTCTATCTCCCTTATGACAAGCGTCTCCGATCGAACAGGCAGCCGCGTCTTTACATCAACCCACACCTTGACATCGGCCTGCCCAAAAGCACTATTCTCGGAGTAGGCGGGATCTGTGGTTTGGAATCCTTCTACACTGATCCCATCAATCACCGATTGTCCCAGGCTGCTGTACTCGCAGACCAGCATCTTCTTTATCATGCTGCTTGGATCGCTGGACTGTTCTGCAAAACTTTCGACCATCGTATCGTTAAGTTTGTAGCGCTGGTATGACTTCTTGTGAGGTTCGATCATGACCAGGGTTCTTTTCTGGGGCAAGACATAGATCTCCTGGTTGGTGCTTTCACCGTTGGGATCGATTGTTTCTGTGGTCATCTTCATGCCATGATCGCGTGAGATCAAAGCAGTACCCGTAGACTTTGTGCCGGTCCCTGATTGACTCGGCCTCGTCCTTGTTATGCTTATCTCATACGTGTACGTCGTGATCTGTTCAATTTTGGCCAGCACATCGGCCAGCGCCACACTTGAGCCGCCATCATGACAAAGCGACAATATGAGCGCACCTATGAGCACCAGAATAATTGCTGCAGCAGCCGGTTTTGTTTTTGGACTTCTCATAATGAATCTCCCAAAAATCGGCTTTGGTTGAGTCGATTTGTCTTCTATGTTCCTTTCGTATGCTTTCCGCACGTTTTCAAATACAGCCTCATCAGGCGCTGAACGGGTACGCACAACGGCACTCTTGAACAATCGTTTCATGTTGTCTGCGGAATTCATTTTGTCACCTCGCTATTCATTAGCGAGCGCAGCTTTTCAATGCCATACCGATATCGGCCTTCAACCGTGTTAACCGATCTATTCTGAATCTTGGCGATCTGCCGAAACGGCAAACCCGCCTCTAACCGAAGCGAAATGACCTCTCTCTGCTCGAAGGACAGTTCTGTCATAGCATCACTTAGTTGATGCATCTGTTCATTCAAGACCGCCCACTGATCGGGACGACTGATTTGGGATGTTGGTATCGCCGGCCGATCACGTTCTTTCTTCTCGTGACGTTGATGATCACGTCTGAGAGTGCGAATCCTGTTTATGATGCATGTGATCAGGTAGTTCCTGATATTACTGCGAACACCCAGCCTGTCGCAGGACTGAGCCAGCTTGACAAAAACGTCCTGAACTACATCCTCCGACTGACAGACGTCGCCGGTAAGGAATATAGCCAGTTTGAGCAGATCCCCTTTGTACTTGTCATAGATCTGTCGAAGCGCATCGCAATCGCCCCGTTTGAATCTCAAGATAAGCAGCTTATCTTCCAGCATTGTGCACTACAAGTTCAATGAATGACCATTCTTTGTGCTATTAGACTCTAATGTGCGATGTTTGCGTATACAAGAAAATGAAATTTGTGACCATTTGACGTACTATTTGTTGCCTCCGGACCAGCTGGACTGCAGCGGCGAGACGTTTGTGGCCTGTTGAGCAAGAGTCGAAACCTTGAATTATGAGCGCGCACTCTGTAACATGTGGCCAAGAAATCCGGCAATGTAGCGGAGCATGGTTATGCGCAGGAAGGCATTGGGCGTTGCTATTGTTGCGGCAGTGCTGAGCACTGCGGCGATTCTGTACAGAACGCTGCGGCCAGACACATGTGACATTGACGACATACTTGCAGTCTATCAGCCGCACGGTTATTACGATACCATCGCCATTGCGTATCCTCTCGATGAGACGCTGTTTCCACCTGAGATGGTCCCGCCGGTGTTCCGATGGAATGACGGCGCCTCGGCATCGAGGGCATGGCTTATCCAGATCAGCTTCGCCGACGGCAAACCGTCCATGCACTTTCTGTCGGGGCGGCAACAATGGGCGCCTGGGCTTGCAGACTGGGATAACATTAAGAGCAGGTCACTGGAGCAGGATGCCGAGGTCACTATACTCGGCGTTGATCCCGGCGCACCTCTGAGGACCCTGTCACGAGCCAAGATGTCGTTCAGAACGTCGAAGGACCCGGTCGAGGCACCTCTGTTCTATCGCGAAGTCAAGCTGCCGTTTATCGACGCAGACAAGGATCTGTCCAGCGTCCGGTGGCGATTTGGGAATATTGCGTCTCAGCCGCCCCCGGTCGTCTTGAAGAACCTGCCGGTGTGTGGTAATTGTCACTCGTTCAGCCGTGATGGCAAGACACTTGCGATGGACGTGGACTATGCCAGCCGCAAGGGTTCGTACGTAATCACACCGGTAGAGCAGCAGACGGTGCTGGTCCCTGAAGACATCATCACCTGGACCGATCAGGATGACAGCGAGCAGAGCCATGGCCTGCTGTCCCAAATATCTCCTGACGGTCGCTATGTCGTCAGCACCGTCAGAGATATGTCTGTCTTCGTCCCCATGCCTTCGCCGGCCTTCTCGCAGCTGTTCTTCCCCGTCAAGGGCATCCTGTGCGTGTTCGACAGACAAACGGGCCAGTTCCGCAATCTGCCAGGTGCGGACGATCCGGAATTTGTTCAGAGCAATCCGAGCTGGAGCCCGGATGGCAAGTATATCGTCTTCGCCCGAGCCAAGGCCCCGGATTTACAAGACACCAAGCATCAGGGCTTTATATGGTTGACTCCGACCGAGAGCATGGAATTCGTCGAAAAAGGTGAGCCTTTCCTTTTTGACCTCTGCAGAATTCCTTTCAATTGCGGCAAAGGCGGCACTGCCGAGCCTGTTGAAGGGGCATCCGACAATGGCATGAGCAACTATTTTGCACGCTATTCGCCCGACGGCCGCTGGATCGTGTTTTGCCGGGCGAAGAGCTACATGCTTCTTCAGCCCGACAGCGAGCTGTACATCATCCCTGCAGAAGGAGGCAACGCACGCAGACTCCGCTGTAACACCTCCCGAATGAATTCATGGCATAGCTTCTCACCGAACGGAAGATGGCTCGTCTTCGCCTCCAAGGCGTATTCAGACTACACTCAGTTGTGCCTGACTCATATTGACGAGAACGGCTGCAGCACGCCGGCGGTGCTGCTGGCGCACATGACCGAGCCTGGCCTGGCGGCCAACATCCCTGAGTTTGTCAACGCAGACCCGAAGTCAATCGCCAGGATCCATGAGCGATTCCTGGATGACTGACTGTAAATGAAGCGTCTCAATTGCATTTCTATTCCAGGTGGAATTGGCCTTCTTCCATTATTGTTACGCCGTCGACAACAATCGTCGGGCTGTTGATGACCCCATCGAGGTGCGATTTGCAGTCCCAATCGGCGCCGGTCTCGCTGGGCCCGGGGCCGCCGAATGCGATATGGACGCCGGGGTACTTCTCGTCCTGGACAATATTGTGGATCAACTCGGTCAGGCACGTATTCGTGCCGATGGCGAATTCACCTATTCTGTGGCTGTTCTCGTCGTTCTCGAAAAGGTACTTGGTGAACTCCTGTCGGAGTTGCTCGTCGGCGCATTCGATGCTCTCTTCTTTCGCTCTGGCGTTCTCTACTTCGATGATAATGGGCGTATCTTCGAGAGAACCATACTTCTGAATAAAGAAATCGCCCAGACAGCCATCGATGACCACGGTGCCGTTGACGTCAATCGGGCAGGTAGAGACTTCCCCATCGGGCAGATTCCTCACCCGGCCCGGCTTGATGTCACCGTCCTCGATGACCCATCTGAGTTCCGGACTGAAACGGGCCGTAAAATTGCAGCCTTTCTCGGTAGTCACTTCAATCCTCTCGGCGCTGCAGACCTTTTCATAGACCAGCCTGCTGATCCGCTGCACCTCTTTGTAGTCGCTGCACATCCCGTCGCACATGATCCGGGGCGTAATCTCAACCATGTGGGCGTGCCTGAGTGTGGAATTGGCCTTGATGGCCTTGAGCATCGGCATCCGAAAACTCTGAAGCTCTCCCTCGGCGCCCTGCGCGGCATACACGCTCACATCCGCAGAGCGCATAGCAGCTTCAATAGCAGGCGGCAGATCAATCGGCCGAGTCCCGAAATCCTCCATGATGAAGTACTTGACCTCGCCGGCAATCATTTCAATGGCTGCCTTGAGAGCCGAACCGATCTCAATAGTCTGTCGATCGGTAATAATCACCGCCTTCTCGCCCGGCTGAACTCTCAGACAATTCTCAACCGCCTGTCTCACACCTTGCTCAATCGTCCCCACTTTGTCACTCCCGTAGCAGACCGATTCGCACCAGAACACTCCCGTACAATTCAAGCCCTACAATAGCACAGTTTGGTCCTTATGTCACATCCTTGGCGGCGGATTCAGTACGCCACGTCATAGGAGGCGCCTGCATTACGCCAGGTCTGTAGGGAATCAGAGACCATGGGCGATTTGAATATCCAATACCTAACCCCGATAGAAGGAGTCGGGACAGGCAAGGAATATCGAATGTAGAAGGGTTACGAGTCAAGCAGTGGTGTAAATCTATTCCAGGATACAATTGTTGGATGTCTATATTCCAACGCGAGATAATCGCACTCTCCATCTGCGACGTTATGCCGAGTCGGATCAGGAATCCAAAATATAACTCGAGAATTTGCAATTGAAATTGGCGGCACAGGCCCCGCCAAAGCTCTACAGTGATCAAGTCCCTGCTGGATAGGCAGCCCTGTAGTGGAAATTAGCCCGTCTGAGGCCATTGGAAACCAGGTCTTACCTATCCGACCGGGAAGGTTGGGCTGGGCCCCGACGGTTTCGTGCAAGGTTTCTTGTTCATGGGCGATGTTCGTAACGTTGCCGGCAACCATCTGCGTCAATTCTCGCAGACCGTCAACATTGCCGCGAAGCTGTTCTTGTATAGCAACCAGATCGGACATGCGGTCACACAGAAGTTCGCTCTGGTCCTGCACCGTACTGCGCAAGGACTCCTGGTTGTCAGCAGTCACGGTGATCTTGTCTCGCAAGAAGGTCTGCTCGGCGATTATTGCTTCTATTGAAGCCATCATCTGTTGGCTTGCCCGAGCGACGTTGCTGACTTCAGCCCAGAAGGTCTGTTGAGACTGTTCAATCACTTCCATTTTTTGGGTCAGTGTGCAGGTGTTGTCTCGCAGCGTTCCACCCAGTGAGGCTTGCTCTTCGGTGATCTTCGTCAGGCTGATTGCAGCGGTATTGAGTTTACTCTCAAGCTGTTCTTGAGCGGCTGCAAGGCCGGAAATCTGAGCGTCGAGCGCTTCAGAATGGGCCTGGAACGACTCACGATTTGCTTGCTGTTGAGCACCGACGGTTTCGTGCAAAGTGGCTTGTTCATGGGCG
>Ga0209536_100012070_pt1 | contig 12597 bp, 9 predicted proteins | sample DeeMarSeWOR28_12_FD_187461 | JGI IMG/M metagenome (GOLD analysis project Ga0209536, IMG submission 187461) | Marine sediment microbial communities from White Oak River estuary, North Carolina - WOR-2-8_12 (SPAdes) (version 2) | ecosystem: Environmental > Aquatic > Marine > Intertidal zone >...
GTTGTATGCTTTTATGATGGAAAGCGGTATCAGAGCGGCTCGCACCGTATCGTACAGACTTGAAAACAAAACCATACGCAGCGTTTCAGCACGTACGGTCACCTTGTGCAGCTCCCCGGTCCTGGAGTGCGCCAGCTCCACCTCGGCAGGCGTTTCCTCAAGACTCGATATGAGTCTGCTGAGCTTCTCCCTCAACCCGGGAAATGCATTGTTGCACTCGCCATCTTCTTCACAGTGAGTTAATAGCAGCCCAATCGCACGCTCGGCATCTTCAGCGGCGAAGTAACCGATTTTCATCTCCATGGGCGCGACCGCCTCAATCACAAAACTTCGAACAGTATCTTCATGTCGTCTCAAATAGACCAGGGCAGCCCGCGTACCATAGGATCCCCCATAGATATTGATTTTGCCGTATCCGAGCGCTTCTCTCACTTCATTGAGATCGTCCATTGCAATATCAGTCGTGTACTTGGTCAAGTCCGCATCATAACGCTGGACACACTTCGCTATTTCAGATGACGGTATTCGGACTTTAAACATTTCCTCGAACGGCAGTTCTCCATTCGGCATGCAGTCAAGGGGATTGGAAGATCCTGTCCCTCGCTGGTCCACGAGAACAATATCCCGATATGTGCGCAGCTTCTTGACCCAGGGCATTATCATCCATGGCTGTTCCGTGGCAGCCTGTCCTGGTCCGCCGGCAAGAAGAAAGACCGGGTCGGGTTTGGCCTTTGCAAGCGATGGAATTACTGCAACATTGATCGTTATTTTCCTCCCCTCATTCGTCTCCCGATTTTCGAAGACCTCGTATTCCCCGCATAAAGCATTCAATTCCGCGAGATCCTTCTGCCCCTCTATCTCAGGCGAACAAGGCTCTAAAACCAGTCTCGCTTTGGAGGTTTCGTCACTTGGCCGGCTGCACGAGCCCAACAGTAAAAACGTTAACAGGAGGCTCGTATAAACGAATTTTCCAGCATGTCGTTTCTTCATAATGTCAGTTTCTTTGTGAGAATTAAGGGACATCGCTATCGGGCGTACCGCGATTCACTCGAGTCTTTCTGTAGATGAAATAAGAATAGGGAAACGGAAATATTACTAACGCGACCACTATCCATCGAACAATTATAAGTACTTGTCTTGCCATTCCTTGCGTCTGAATGCCTGTATCAAATACCACGTAGATGATACATAGCGCGCCGGCCCCGACCCAGGAAAACCCGGTAAAGCGATGGGTCTTACGCCATACCTTTTCCGATCTGAAGACCCAGGGAAGCGGTAATCCGTTGAGAGATTTGTACGGTACCCTCGGAAAAATATTTCCGAGCAGTATTATCATTGCACCGCTGGTCAAAATAAATTGGTCTATGTGGGGAGTTATTAGCTTCATACCACCGAGGGTCGCACTTACCTGCAACACAAAACTATACACTACCGGCACGTAGATAAACGGTGGGTAGAATCTATCGAAATAGGAGGGTTTGCGCTTTCGGGAAAAGAGGGTGTCAATAAAGCTGTAGAATAATACGAACGCAGTAAAACCAGGGTAAATGAATGCTCCGACCCAACCATTGAGCCATATGCCGGGATCCTTGTCCCCACCTGGAAGGAGCGGAATTTCAGCAGCGCTTAGCCCGGTAAAAATAGCCAGGCATATTTGAAGGACTAAGAATAGGAGAGTCACCTTTAACACGGTTTTCATATCAGTCTCCCTCCGTGTGATCTTTGCTATCAACCAAATTCATAAAAAAACTGATCATCTCGTGAAATATGGTGGTATTGAGGGAATACTCAACGTATTGCCCCTTTTTTTCAGAAAACACCACGTCGGCGTTGCGCAAAATTTTGAGGTGTTCGCTGATCGACGGTTTGGACATATCAAAATGAGAGGCGATGTCACCGGCAGTCAGGTCCTTTTCACGCAAAAGAGCGATTATTCGCCGTCGAGTACGATCTGATAGGGCCTTGAAAAGTTTGTCACTGCTCATGTCCGTATGCCTCCGGTAGCTAGATAATTAGCTTATTAACTAAATACCTTACTGTCAACCCTTTTTTTGTATTCATTTAGCAAACGCAAACCAGCCTATAAGAAAAATAAACGGCCTTTTTCAAATATTCTTCGGTATAGAAGCTGTCCTGGCTTCTGATAAGTTGTTGTTTGTTAAGACGGTCATCCTAAGGGCAGATTTTTTATGCCAGTGGATATGCACAATATAAGCTGCCTGTAATGATACGTGTGCCTTCGCCCTTAGCCGAATCGAAGATTCGGCCGGCTTCCGGCTTCGCTGAAGCTTCGGCTTGCCAGCCGGAATATTTAAGTTGGGAAAATTTGAAGAAGTAAAAGCCCGGCTTCCGGCTTCGCCTCCGGCTCCGCCTGACAAGTCACCCGTAGTTGTCCCATCTCTCTGCCGGAGGCATATCTAATTACTTAATAAATTTTGTGATTGAAGAGAAGGAGGCTTCGCCGGGCAGCCTACGCCAAGACTCCGGCTTGCCAGCCGAACGTTAAGAGCTTTCACTGCGTTTAAGATCAAAGCATTTGTAGAAGTAACAGCCCGGCTTCGCCTGTGATAGTTACATCTCACTATCGTTTTCATAGCTGATTATTTAATGAATGCAACGGATGAAAGGGATGTAGGCTTCGCCGGGCGGCACCAGGCTTCGCCCTGCGGGTCGATATGCTTTTATTAGGGTGACATCATTTGTTGGATTGAAATGTAACTGAAGTGGCTGCGCCAGGCGAAGCCCGCAGGGCGAAGCCTGGTGCCGAAGGAGGGGGTCGAACCCTCATGCCCGCAAGGGGCGCGGGATTTTGAGTCCCGTGCGTCTGCCAGTTCCGCCACTTCGGCATTCCGGTTGCGCAAATGAATGCATGCGTGGTGGCAAATAGTAGCTTAACCGCTGCCCCGGAGTCAATTCCGGCTTGATGTTGGGATCTTTGGCAAAATCAATGATTATGGGGTAGCTGTATAGAATTCGTGTTAATACGCAGGATTTTCTTGAAAATATCTTACCATTTGTAATCTTAAAGAAGATCGTATCCTTCGAAGATTTGTCGCAAATTTTTCATATCCTTACACTTGCAATTACCATGCCCGTTATCTGTCCGGAGGTGTCATCGATTGAACTGAGGCTGTTTTTTTGATACAATGATAGCTTCCCCGGAGGTCTTATGGATTTTCGTATTGGAGAAAAGGTCGTCTATCCCAATCATGGGGTGGGTATCATTGAGGAAGTCAGCAGTCGATCCGTCAATGGCGCACCCGAGGAATTTTACATGCTCAGGATTCATTCCAATTCATCCCTGGTTATGGTTCCCACGGCCAATGTTAAAAGCGTTGGGCTGCGTCGCATTATTAAAAAAGGAGATGTGGATGGACTGTTCAAGCTGCTCCGGGAGGATTTTTACGAACCCGAGGCGGATTGGAAAGGCCGTTATAAAGATCATTCCGAAAAGATGCGTACCGGTTCCATCTTTCAAGTGGCGGAAGTTCTGAAGAATCTGGTTTATTTGAGCTATAGGAAAAGCCTGTCTTTCAGAGAAAAGCGGATGCTGGATAAGGCTAAACAACTAATAATCTGTGAAGTGGCGACCGTGCGCGGACTGAATGAAAAATCCGTCGAGGATAAGATTGACCGTGTACTTTCAGAGGCCTACTCGCGCTCGGTTAAGACTTCGGCTTAACCTTGTCATCACCCCTGCTGATTTATATTATTCTTCTTGTTTTCTTCCTGGGTCTTTCTGTGTTTTTTGCCGGCTCTGAAATTGCCTTCATGAGCCTGAACCGTCCTCGTTTAAAGTATAAAGCAGAGGCTGGCGACAAGCGGGCAGAGGCAATCCGGAAGATTGTCAAAAAGCCCGACCGCCTTCTGGGCGTGATTCTCCTGGGAAATACCGTTGCCAATATTGCAGCCGCAAGCCTGCTTGCTTATATCATCGCTACCTATATCCCGCATGAGCATGTCGATTCTGTCGGCGTCATTGGATCCATCATCCTGACCCTGGTCGTTCTCGTTTTTTGTGAGCTGGCACCTAAGATCATTACGGCGACCCATCCTGAGCAGTCCGCGCGCAAACTGATTCAACCTATCCGATTCTCTCTCTGGCTTTTATCGCCTGTTTCCCGACTTGCGGCATGGACCGCGAACAAGGTTGTCAGCCTTGTTGGAATACCGACGACTGCAAGTCCGTTCGCTTTGGGGCCGAGCGAAGATGAGATCCGGGCAATGATTGCGGGTTCGAGCGCAAACGGCATGCCGGTTGAAAAGAGAGAAATGTTGGACAATATCTTCAAGATCGGGTTTACGCAGTTGCGCGAAGTGATGATTCCACGGGGTGAGGTTACCGCGGTCGACATCAATGATCCAATATCAAAGATTTTATCTGTTGTAAACCAGACCCATTATTCCCGTATTCCCGTGTACAGGAATAATTTTGACAATCCCGTGGGCATACTCCACGTCAAGGACCTCCTGGAGTATGTACAGCATCAGGGGAGTATCAACCTGCAGGCCCTGCTCCGCCCCCCTCACTTCGTTCCCGAAGGCGCCCGTCTTGATATGGTGCTGCGGCAGTTTCAATCGATGCATCTTCATATGGCCATTGTGGTGGATGAGTTTGGCGGGGTTGCGGGAATCGTTACCCTTGAAGACATTTTGGAAGAAATTGTCGGTGAAATTCGCGACGAACACGATACTGAAATAGATTCTGTTCTTGAACTGGGGCCCAACCTTTATTCCATAGAAGGGAATCTGCCCGTCAAGGATTTTAACCGCTTCTTCGAGAATAAGATTCCGGAGGCGCCGGAATACTCTACTTTGGCAGGATATCTGGAGTACCTGACCGGCCGCCTGCTTCTTGAGGGCGAAACGGTGCGGCGCCGGAACTTCATTTTCACAATTGAAAAAATTGAAGGTTTCAGGATCGTCTCAGTACGGGTTCGTACGACACCTTCCCAGCCCGGATCTTCATAACATTTACGGGAAAAAGCCAGAATGCCCCAGGCCTATGCCCAAGCCTGCGGCTGGGGTGGGGATGAATGGCAATCGGAGGTTTGGGGGCGAAACTCCTAGGGCTTTTTCCTTAGGAAGAACTCCGACCGAAGGTCGGAATTCTTCACTCCCTCTCTGCTGCTGCCTTGAATGCCGTGGACGCAGCTTTGATTGTAGCCTGAATATCCTTCATTGTATGTGCCAGGGATACAAAGCTGGTTTCAAATTGCGAGGGTGGAAAGTAGACGCCTTCTTTAAGCATGGCATGAAAAAACCTGCTGTATTTACTTGTGTCGCATGTTTTGGCGGTAGAAAGATCTGTTATCCCGGAGTCGGAAAAGAAAACCGTGAACATCGATCCTATGGAATTGATCTGAATCGGAATTTCGGCATCATCCGCGGCCTTGCGTAATCCGTTGACGAGATTTTCTGTCATACCAGACAATTTTTCGTAGCTGCCCTTTTTCGTCAGCTCCTTCAACGTAGCAATACCCGCTGCTACCGCAAGGGGATTGCCGGACAGCGTTCCTGCCTGGTAAACAGGGCCTTCGGGGGCGATCCATTTCATAACTTCACGGCGACCGCCGTACGCCCCGACAGGAAGGCCACCACCGATGATCTTTCCGAGGCAGGTGATATCCGGTTTCATTTTCAGAATCTTCTGGGCTCCTCCGTAGGCCAGGCGGAATCCGGTGATGACTTCATCAAAAATCAGCAGAACTCCATGTTCCCGTGAAAGTTTGCGTAACCGCTGCAGGAAATTTTTTGTCGGCAGAACGGTTCCCATGTTGCCGGCGACAGGTTCGAGGATAATGGCTGCAATTTCCGAGCGATTGCCGTCAAGTACATGCTCAATCATTTCGGGATTGTTATAGGGGATGGAGATTGTGTAATTGGATTCCTGTGGGATAATCCCCGGGCTGTCCGGCAGGCCCAGGGTTGTCACTCCCGAACCTGCTTTGACCAGCAGGCTGTCAACATGTCCATGATAACACCCGTCAAATTTGATTATTTTGTGCCTGCCCGTGAAAGCCCTTGCCAGCCGTACAGCGCTCATAGTGGCTTCCGTTCCCGAATTTACAAATCGCACCTTTTCAATAGAGGGGATGGCCTCTGCGATCATTTCGGCGAGAATAACTTCATTTTGCGTTGAAGCTCCGAAACTCGTGCCCAGTGTAATCTGTTTCTGGAGTGCTGCCTGCACTTTGGGAGAGCAATGACCGAGAATGAGCGGTCCCCAGGATCCAACGTAATCGATGTATGTTTTTCCATCTATATCCTGGATGTGGCAGCCGGAACCGGACTTTATGAAACGGGGATCTCCTCCAACGCTGTGGAAAGCTCGAACTGGGCTGTTCACGCCGCCCGGGATTCGCATTTTTGCTCGGGCAAACAGGAGTCTTGATTTTCGGGTCATTACATACGCTCCAAACGGGATAAATCGTGCTGGGAATAACGCTGCTTAAGATTGTTTAAGATGATTCCAAAAGTTTTACCGCTTCCTTCGCAAAATAGGTAAGAATGATATCGGCACCGGCGCGGCGAATGCCGATTAATGATTCGAGCATCGTGCGAGGGAGATCCAGCCACCCCATCTGCCCCGCAGCCGTCAGTGCCGAATATTCGCCGCTTACCTGGTAGGCTGCCAGGGGGTGAGGATACCGATCCCGTATCATGCGGATAATATCCAGATAAGGTCCTGCAGGTTTTACCATCAATATATCAGCCCCTTCTTCTATGTCGAGGTCAATTTCTTTCAGGGCTTCACGGGCGTTTGCAGGATCCATCTGATGGCTGCGCCGGTCTCCGAAGGCTGGCGCAGAATCGGCCGCATCGCGAAAAGGACCATAGTATCCGGATGCGTATTTTACTGCATAGGAGAGTATCGGGATGCCCGTGAGGCCATGCTGGTCCAGCAGCGTACGAATCGTTCCAACCCGTCCGTCCATCATATCCGAGGGGGCGACAATGTCCGCACCGGCTTTGACATGGGAAAGGGCGGTTCGGGCAAGCAATTCCAGACTTTTGTCGTTGTCTATCTCGTCGCCGACAAGGATACCGCAGTGCCCATTGGCGGTATATTCGCAGAGACAGACATCGGTAATCACCAGGATCCCGGGAACTTCCCGTTTCAAGGCCCGAACCGCTTCCTGCACAATTCCATTCTCATCATAAGCCGACGTTGCAGCGTCATCTTTTCGTTCCGGGATACCGAACAACATGATTCCGGGAATTCCCAAGGATTGAACGGATCGCACTTCTTCGACCAGCACATCGATAGACCACTGGTAATTGCCCGGCATGGAAACAATTTCTTTTTTAACTCCTTCCCCGGGACAGACAAACATCGGGTAGACCAATTGCTCCGGAGAGAGACGGGTTTCACTTACCATCCTTCGCAATATTGAATTCATTCTAAGCCGTCTGGGACGGGTCTTAGGAAAGGTCATAGGACTCCGTTTAAAAACAAAATTGCCGCACAGGCAGTATGAAATTTGCCGACAGAAAAGCAAATTATAACACAATTGATAGAAACTGGAGCTTATGGTAGAAGTGAAAAATGCTGATCAAAAAACCTTCAGCAAAGCTGATCCCTCTGGAAGCCCGGGTTCTCAGGACTATTCGGGAATACGCCATGCTGGTTCCGGGCGAACATGTGATTGTCGCGGCATCCGGCGGGGCGGATTCCACGGCTCTTCTGCTGTGCCTCCATGCCTTGATGTCCGTGCTCGATTGCAGCCTCACTGTAGCTCATTTAAATCACCGCCTGCGGGGGAAGGAGGGGGATGAGGATGAGGCGTTTGTACGTCGAATGAGTGCCCGTCTGGGGCTTCCGTTTCGGTCGGATGTGATTGATGTAAAAGAGTGCGCGGTTTCGGCAAGGCAGAACCTGGAACAGGCAGCGCGGGAAAAACGCTACGATTTCCTCCAGCGTACGGCTGCAAATGAAGGCGCACAGAAAATTGCTGTGGGCCATAATCAGAACGATCAGGCAGAGACTGCGCTTTTCCGTTTCCTTCGTGGAAGCGGTATTGAAGGCCTTTCCGCCATTCACCCAGTTGTTGACAACCAGGTAATCCGGCCGTTGTTGGAATGTTCCCGTGGCAGTATCCTCGAATATCTTAAGCAACGGGATTGCCGATATCGCGAGGATTCCACAAACACGGATCTGCGTTTCTCAAGAAACCGGATTCGCCGGGAACTGATTCCCTACCTGGAGAAGAATTTCAATCCGAAGTTGATTCGTACGGTCGCCCGTGAAGCATTATTGATGCGAGAGACCTGGTCGTTTCTAAATTCCCGGGCACTGAAGACTTTCGAGGGGATGTATTGTTCTGTAAACGGCGGTATCGCCCTTAAGATTGAAGAGATCCTGGCCCTTCATCCCGCTTTACAGAAACAGGTCCTTCGCTGTGCCCTGAGGCATTGCCTGGGATCCGTCAAGGGTATTGGTCTGAATCATATTGATTCGCTTGTTTCGCTTTGCGGGCGTTCACAGAGCGGAGGGCGGATTCAAATGCCTCGCAATATCGTCGCATTGCGACAGTTTGACGAACTGCTGCTGTTACAGGAAATGCCAGAACTGCACGCCGGTTTTCATTACGAACTGGAAGTGCCCGGGAACCGCTATGTCCCGGAAGCGGGTGTGACGCTTCATGCTGAGATTTGCCGGTCCCGGAAATATTGCACGGAGAAAGTTTTTTCAAACCGGGCTTCCTTCGACCCATCCGTTCTCCAAAAGCCTCTTGTCGTACGCTCGAGAATTCCAGGGGACCGCTATGGAGGGCCGGGACACCGCAAAGTTAAGAGGATGTTGATCGATAGAAAGATCCCTCTGATTCAACGTGATGTCCTGCCCATGGTGGTTTCCGGAGAGGACGTTATCTGGATACCCGGTTTCAGGCCGGCAAGGGCCTATGGAGTGAAAGATCCGTCAAAACCATTCGTGTTGCTTGAATTTATTGCCGATTCAGAGTAACGGTACAGCTTCCAGCCCGTATTTCTCACTAGCTCGCTTTTTTACAGGAGGTTTCTACTGGGTCGGCAAATTATTCAGGACATAATTTGAGCATGCTCCCCTCACCTCGCATGAAGCGAAGCGGCTTTAGAAGCGAAGCGGCTGAAACCCTTTGAGAAAAACGGGCTTAGGTTGTATCCCGAAACAGGCATCTTATATTATATAGGTAGAATTTTTATGGAGTACCCAACAGGAGGAAAATGGACGATAAGAAATACAGGCTGGCATGAAACGGTCAATTTTATGAAACGATGGGAGATGTCTGGTATACTAAAAATTGGGTTCTTCTTAAATAATAAGCAATTTTGAGCCTTATTCGTTCGATAGACCGCCCGGTGCGGCAATGAAGAACTCATGGGAGGTTACTCTTTTGAGTACCAATTTGAAGAATATTCTTGTGTGGTTGGCGATTGTAGTATCGCTGATCCTGTTGTGGCAATTATTCTACAACATAAAAGACGTTAATGTTGAAGAGAGAGACTTCACCACCTTTTATCAGGATATAAAAGCAAAGAAGATCAAGTCCGTCACAATTATGGGTGAAGACCTTGATGGTGAGGACAATAACGGCGAAAAGTTCAAAACCACAATCCCTCCCGACTCCAGTTGGGATTTGGTTCAAACCCTTCGGGACAATGGAGTCCTGGTAAAGATTGAAAAGTCCTCCAACAGCGGGCTGATGTATGTCTTCCTCTCTTCCTGGCTGCCCTTCATCCTGTTGATCGGGTTCTGGATTTTTCTCATGCGGCAGATGCAGAGCGGCGGCAATAAAGCCCTTTCCTTCGGCAAGAGCCGGGCACGACTCATGTCGAGCCAGCAGAAGAAAATCACCTTTAAGGATGTCGCGGGAGTTGAAGAGGCAAAAGAAGAATTAACGGAAATTATAGAGTTCCTGAAGGAGCCCCAGAAATTCCAGAAACTGGGCGGGCGCATTCCCAAGGGTGTTCTTCTCATGGGACCGCCGGGAACCGGGAAGACGCTTCTTGCGCGCAGCATCGCCGGAGAGGCAAATGTACCGTTTTTCTCCATCAGCGGATCCGATTTTGTGGAGATGTTCGTCGGTGTGGGTGCAAGCCGGGTACGGGATCTTTTCGAACAGGGTAAAAAGAACGCCCCCTGCATAATTTTCATAGATGAAATTGATGCTGTCGGCCGGCATCGAGGCGCCGGGCTGGGCGGAGGTCATGACGAAAGGGAGCAGACACTGAACCAGCTCCTGGTGGAAATGGACGGATTCGAGTCCAATGACGGAGTGATCCTGATAGCTGCCAGCAACCGCCCGGATGTGCTGGATCCTGCACTTCTTCGCCCCGGACGGTTCGACAGGCAGGTCGTTGTCCCGCTGCCCGATATTCGAGGCCGGGAAGGCATAATAAAAGTGCATACCCAGAAGATACCGCTTTCGGATGATGTCGATGTTTCGGTTATTGCACGGGGAACACCCGGATTTTCCGGGGCTGCTCTAGCCAACCTCGTGAACGAGGCGGCACTCAATGCGGCCCGTTACAGCCGGAAGATGGTTGTCATGAGCGACTTTGAAGGCGCCAAGGACAAAGTTCTTATGGGCAAGGAACGGAAGTCCATGGTTATTACCGAAAAGGATAAAAAGGTCACTGCGTATCATGAGGCAGGGCACGCGCTGGTTGCATATATGGTGCCGGGAAGTGATCCGCTCCATAAGGTGACAATCATTCCCAGAGGTATGGCTTTGGGATTGACGCAGCAACTTCCGGAGACCGACAAGCACAACTATACGAAGGAATTCATTGAGGGGCAGATTGCCATACTTATGGGCGGACGGTGCGCCGAGAAGATGTTTCTTGATCTGGAAACAACGGGTGCAGCCAATGATATCGAAGTTGCAACCGAGCGCGCGCACAAAATGGTATCCGAATGGGGAATGAGCCCTGAAATGGGGCCGCTGTCTTTCGGGAAAAAAGAAGAACAGATTTTTCTCGGCAGGGAAATTGCGCAGCATCGTGATTACAGCGAAGCTACAGCGATTCGCATAGACCAGGAGGTCAAACGGATAGTGGATGAAGGATACGCCCTTGCCTGGAAAACGCTGGAAGAACACCGCGATACCCTCAAACGTTTGGCTGAGTCTCTTCTGGAATATGAAACTCTGGATAGCTGCGACATTGAGGCGATCATAAAAGGACAGCCCATAAAGCCCCGAACGGCTGCTACTTCGGATTCCGATTCTGCCGGAAAGCCTGAAAAAGAAAAGACTGAAGGAGAAAAGCAGCCGGAAGACTCTTCATTGCCACAGCTTATCAATCCAAAAGGGAAGCCTGCTCCGGCATAGCGAATCCCCCCGGTTTAAATTGTACGCTGCCCTGCCGGAAGCAGCACCGTCCCGGTCCCTTCCAAATGAAGGTAAATTTCACAGGCGCCGGGATGTGATGCGCGCTATGCCGATGCGGACTGGTATGGATTTCTCTCTGATCCGTCGACTATGAGTACAGTAGAATTAAGAAAAAAATTTAGGGTGGAAGCCGGGAATAGAATCCTGGACCTGGGCGAGAAGACGTCGATCATGGGGATCCTCAATGTCACTCCGGATTCTTTTTCCGATAGCGGACGGTACATGGCGCCGGCTGTTGCAGTGGAAAGAGCCTGGAAAATAGCCGAAGAAGGGGCCGATATCCTGGATATCGGTGCAGAGTCGACCCGCCCGGGATCCATGGGCGTGGACGTCGATGAGGAATTAAGGCGACTGTTGCCGGTTCTGGAAGGTCTCGGTGAGGAGTATCCGCTGCCGATCTCCATTGACACCTCTAAAGCGAAAGTCGCACGGGCAGCCCTGGAAAGGGGGGCTTCCATTATCAATGATGTTACCTCCTTTCAGAAGGATCCTCGGATCGGTCATGAAGTCGCCGAATTTAATGCGGCTGTCGTTCTGATGCACATGCGGGGAACGCCGATGAATATGCAGTCTATCCCTCCAAGCCCCGACATCATTGGAGATATCGAATCCTGGGCCCAAGAAGCGGTTGCGCGCGCTCAAAACTCTGGTGTATGCTCAAAAAAGATCATATTGGATCCGGGGATTGGCTTTGGGAAAACTGCAGCACAGAATTTTGAAATCCTTCGGAATCTGGATCGTTTAAGTGCCGCCGGATTCCCTGTCCTGGTAGGGACGTCACGCAAATCGTTTATCGGCTCAGTTTTGAATAAGCCTGCCGGCGAACTGGTTTTAGGAACCGGCGCAAGCGTTGCCGCTTCGATTGTGCTGGGTGCGCATATCGTGCGAGTTCATGATGTTGCTGCAATGCGGGAAATTGTGCATGTTACCGATGCCATTATCGGGGCAGGTTCTCAAGCGCCGGATCGCACCTGATAAGGTATGATGTTGATATGAATTGAAATGCACGATGTCGGGGTCAGTATCGATTTTCTTTAATTTTTTCAATTCCGAATTAATAGGAATGTGTATCGTCTGCTGAACGCCTTTAAAAGGAGCCGACATATTCATGGATTCGATTTTAGGATTTTTTCAGTCTTCCTGGTTTCCTCTCCGCGATCTGATCGACATTGCCCTGGTTGCTTATGTAATCTATCGGTTCCTTTTGCTGATACGGGGCACC